>Ga0209208_10010008_pt1 | contig 12393 bp, 7 predicted proteins | sample S1TSphfallax_3_FD_187694 | JGI IMG/M metagenome (GOLD analysis project Ga0209208, IMG submission 187694) | Host-associated microbial communities from peat moss isolated from Minnesota, USA - S1T2_Fd - Sphagnum fallax MG (SPAdes) (version 2) | ecosystem: Host-associated > Plants > Peat moss >...
CCCCCCTAAGATGGTCAAAAGTTAAATTCATACTTTCTTTTTTTTTTAATCGGTTCATGCCAATGTTAAAAATCCTTGCAAAATCTTTGACTCGTCGATGTTAAGCTGATACCTTACCCTAAGGTCAGTTTCATCATTAAATAATAGCCAAAATATTGAAATGAAATTTTGTGAGAATATGAAGCTGAAATGTTGAAAACCATCATAATTATCATAGGCTACATTCTGAATATTTTCACTACTCATATCACACTATTATAGTAGACGATGGGAAAAAATAGAATTTCAAAATTAAAAAAAAAATTTAGTTTTTACAAAAAAAGAATTGTTTTGTCAATGTGGAAACTGACCCTAGGCTATGGGTAATCGAAATATGGTGAGTTCCACTTTTTCTTTCCCCCTTAAAATGTGGTGACTTTGGGCCTATTTTTTTGGGGAAAACTTCCTTTGGACGGTTCACAGCCCCCTCTTTGTTTGTTTGTTTGTTTGTATTTTCCCAAGTAGCAAAAATTTGTCAAAAAAACAACCCTGGTTAAACTCCAAGGATTTTGATTAATGACTTTTGTATAGGAGAAGGTTCCTTCTAGAGGGCCTTTCAGATTTGAGATCCCCGACATCGGTAGGCCAGCAATGTGCCGCAGCATTATTTTTGTGCAAAATTTCACCAAAATGTGAGTTGGGGGGCGGGGAGCGGGGCCTACAAAGACTTTTCTATTTTTTTTTTGGAACTTGAAAAAAAATTCGCCAAAACAAGTAGGGTTTAAAAACTAAGCTCACCAGATTTCAAGCACTTGCTCTTGTAGGTCGCCAAACAGCAGCAAGATTTATTTAAATAATTTGTTGCTGTGCTATGGTCCTATGGCCAAATCTGGCTAAATCCTCCCATGAATGCTTGCCAATGTGACTACACCACAAAAATGAAAAAAAAAAATCTTGGTGTGCCTCCTCGAGATTTAGCCTGCAAATGACTTTGTATGCAAAATTTTGCCAAAAAATGAAATTCAAAATTCAAAATTCAAAACAAAAAAAGTGATTCTGGAGGTTTTCAATTGCAGGAAGTGAGGAAGAAAACTTGCCAGATTTTAATACTTGGTTTTCAGTGTGTAGCCAAAAACATACAATGATAATCAAAGATTTTTTACTTCACATTTGGATGATAACCATTTTGGCTACAAACAAAAATTCCGAAGAAATGAAAGGGCGGCCAAATCTAGCAAACATTTCACCACATAAAAAATCATTTCAGCAGGAGTGGTTAGGATGAGGAATTTTTGTGCTACATTTGCATGCATGCATAAGGAGGAGATTATGAAAACAAAGTACTGAAAAAGTACTTGGAGTATTTTTGGGCCATTGTTTTTTGTCATTCAGTTAGACAAAAAAAAAAATCCAAGGTTCATGTCTGACTTAGATTGTGTGCACGAAAAGCAAAGGCTTTGGTAAGCCATGAAGATAAGGACTTCTTACATTTGGCCACAGTGGAAACAATACCCACCCACCAACATCAGCCCATGCCCCATAGATGATAGATGATGTGTGGACATGAAAAACATTTTTTCATTGGATTCCCATCCCATAGCTAACCACAGTGGTTAGCTATGTATTAACCATACACATGTCTCTATGGGTGTTGGGGCAGGTACCCAGTTGGAACCTTGGTAACTCTAAGAGTCAGAAAGTTAGGGAACACTTTTGTTTGTAAACCCTGCCCCTCACCCACACTAGTACTCTTGCATGAACTCATGCAGACTACGAACACGGTCGCCCTGGCCAAGTTTGTGACATGCTGCCAGTACAAGAGGGTCTATTTTTATCATTCATAGGAGTGCACTGTGATTTGTGAGTGCTTGTAGAGCAATAGCTTTGGTTTATGATGGCGCGATAATTTTGAGACTGAGTATGGTGTTGTTTTGTTTTGCTTGTGTGTGGATGTAAATAGTGCCAATGATGGAATGAAGTGGGTGAACAACAGAAATAAGAAGCTATATTCTTTGTAGAAGAAGCTAACTACTTAAATTTTTATTCTTGCTTTTAAAATTAAAAAAAAAAGGAAATTGATTTTATCTTGGTTTTGCTTTGGTGGTTGTCTCATTGAAGGGAAGAATGCCCAAATATGTCTGGCATCAGAGTTATGCAAGGCTGATTTTTTGCCTGGTATATGGTAGGTATGAACTTGGTATTGGTATATAAGGTTGGTATTGCTTCTAGTCATACCAGACTAGTATGGTCTTTAATATGAGTACTCATATCAATATTATATACCTAGGTTTACACCTTATATATCAGTACAACACTGGTATGTATGTACCTGCTTGCATCTAGGTAGTTAACTAGGCAGTGTGAGATGGAAGTAGGAGGGTTTTACAAGATAGGTTAGCAAGGTAGTACACTCAGTTGTGTTGTGGTTCATCCACAAGAGTGTTCAGAACTGGTTTCAAACAGATGGTGGGTCCTGGTCCCTTTGTCATAGAATCCCCTTTTGAACATCTCTCAAAGTTTTCAAGCTTTTCCATGAGTCTTTTTTTTTTTGGGGTGCTGGTATAGTTTTGGATTCATCCTTGTAGATGTTATGTCAGATCCAAAGGATTTGCACAGAATGTTACTGTGCACATACATACATCCATACAGCTTTTTCAGCTTGGCACTTTGTCTAATGTGTGAAATTTGCATGTGGCTAAAATGTGTTATGGAATGCTTTGGACACATAATTGTGCCTGTGAGGCTCTTTAATATAATGGTTTTCATGATTTGCACTATGGACATGTGGATTTCCCAATAGGCACAATGGGTAGTCTACCCAAGAAAGTCTAAACCTGTCCATTGTACCCTTGTCAGGGGGTGTAACAGAGGGCAGAATATCCATGGGGGAATCATTGTGTACTATGGAATGGGCTCCACACACGAATGTAACAAACCCACTTCGACAAAACCGCTCTTTGAGTGATAACAAGTTCTTTCAAGGCTTGTTACAAAGCATAATTGATTTTTGATTGTCGATTCACATTTCAAGTGCCTTTATTAGCCTTGCCTACCGAGGGGAGGATATTGTGTTTAGATTGATTCTAGAGTAAAGTAGTTTAAAAGATTTTGGCCCCTAGGGTAATAGGTCTATTTTTATATGAGGATTTTTCAATGATGATATTTTGGCTTGTGTTGAAATTTGAGACTAGTTACTACAGAGTTATAATCTTGAAGGGTTTTCATTTCTATTAGAGAATTTTTTGAAGATTATATTTTTGCATGGTGAAATATTTGAATTTTCATAATTCTTTTTTGCCTTAAGATACTTTTTAAAGTAAATGGCAAGGCCATAGTGTGACACACCCCTTGTTAATTATCAATTTGCATTAAAATTAAACCTTCTGGCATCAAAAGTACGGCTAGTAAGATCCTGTCTAAGAAAACACATGTAAAAGTGCTTCAATGAAAGTGTTGTGACTCGTGAGAGCACCAAATGATTTGGAAGTCTATTTCATAATACCCTAATTATTCCCATAAACAAAAGGATTAGTGCTTTTATTTGGTGCTTGTCGGTGCTTGGGTACATGCTAGAAGGGCACAAACTTGTGGATAATTAAGGCAGATGTTCACACCAAGCATCCAGGAACACAGCAACCCCCATTTTCTCTTCTTGAGACCTTAAACCCTAAAACCCTAAACCCATGAACTCCAGCTTTAGAACCCTGGGCTATGGGGAGGTCAGCTCGGGTACAAGAACCCAATGAAAACAAAGTGTCCTATCCCATCCAGTATGCATCCATGGTGGTGTGTTGGTGGGTGCTTGTTCACTCTGGCTGATAGTAAATGCTTGGTTCATATGAACCCGAATTCTTTTAACCTTTGTTTCAGATTTCAAGGAACTTTATGGAAAGTGCAATTGCAATATGACAAACCAAATAAGCCAAAAAAAGGCCTCCTGGGTTGTTCCCCTCTTTCACTCGGAAATGCTTACTAAAGTGCCCTTCACATCACATGGAAGAAAGTCGCTTTCTTATTTCTTGTTCGTTTCCTAACACGTAGGGCTTCCCTTATTGTCTTGAGAGCATTTGTTGAAATCTTCAAGCCAAGCTTTTGCTTATATTTGGAAGCAATTGTTGCCTAAATTCTTCAACACTTTCAATGTAAAGAATTTTTTTCTTTGTTTTGCACCATGAAAATTCAAAGTTCTCTCTATATGAGTTAGGAAAAAAAATTCAAGCATTGTCTAAAGTAAATCTTAGGTCGCACATTTAAAACCTTGTTTCAAAAATTTGGAATGGGCAATAGAGACTGAAAATTTGAAAATTTTGAAAAATCAAGGTTGGAATGAAAGTTTGGACTAATAGAAAATCTCGTAAAGGCAAAGGATGAATTGGAGGTTGAAAAAGATGAACCCAAAAAAATATATCTTCATCAATTTGCAAATGGAAGTTTGGCCCATGAACAAAGAATCTTAAACATACAGGAAAAAAATAGAAGTGATTAGTGGGGACGCCCAAACTTACTTGGGAAGTGGAATTGCATTTAATTCATTGTAGCTATTTCATATTTGTTGGAAAATTTTAATGGATTTAAAGTTTTTTCATGTAAAATGCAAAAAATCCAAATCAACTTTAGGTTTTTGTGACTACACATCTATGATATATATCACATTCAAAAACCACCTCATTTTCATTCCTATCCAGTGTATTTTTTCCAACAAATTTTTTCAAATTTTCCACCAATTTTTATGGTAAAGTTTGGAGTTTTTTTCCAATATAAATTCAACTAATTTCTCTATTTTACGAAAAAAACTGCTAAGTTTTTTTGGCATCACAAAATTGAAAAATAATAATTTAATGAAAAAAAATTAATTGTATTATCTCATTCTGTGAAAAATTAAGACCAAAAATATTTTTTATACTTAAGTAAATTTCAAAAATTTCCTCTATTTGTCACTCTTTATATATTATCCCAACATGAAAATTTCAGAACTGTAACATAACATGAGGCTAAATGGCCATGAACATAATGGTAATTTCACAGGGCCATTCCTACTGACCAACACTGACGCAACTACCATTGAAATCATTCAGTAGGAATGGTCCTATGCTAAACCATCACATGGCCATTCCTGCTCATTAGCATAGTACCTTGGTAGCTTTGACACTAATTATGTTATTTGCAAAAATGTTGAAATTTTCAAAAAAGATTCTTTCAAAGAAAAAAATTTGTGAAGCAAGAAATTATAATCTTTTGAAATATTTAAGAATATTTGATTTTTCAACATGGAATCTTCAATATTAATTAATTATTTGTCATATATGCATTGATGCTGTTCTTATACTATGATATATTGCTTCATTCAATCAATCATGTTTCTATGATGCTTGGTAGTGTACAGCTAATATTACAACACAACATACCGACAGTGAGTCGGTGGTGGGAGCAAAATGGCTTCATTGTGGTCTTGCATTGTACAGTCGCCTATTTACCCCCTTATACAGAGCGTCATTTGATTACGCATTCTAGCATGTATCGCCCCAACATTATATGTGTATATACTTGTTATTGCCGGCCGTACAAAAGTATTGTCTGCTTCTTTTCCTGGCTTGCTCTCGTCCAAGATGTGTCTGGTGGTGTCCAGACACACTTTGAGTTTTATTGTGCACGTTTTGAGGCTGTGATGAATATTAATATTCATTATATCGCCAAAACATGCATAACATGGATCCAAAGTGTGTCTGGGCATCATCCAACTTTTTGTAAGAAAAAGATGGATCAGACCAAGGGCAAACAAAGAAAAAAAAGAAATAAGTAATATCTTTTAATACTGGTACTTTTGTACCGTATACAATAACATCTATGTGCACATACAATGTTGGGAAAATGTATTGTTTCATTCAATCAATCACATCATTAACACCTATGTGCACATACAATATCAAGGGAATGTATTGCTCCATTCAATCAATCACATCATTAACATCTATGTGCACATAGAATGTTGGGGGCATGTACTGTTTCATTCAATCAATCACATCATTACTGAGCAAGTGATAGGGTACAACCATCAAAGGCATAACAATTAACTATCAACAAATGAAATTGAAATGGCTGCATTGTACTATCATATGGGGGAATAACCTGAAGAGCCAGTTCATTACCTAATGGCTCTGCCCTCGAGAGCAAGTTCAAAAAAATCACCAGAAATTATGGTTCCATGTAATAGGATTAGGTTTTTGGACTGCAAAATGAATTTTATTACAAGAGAAGCCATAGATAGATCTAGGTGTTCAGTTGTCCCTGGTACTGAGGTCTCAAGATCAAGCCAAGACTTTACCCCAAAATCCTAGACTCTAAGTTGGTGTTAAGTCTCCTCCCACTGGGCAGATCCAAGTAAACTCAGTAGGCCACCTTATAGAAAGAGAGCTTCTGAGAAAAACTAAACCTAAAAACCAAACACCTCACCAAAAATGTGGGTGACTAACCTTTGTAAGATGCCACAATCTTTCTGTGACAAAGTTTTCACTATTTTGTGAAAAAAATAATGATTTTTTAATTTCAATCATTATTTTTGCAAAATCTTTCTTTTTGAAAAAAATCACTATGAGAACAAAAGCAACTCTAAACAATTTGAGTCTCAACTTTCAACGTCTCAACTTTCAACCCAAGAGCCTTTTCCTATGCATCAATAGTGTACCAAATTGTGTGTAATATGATGAGTTTGACACGAAGTTTGGGAATCAGAGGGTGGACTATGAGATCACATTGACATCAATGGCATTCCCAAAGCATAGCTTTTAGTAGTCTCCAGTCCCCACCATGCAGTGTTGAATGTCATGGACATTAAAGTTATCCTTTAAAAAGTAGTTTTTTAATAACAAAGTTATCTTTAAAGTCACCCTGTGTTTGATCCCTAGTTTGACACTATAATCCCAGTTTCATCCTCAGTTTGGGTGTTCATCATAAAGTGAGCCCAAACTGGGTACTGTTGAATGAAACTGGGTATCAATTCGCAAGATTTGCAAGATTTTATTCTGACAAGACTTGATTTTGTGAAGAATATGACAGTGCACAGGTGTCAAGCAAAACTAGACCTGGGGATGAAACTCATGTGAGAACCAAATTAAGGTGAGAAAAGCAGTTTGGTTCCCTCTTTTTTTTTTTTCCAATGTACTTTTTTCATCCTGACTTTTCATTTCATCCTCAAACTTAGCAAAACTGGGTCCCAGTACCCCCAGTTTTGGGGGTACTTTATAGAGAACTCTATTATAGATTCAAAAGAGTCAACATAAGCATACAACAAAAGAAATGTCACACAGACGTCATTGACATTGTGGAGAACAACATCCTTTCAAAGTCAGCATGAGCACACTCACCAAGCATCACCCTAACATCATGCTGGTATTATTTTATCATTTGGAAAAAAATTGCTTTTCAAAGTTGGCTGCAGCATGCACTAACTATTGGGACCACCCCGAAAAAACAGAACCCTAAAGTAATCCTTTGAAAAATGCATCTTTGGGTATACTTCTAGGCCCACATTGTGCTTTTGAAAAGAATGGTATAAAGTATCAACTACTAAATTCCAGATGATGTGCCAGCCAATGCCCTGGTAGGGCATTATGCACTCGCCCTAGGGCATTACAACCAACAAACCAAGGGCGGAGTTGAGGGCTGAGTGTGCAATTGCCAGGGCTGGGTGGTTATTAGAAATTGCACCAAACTCCCACTTGGGTACGATGCCAGGTATCAAAGTTTATAACCATGGTTATTGAAAATTCAAATCACCATTTTGATATATATTCACGGTTATCAAAAATCAAAAACCTAATTATCATATATAGCCACAATTATTGATCTTTTTTAAAAGTCGACAATCGCCCATGAAGTCATCAATTTTTTCATAGAACTTGTGTGGCTTGTAAATTATTTTATCAATTTTTAGGGTTCACAATATGAATAAAGGACTATCTATGCATCAACAACCAACATGTGTTTTGTCTTTTATCATTCACTCGAGTGGGATGCGATTTGTGGAAGTTGTGATGAGAATTGGTGCGATCTATTAACGAGCAAAGCTTTTGGGATAGAACTTAGCTGTTGTTGTTGTTTGACATGTATGGTTGCAAAGATTTTGGAGTTGGAGATGGACTAATGGAAGAGAGCATAAGAGGCAAATGTGTGGAGAAGATAAGCACCAATTTTCCAACTTAACAGTTTGTGTTATGAGATTTCAAGGTGTTAAAGGACTGAATTAGCAATATGTTACAAGTTGTGCTTATTACATCTCTTGGAAGAAGCTCAAATGTTATGATCTTTTTATTTTTGCATCATCGTTTAGTTTTTCGTTGCATAAAGAATAAGATGCAAGGTAGGTAAATCTAATTACGTTTAATAACATCACTAGAGTTGATGATAGGCTTTAAGGGATCATGAAGGGATTGGTTTATTTGTGCCAATTAGAATTTATGTTGCATTATTCCTAATTTGTTGATGATGTTGTTTCTATGAAGAGTTGGAAATCAAGTATTTAATCTTTTAAAAGCTCTAGGCATAGTGTCAAATTATTGTGAGTCCAAAGGTGAACATCGAAAAGAGAAGGAGTTGGGTGCGCTCCTTGGCTCGCAACACTTCAAAGGTAAAAAGGTGTGCCAGAGTTCTGAAATGACATTAGGAAGATTAAAAAACAATTCAATCACTCACATGGACCTGCACAAACTAAACAACAAGTTAGTTAATGTGTAGTTGGAGCACTTTGGTGCATGGACTTACCACAAGCAAACATGGATTTACAAAACCTACCACGGCTCGGACTTGGGGGAAGCCACCACCTTCCCCCTTATAGTATATTTTGTGCCTAGCCATGGGACCAGCACCCAAATGTCATTTTGTCTCGAGAATTCCCAAAGTTGGGACTCCTGTGACTTTGGGGGCCCATAACTTTGTGTGCAAACCTTTGATTGACATGAGGTTTGAAGCAAAGTTGTAGCCATTGTCTAGAACTTTTCAATGGTATGTCAGACACCACCTACACGCAAGGAAATTAGGGCGATCCCTGACTTTTCGTGGTCGGTAGTCAAATTGCCAATTTGACTCCCAGCCCTTTTGTTGGCCATAACTTGTGTTTTAAGTACCTGAATGGGTCATGCGAGCCCATTTTAGACATCTACGTTTCAAAAGCTTTCCAATGATATAAAGAAATCCTCAATCCAATGGGTTTTGGCCCTTACAATTATTCTCTAAAAATTCGGGACTCCATCGAAATTCCTACTCTCAAAGTGGGAGTTCATTTGGGAATGCGAGGGTTCATTCCCTCACACTCTCCCACACTCCCGGGAGCATGAAATGTGACTCTTGGGCTTCTCTCCTAGCCTTCACCCTTGCAAGCCCTTACCTTGGTTGAGTCCAAAGTTAGGGTTGCGACAACAAAAGGGGTCGAATGTTAAATTGTTATAAAAAACTAAAAAAAAAAATATTTTTTGTCATTTGAAACCATGGTAATTGTGACACATTATTCCTTTTTAACACACATGAATATCAAAAAACTCAAATTAAAAATCCATTTGATCCAATTTTATGTTTTGGTTTAATCAAATATTTTTGGAAGTGAAAATTTTTGTCAATAAAAAAGAATATTCTTACAAAGGACTTTCAAAGGATTCATAAAATAGAATTAAGTTGATGGTCAAAAAAATGAGATCATAATAGCCTATTAAACACACTAAAAAAACATTCACAATTTCAAAAAGTGTGAAATTTTAAAACTTTGAAAATTCAAAGTATGTACACTTAATTCAAAATTTCAAAACTTCAAGAATGTTTTACCACATATAAATGGGGTATATGTACATGATGTATTAAACAAAGTTTTAGTTTATATTACATCAAATTCAACTTTAAAAAATAAACATTATTTGGTATGATTTCAAATTATCATCATTTTTCAAGATGAAACATAAAATATTCAAGGAATATGTACATATTTACAAATTCATATTTATTAAAAAGTGATTAAAAAAATTCTTTTGGCTTATTGGAGAAATTTTAATCAATTTTCATAACAAATTGCAAAAAAAAATCATTCATATGAAAAAATTATTTTGAAAAAAAAGGATATGCAATACTAATGTAAAGTAACATTTATGGCTCCTTTGAGTGCATTTTGATTCAAACTAAACTTTTTTAATGCTTGTTCAAGTGTTAAAAATAATTTGATCCTAATTGTAACACCCAATGTAAATTAATTAAACAATTTAGTGTTCAACTAACCATTTGGACTTATTTTGGACTCCTAATGAGCAATTTCATTCCCTATCTAAGATACTTTGGGAATAATTTTATTGGATTTAATTTTACATTCTAGTTTTGCAATAATATGAAATTTTGAGCGATTTGTGTGTCAAATATTTTTATTCTATTTTAGTTTATGAAGAAAACCTCTATCTTGATTTCAGATAACTTTTGTAATTAAAAAACAACCAATCCCAACCACTAGTTTTCAAGTTTTCATTCCAAAACTTTTGGTTTTCGATTCTTAAAAACAAGTTCAATTCAAAAAATTGATCTGGTTCCACATACCGACTTGTATAGACACAGCCTAAATTTTGAGATTGTGTACTTGCCGACATTGCAACACAGATAAAAAGTGATCACCTGAATATGAACTAAATTAAATAAATAAATAAAATTGATAATTATTTGACATTTTCTTGAAAATCACAAAAGTTGTACTTGCCTGCATAGAAACTGAAAACAACATAGACATGGGTCTCTTTCCATGAGGCTGCAGTGTTACAATTACACACAATGTGTTGTGATCACAACAACCTAAGGAACAGCCACTAACATAGGGCCTTGTTTCTTGCTGCCAAGAGAACTGCTTTTCAAAGGGCTTTGTTTCTTCCTGTCGGGAGAATTGCTTTCGAAAGGGCCTTGTTTCTTGTTGCTGGGTGAGTTTGCTTTCCATTGGAGAGCTGCAAGTGGGTTGAAAAATATGTAATTAATCATGTTAGGAACTTTAGGAAGACATGTTCTCATGAAAAAAAGACAGATGTCAGTGTATGGTGAGTCATATTTTGACTCACAGCTCCTGAAATTGGTCAAGCTTGACTGTAGAGCTTTGAGATGATTCTGACCACAACTAGTTGAAAAAACTTAATGGAAAGCTGCTGTGATCACAGCAGAGGTGTCCTAAGCTCAGCAGCCAAGTTCTGGTTTCAGTTGGGATTCTAGCATGAGGCGACTTGCGAGGTCAAGTTCAAATTCTGATTCCCACAAGAGGCTGGTTCGTATTTCAGGTCTGACTCTAATTTTTCTAGACTACGAAACCTATGGTATGAGGAAATGGAATGAAAACCGAACCCAAAACTGGCCCATGACAGTAGAGTTATCCGTAAAGTAAGAAAAACACAGCACTAGAACACTGAGTTTGGTCATACACAGGGTGAGATTTTAAAAAACCTGCACAAAAATACACTAGCGTTCAAGGGGGTATGAAACTCAGAAAACCATCAATTTTGGTGGTAAACTGAGTTTCATCCTGGTCTTTCCTTTTTCCTGAGCACCTCCACTGCTGCTACATATATTTTCACTGCTCCTAACTGTAGAAACTACTATAATTAGTCTCGAACCCTTGTGCATTAAATGCTGAGTATCAGCATTTCATACTGAGATTTATTAAAATGTCTTCTTTACTTTGCAGATACTACTGAAAGTGGGGATAGGGGGTGAAATGAGGCCCAAAGACAGGGTGAAGACAGGGTTACTTTACAAATAACTGCAGTATCAACGACTGTTGTTTTGTACTAAGAGCATCTCCACCAACACTCACTCTATGACCCAGCAAAAATATTTCTCACATCCAAAGTTTTAGTTCCTAACTTTTCTCCAACCACACCCATAAAAAGTGAAGCTGGCACTGCAAGGAGGTGAGAGACTACTAATAGCAACCCACTTGGACCAATCAAACTATCTAGCCAATCAGAAACATGATGGAGCAGTCAATAAATACGATTTGACTGTGTTTATTAGACTCTTTTAGTGCTTCTCCAGGGCTCTCTGAAAGCTGTAGCTTTTTTCAGGGTCCTGGCGGTCTTCCAGTGGATTTATTCACTGTAGTTATAAATGTTCCCAAGCTTGGTGCATTTAACCCTGAGTTTCATACCCTTATTTAATAAAATTTCATGACTTTGCAGACAACAGCCAGGAGGGGATGAGATGAAGCATCAAATGAAGGGTGCAATTCAGACCCAACAGGGCATGAGTTTACAGATAACTCTAATAGCAACCTTCTTATACCAGTATCATTACCAGGCAGCGAAAATGAGCCAAGTTAGAGCTAAATTTTCTAACTTGGCTCATTTGGGTTGAAAAATATGGAAATTCATAATATGTTGCATAACTTAATGTCAAATTAATATTTGAATGTAA
>Ga0209208_10010009_pt1 | contig 12392 bp, 7 predicted proteins | sample S1TSphfallax_3_FD_187694 | JGI IMG/M metagenome (GOLD analysis project Ga0209208, IMG submission 187694) | Host-associated microbial communities from peat moss isolated from Minnesota, USA - S1T2_Fd - Sphagnum fallax MG (SPAdes) (version 2) | ecosystem: Host-associated > Plants > Peat moss >...
TGGAAGGAAAAAAATCCTCAAAATCCAGGGACTGTGGTGCATTGTTTTTTTCAGAAAAATCCTTTGTATGAGTCACACTGGATTTCTTCTTGTCACCAAGTGGCGACCAAAAAAAAACACTGAAATGGACTAGTGTTTTTAAATTGACGTACCAACATAAGTATGGGACCCTTTTTTCTCAATTTTGTGATGTTGCCACATTGGCGATCATCCACAAGGAGATTTAGCCATGTTTGGCTATAGATTGGCTATGAAAGTAGAAATTTCTTTAAATCCTTTTTTAAAATTTGCTAGCTTGAATGATGAGTAAAAAGATGATAATTTTTTTAGAAAATTTTCAATTTTTGACAATTTTCTTTTTGAAAACAAAAAAAGCATTCAAGAGAATTTTTTGTGGAAAAAAAATCACCACGCATAATACCACTGGTTTGGACATGTCTTTCATAAATTAAACCGCAAATTAAATTAAATTGCTTATGGGGAAAGGCACTGATGTTTTGTCACAACCGAGTACCAGTGTTTTTTTTTTCTGGCCACCTTGTGGTGGTTGCACCCTCCTCTTGGGAGGCTCAACCATCACAACAGGAGTTTTTTCAACTCCAATTCGCCAGATGCTGCTCCCTGGATGAGGTTTAGCTTGTCAAATTGCATACATTCTCAATTTTTTTTAATGTGATCCATGAAAAATTATTACGAAAAATTTATGAAGAGTAAATTATGAATTTATGAATTTATTATGAAAAATAAAATAAAATCACTGCCAAGGAAATCTAGGGCTGTCATTGCCTTATGTGAAATTCCCCTCTCCAGGCTGGAACGGAAAATTGCACTAGTAAAGCACCCTCCAAATATGTTGTGGAGTATTTCTTTTATTGGTGAATTTTTGCCAAATTTCGACCTGAAAAATATGATTTCAACCTATACAAAAGATTTTTCATGAAAGAAATAACCCAAGTTCATCCAAAAAAAAAAGTTTAAGAGAATCCAAATTGCAAGACTTTTATGATAAGTTCTAGAAGGTAGCCAAGAACGTAGAAGGATTCTTTATTTTCTTTCTACTTTCAAATTAGTATGTAACCAAATTGGGCTAAACTATTTTCTTAATGATTGCCACTTTAACTACATCACAAAAATCCTTAAAAAGAAACCCTGCATTGTGACATTTTGACGAGGTTGTTATGTTAGGAGTAATTCAAAGAGTCATGTAGGTTAGCAACTATTGCTTAATGGACACAAGCACCAAAGGGAAATTGACAAGGGAGTTGATGAGTAGTCATCAAAGGACAAAACAAAACATAGAGTATATGTACATATGTGCATATACAGTTATTGAAATCACAGTTTTTTACTCATTTTAGAGAAGAGAAGAGGACTCTGGAACCAAGCTCACCAAAGGTCCCATGTATAATAGTACTAGGTACGCCACTTCAAAACAAAAGTCCATCATGTGGGTACTGGGGAAAAAATCCAACTAACTGCACCTTAAAAGCTCTGCATACTTTAAAAGGTCCACCAACATGGGGTTGATTCTCTTGGGCTTTGTTGTTGTTAAAGTAAAGTGGATTTGTTTGTAAAAGAGGGAGAAGTAACGTGTTGGGTCACCATGCAAAGCTGACTTTGCACCTAAGCTCTTGTGTCCCAACTTGCTTGGGAAAAAGTCTCACTTAGGTTCCCATGGATACCCAATTTGAATATCTTTAAAAGAAAGATTTAGTTCACTTTTTTTGGTTGGGGGGTGGTTGGTTTGTGTCCCATCTGGTTGATTCTCCCCCAATTCAATTGGTGTAATGTCTATATAACGTCAGTTGATATGATGATGATGTTTACTTAAGATGGGTTTTGTTTTTTGCAAGTTCACTTTTGTTGCAAGTCTACTTTACTTGATCATGATAAATGGATGTTTGAGAAAAAATGGATTAATGTCATGAGATTGCCTTATCTTCTTTTTTGGGCGCTTCGGAAATATTGATCTAATTAATTTTTTCTCATCCTCTTTTTTTCCTTCAAAAACTAGCAAATAAGAGGATCTACCCTCACTTTTTGCAAGTTCATTGTTGTTACAAGTCTGCTTTACTGGAACATGATAAACGGATGTTTCAATAAAAATGGATCGATGTCATATTGCCTTCTTTGGCTATGCAGATATCGATCTAACTTTTTCCTTCAAAACTAGAAAATAAAAGGCCCTACCACTATAGTACAAGAGGATCTCTCTTGCTTGGGTCATTTCTTGAGTAGTTGGCAAGGCAAGATTGCGTTGCAAGCCAGATTCTGATTTGCTTTCGTGTCACTTCAATACTACCTCCAACAACGTCCCTTCACACCTACCCACCCACCTCACCACCCATTCCTTTCCCAAGTCCCTAGCTAGGGAAAACATAACATAGGGTGGCAAATTTATCAACAGACTATTTTCTTTGGGAATTGAAAGGGCACAATATTGACCATCAGATTGTAAGGTACCCTAGGAATTTAGAACCATTTTAAGTGGAAGCACCTACCAACATAACTTGTTGCATCCCACCATGGTTCAAAAAGATAAATCTACCTTGCAATTTTCTTCTTCATCTTGGAGTGACAAATTCTATTGGGAGATGTGTTGCAACTTATGTTGTTGACCTAGGTTATTAAAGAACTTCTCACTTTGAATGGTTTTCGTACCTTCTTGAGTTTCAAGGATTATGTGACAAGGCCAATGACAATAAAGGAAAACAATGGTGAGTTACCAATGGAGATGTTAAAGAACATCCAAACAAATCTTGCAAGGGAGCATCTTTTGTATGGCTTTTCAGTGTTGGCAACAAGCTAAGTTGCATCCTCTATATGACTTTTCAATGTTGATAACAAGTTGAGCCGTAAGAGGCCATTGGAATGGAGGTTGTGTCAGCAATGGTGACAGAAGTTGCATATGCTAGGACTAGGTGACCATTTGTTTTTTAGTCCTAACTTTCACTTTCATCCTTAGTTTCACCTTGTGTCATTTTTTTTCCATCCCTAGTTTTTAATTTTCATTTTTTAATTTTTTGATTTCTCCTTAATTTTTCAAGTTTCCATTAGTTTTTCTTTTGTCCTTAGTTTTCTTTTCTTTTCTTTTCTCCCCTTAGTTTCTCCTCTCCCCCCTTTAGATTTCCTTGATGTAGATTTTTCACTTTATGTGAACACACCCACTAGGGAAATTGTGCTTATGGGGATAAGTAATAACCATATCCCTTGATATTCCCCTAGTCCACAATTGTCCTTGAACATGTTGTCCAAATATGGTAGGATAGGTTATAAGTTATATTTTGTTCCACTAGAATAAAATGTGAAACTTGAAAAAAAGCATAGGTGCGTTTTTGGAGGACATTGCTGTGTGGACGCATAATAAAAAGCTTGATTTACATGACAATCACTAGGTTAGATTTGAACTATGTTATGTAAGGATGGTGAACCAATTCATTCAAGATCCAAGCAAGCCCTAGGTACATAAAGCATAATTTGCATTATGAACTTTTTCATGAGGTTAGAAGCAAGATTTAGGTACACAGTTACATTGATACCAATTGGGTTAACAAATTTCAAGTTTACAATATCCACTAATGGTTTTATATTTTCATCAGGGAATGTTATAGTTAATTGAAGCAATAAAAGAAAACTAACAATTAATTTGTCAAGTATGAAAACTAAGTACAAGGGTGTATTCACGGCTACATGTGAAGTAGTTTGAATTTTTGAACTATTTATAGATCCGGCAAATGTAATGGCCTTACAACAATTATCATTCATTAATAGTTCATACAACTTGGTATTGACCCAACATTTTGTGAAGAACAAAACACATTGAGGTGCATTAACAATTTATTAGACAAAAGGTCTTTGCAAGTGAAATTGACCTCACTATTTTAACACTAAGGATTAGCTAATAATATAATCATAATATTATCTTATCTTTTATCATTACCCAAATTCACTAGGTTTTTAATGAAATAAAACAAAACACCTTCACAACATTGGTTACAACTTCAACATCATTTAGTACACATGAAAATGAACACAAAACATATGAACAAGTATGCAATCTAATCATTTTGTGTCAAAATAATCAACAAAAAAATTTTTAATAATTTTTATATTTGAAATTCAATATATTATGTTCAACACTTGGGTTGTATTTAATAGTTTCTTCACACTATATGTTCAATAACCAACCATAATCTAAACTTGTTGAACAAATATTGTGAAGAAAATATTAAACAAGTTCAAGGTATATCACATTTTTTGCTATTGAATCATCACCTATAATTAATGACAATAGCTTGAAGGGTAATGATTTATTAATTGCTAGATGATTGAAAACACTTGTGGTTATTTAATATCTTATAGTTTTTTACACACCTTTTGTGTCCCTTGCAAGGTTTGGTAAAAAAAAAGGTTGCAAATTTTCCATGAAAAATAAAAAGTAGGTCAAATCGCTTATGTTCATAAAACATACATGTAATCCTATAAATGATAATAAAATGGCATTCATCATCTTAGGGTATTAAGTAATCAAGTAGGCTATAAAAGAAATGTCAATTGGATAATATGTTAACAAATATTATCAAGTTCTTATTGGGCAAAAGTAAGGAGGGGGTTGTCAATATGTGGATGCATTTGGCTTGTAGTTATATTGTATTTTATAAGCAACTTTGGTGGTTTTTAATTGAATATTTATTTAAATTGAAAGAGTCAAACTCAATAGTCCCAAGAATAAAAATAAAATAATTAACAATATTGGTGTGAAAGAACATAAACATTTGGCATTATGATAATCGTTAGAGATTGTTGCGATAACTTTCTTTTCATTGATTATAGATCGTGATGATTTTATATCATTGTTCTTGTATCTTTGGACACTTAGTTCATTCTCCTTCAATTCATTTCTAGAAGTTTAACTTTGAAGCTGATTGTTATTTATTGTTTTCTTTATATAGGTGATTGATAGTTTGGACAAATGGTGGCATGTTTTTGTAATGGCAAAATGGCAAAACATAGAACTTTAAATTTATTATAATTTTACAATGAGTAAAGAAGAAAGGCAATTAACAATAGAAGGTGACTTTCAAACTTTAAATGTTGTTTTAGAGTTGGAACATGGGGTGCATGCAAAAGCAAAAAAAAAAGGCCAACTAAAAAACCTTGGAAGGAAATTTACATTATTTTGTTGCATCAATGATGGCTTGAACTTGAGCCTAAAAGAGGAAAAAATAACAAAGAAAAATAAAATAAAAGGTAAATAATTGTATTCATCATTCACATTTGGCAAATTTTACCAAAATATTTTTTTTCAATAAATGAGGTGCAACAACCCAAATTTTAATATTCCACAATTTCAACAATCAAGATTAAATTAAAAAGGTGTAGTTATATTTTTCAAAGTAAAAAGGTAAGTTAATGGATTAAATAGTGTGTACTTCACTTCAAATTGGGAATTCAATTCTTAACTATTCTGAAACAATGCTTTTGAATTTTTTTCATTTTCAACTTTTCATTTTAAGAATTATTAAACATTGAACCATGATGGCATATACAATACAAAATTGGCTCTCTCCAAAGATTTGGTTGCCCATTTATGTTACTACACCATGCTACAAAAACTTCATCACTACCTTACATTATTTAATTAAATGTCAAAAAAATTTAACTAAGAAAAAAAAATAGGATTTATGATAAATTATCAAGTGCATTACTCTATGAATGGTTCATCCCTAGTAGAAAGTTTTTTAAAAATTGAAAATGTTCCATTGAAGCCAAGAAATATGACATCAAAAGAGGTAACCAACATTGTTTTTTTCCTTCAAATTTTCCAACTTTCAAAGAAGATATTATTTTTGAATTTAAAGCACATAGACAAGCTAGTCAACCTCTATTTTTTAACATTACTCATGGCACCAATAGAACCATCATTGAAAAATGAGAACCATATTTATTCCAAAGCAACAATCACATTAATTTTAAAGGAAGCTATAGTTGGACACAAAGATTTGCAAGACAAGTAATTTCGTTGCACATCCAAATTGCCATTAGATTGGGCTAAAAAAGGATCAAGGAGATGGTCCAATAGGTGGCATGTGTGGTCAAAATCACATAACATCCTATGAGATTCGGTCATCAACATTGACCAAATCAAGATACACTTGTTCAAACATGTGGAACACATATAAATGGGAGGAGAAAGGCAATAAACATGTGGTAGTAGCAAGGGTTGAATATAAGAGGAAAATGATTTTCTTATGTATTTTCATTTATAGCAAGTAAGATTTTACCATTCCAAATGATATTCATAAACAAAATTGAAGTTAGTTTACCACCATGCAATGAAGATCGAATCAAATGTGAAAACTTAAATTAACATTAAACATAAACCGAAAATCATTGGTCAATTCTCTTTACTTGCAAGAATTTCATCATCAACATCTTGAAACCTTATAAAAGGAAACAAATGCAAGAACATGGGTTGGACACATAAACAAAACTTATATAATCAATAGACTCCTATAAAGTTCACAAGTTTAAAGTATTTTAAAACTCATGGGTTGTAGACAACCATCCCTAAATTTGAATCTTACGTATCCCAATAAGTTGGACAAGCATTTTTACATGCTTTTAGGCAATAAGTAAATATTTGAACAATTAATGACATCAAATCATAATTATAAGCAAAATAACTAGTGAAGCTTGACTTTTGTTTATGTAAAATGAAACCATTATTGTGCGATTAATTTTAAACTACATGGAAACACATCAACAACCATGAGTTAATTTGTAAAGGTTGAGAAAAATGTCGATTACTATGGGCATGGGATGGATCATTCCAAAGCAAGGTAATGGACTAAACAAACTTAGACATATCCCTTTTCAAAGAATAAGAACAACCACTAAGGAAGGAAGCACAACAAAAGGATGATGAAACTAACAAATGTAAACATTGAAAAAATAATGGAAGAATTGTTAACAAGAGTCACTTGAAAGAGTGTTCCACTACCAATAGACAAAAGGTTTTCTTACATGCTACATAGCTTAGCAAGGAGATGATGAACACTTACAACATAAAAACATTGGTAAATTAATGAATGTTCATTGTACACCGATGCAAATTAAAATCAAAACCATTAATAGACACTAGTATTCAAATGTTCATTTATATCAATCAAGTTGTAAGTTGTTGGAAGTTCTCATGCTCCCCTTATCTAATTTCACCTTATGTGCAATAGCCCACTCCTTTTCTAGTGCATTATAATCCACCTCCATTTCTCGGAGTATAAATCCTTCCCATGCAACAACTTGTTTCTTTACCTCTCTTACAACACCTTGTCTTTTCTTCTCTCATTCAACTATCAACCTACACATGTCACTAACAACTTGCTTATCTCCACTTCATATTTACAATGGCCATTTTTTGAATTCTTTGTCATTTGTAATTTTAGAAGTCATTAGAAGAAAATTTAAAATTAACAACTCAATTTACAATTGGATTTTAATCACAACAAACATTTGCAAACATAAAATGCTTTAATCACCTAAAATGAGTGTCATTGAACAACTAGTCACAAAAGACACTGAGTGGCATGGAAGTTACATTAGTAGTCACAAACCCTTTTATTACAATTCATTTTTCATCCACTACCATGAGTTGAAATCTACTTTTATAATTCAAAATTGAAAACTAATGTTCATTAGTGAAAATGTGTATTATAAATTAAATGCTTCAAAATTTCATGATGGAATTTGTTGCTACTTTACATCTATTTGTGTGTAATTTTAACAAGGAACATTAAATGTTCACTTTATCTTGCTTACACCCACATGTGTTCTAGGTATTTATTACACATATGTTGACTATATAGGAGGCCCCTTGGGATCGTTATCATTGTTAGGATGCAACAATATTATTGAGATGTAACAATGTTGTCAAGATTGAGCTTGGAACATGTTGTCATGAACACTTTTGGGGGTAGGATCTCGACAATTAACAAGGTTCTTGGATGGCAAAACAAACAAAGGTGGGTTATCCCTATAGGGGAGCTAAGGGTTACTCCTATAGGTGAGCTAAGGGGTTTAGGATTGTGCCTTCACATCTACAAGAGTTTATCTTCTTTGAGAGTTGAACTTTAATTTGATGGTGCAAAAGCTTGAATGTTTGCTATGATGGAAAAGATTTTGGGATGATGGTGGGAAGATTGACAATAGAGTTTTGATGGCTTGTATTTTGGAGGCATTAACAAAGGCATGTAATACAATAGGTTGTAGCTTTGTAATCCAATGTGTTTTTAGTTTTCTTATTTGAGCAATTTTGGAAAATTAAAAAAGAATGGAGGAAACACAAAGACTTGAGTAAAAAGGGGGAGAATCATGGGGGTTATAGTGTAAATGATCTACAAAATAAAGTTGTAGTTTATAGTACAAGAAATTGAACCATGAAATAATAAACATAGGGTGAAAGCACACTATGGGGCACTTTTTTGGCATCATAATATACTTTTTTTTGGGTGGTGCACTTTTGAACTTCAACAATGTCATTACTAGGAAGGATTTCATAATTATAAAAACAATTATGATAGCCCACTACATAAAGAAGTCATTTGCCAAAGAGAATACACCTTTTGATGTTACATTATATGATTATAAAGTATATTTGTTTGAAATAATATTTGTTAAAATTGTATTGAAAAACACAAATATATTCCAAAAGCAATATAAACGATTTAAAACCAAGTTCATGAAAGTTGAGGATACATTGAACCATGTTTATAAACCATGTGAAAATTTTAACAAGTTTCATTTCAAAATTATTTTTGTATAAAAAAGACACAATAATATATGGTAAATTGAAATTTTCACAATTAATCACATTCACATGGAAGTGACAAGCATAGCTAAGGTGGGTTTGTTTTAAATTCTATCACAAAGCTTATTTTAATGACTTATGAAGCCTTGATGTTAATGCATCTCAAATGGAAAACTAATGTTCTTATATTTGTGTATATTATAAATATACCCATGGATCCTTCAATTTCAATTTCTAAATTTCTTTTTATTTTTAAAAAATGATATTATATAACATTAGTTATGTAAAAATCAACATTATAAAGCCTAAACACCAAAATTAAATGTGTCACATTTTTGGAACAATTATATTATACATACTATAATATTAAACCCAAAAGTGTCGAAAAAGGGTTACTATAATGTGCTTTCACCCTCATATTCTAGTATGACTTGAAATTTGATCATTTTTCTTATGAAACAAAGACATTTGCACATTTTCAAAAATGAATATATAATCAACATTGGTTAACACACCATTATTGAAATATTGGGGGGTCAAACCATGTTAATAGGAGCCATTGGTGCCCCTTGAATCACATTGTGCTTAAATAATGTTTATACAACTTTTTACATTATTTCATTATGCATTTAAACCATTAATTATAGGCTTTAAAACTTGGTGAAATATATTATATATATTTTGGATTATTTTCAAACTTGTTTTACTATTAAATTGATATATCAAAAAAGCAAGCATACAAATACACACATAATTCCAACATTATCTTAGTTTAAGACTTTTGTAAAAAATTAAAAAAAAGAATTAATATGCATGAGGTGGCTCCTAATAACATGATTTTACCCATGTCAATAATCAACATGTTCAACAACAAGTTGCAAAAGAAATTGTTCATAAAATCCATCATTGTATGAAAATTTAATTTTTTGGCAAAAATATTTTAATACTTTTTTACAGTAATACCTTTGACTCCCATGAGCTCGTTTTGACATGCTTGTGTTGTTATGCATTAATGAAGATGGGTTTTTTTTTATATTTAAACATCTAGCTAGAAGGAAGGAGAAGCAAGGAACTCCTTAAGATTGGGAGTGTTCTTACTCCTATTTATAGGTCTTAGAACCCTATGCCTCCTAGGTCTTGTGACCTATGTTTGTTTAGATTTATGGGCACATTTGCCTTGTGCTTTATGATGGGGAAAGTGTAGGGTAAGGATTGAGAACAGGGTTCTTTTGAGAATGAGGGCCTACTGAACCAAGGGTCAACCATGGGTCTCATTGAGCCAGCACTCACCAGTGCAACATGAAGGATGGATGATAAGTGGTCAAGAAACGGTTTTCTGTTGGGTTCTAGTTCTCTAGCTAACCATGGTGGTTGGCTCAGTGCTTTTTTTTAAACTACCTACCTACTAACAACTCACAAAGTGGGTTGTTAGTTTGTAGGTAGTAAAAACAACCCTTAACTATGTATAAACCATCTACTTATCTAATAGTTACCTATTTTCCTACCTATCTAACTATATATGAGACCTATTTCTTACAAAATTGGTGACCAAGGTGAAACCAAATATTAACTCAGTTGAAGTTCATCCACAACTGAGCAAATAACAGGCATCCATTCAATGGATGGTGTGCTGGTTGGTGCTGGTTCATTGTGGCCTCAACCATGGGAGCCAAATTCTCAAAATAGTCATGTTCAAAGTTTTATTCAATGCAAAGAATTATCAAAATTTTGCTTGTTATAAACAGATGGCCACAATTCATTTGAAAGGAAAGTAGGCACCTTACAATTGAGGTTCATGAAAAATAAAAACCTTACGTGTAAGGTGCCGTCCTTTGTTTAGGCAAAAAATCAAAGGTTAAGGCACCCTCCACATACACAAGATATGGTGGTAATTTACCTCCATTGGTGGCAAATATTCCCAAAATGTGAGGCCAGGATTGACCAAACCCTAAACCCTCATTCTAGGCCCTCTATTTTGGGAGTGGCGCCCACCATAAGGCTTTACCCTACAAATACCAACAACAGTCCTGCCCACAATGTGATATGTGTAGGGTAAAGCCCTAAAGTGGGGGCATTCTCAACGAAAGGGACTTAAAAGACAATGCCATAGTTGAGTTCAACATTGCATTTTGGGAATGTCCCTCACGTGTGGGCTTTACCCACCCTAAAAGCACAAGGCAACGATTATTGTGAACCTAGATTGCAAGACCTACAAGGGGGAGGGTTCTTACACCTACTACTTCTCAAGAATGGGAGGATTCTTACACTGACAAGTAGGTGTGTTTTTCCCTTTCCCTCTTAAGGAGTAGACATAATATTCCTCCTCTCTTCTAAGACGGATATTTATTCATGTATATAAAGTACACTCCAAAATTTCCCAAAGTGCTTTATGTGTAAGGGAAGGCCCCCACGAGATGAACTTTACTTAGAATTAAAGGTGCACAAGGTGGACCTGAGTGTGGAGCCCCTGAGTGTGGAGCCCCCTTGGGCATTACACAGTGTAAAAAATGCCACCCTTCAAAAAAAAAAAACAAAAAAAAATCCCATAATACTTGATGTGTACCTGCCAGATATCGCGGAGAAAAGTCTATTATGGATGCTTTGAAAAACGTGATGCTTGCGTTCACAGGCATTGCATTTTTCAAAACACCTCATGTCACATTACGCCTTGTAAGGTGCCTTATAGTATAGTTATCCGTAAAGTCAGGCGATTAGTGGGCGAGAAGGGCCAGTTTCGGCATAAGAGGGCACCAAACGCGTAACTGAAAATGCAAATTCTACAAAAGGAAATAACTAGGACTCAAACTAAATTTTCGAGCAATTTTGGTGGTAAACTGAGTTTCATACTGTCTTTCCTTTTTCTCGAGCGCCTCCACTGCTGCTACATATATTTTCACTGCTCTTACGAGTACAAGTACTATAATTACTCCCGAACCTTGTGCATTAAATGCTAAATTTGAGCATTTCATACCCAGATTTAATAAAATTTCCTTACTTTGCAGATAGAACCGAAAGAGGGTATAGATAGGGGGCCAAAGCAAATGAGATAGGGGGGTAAAACAGAGGGTGACGTTACTAACAACTCTAGTATATAACCACGATTCTCAAAAAAAATGGAAAAGTCAAATTACCAGTCGGAGAAGTGCTAGTTCTTGAAGGGTAATTGAAATAATTGGAACCCACGATTCTTTGATTTTGATTTTGTTTTTGGAAGAACTCGAACCACCGGTTCTCTGATTTCTGGAGGATTTAAAGAAACAGAACCTGCGGGTCTTTCAAAATTCAAAGAAACCACACAATCCAGTCAAACTTCTTACCAGAATACCCCCTTGTACCTTGGGCAGCTTCAACACATGTTTGTTGAATAACTAATTAATTTTGAAATTTTCATTTCCACAAATAAAAGTATTGTTGAAGATTCAATATTTCCCTTCACAAATTTTTGTTATTTGAAAAAAAAAAAATCCAAACCCTAAAGGAACACCCAACAAACCCTAATCTGGTTTGAGATTGCGTCCGAGAACCGCATTTGCTTCAAGGTTTTTGGTTTTCCTGGAAGACTAGGAACGGAGAAGGCGCAGACGAT
>Ga0209208_10010010_pt1 | contig 12392 bp, 13 predicted proteins | sample S1TSphfallax_3_FD_187694 | JGI IMG/M metagenome (GOLD analysis project Ga0209208, IMG submission 187694) | Host-associated microbial communities from peat moss isolated from Minnesota, USA - S1T2_Fd - Sphagnum fallax MG (SPAdes) (version 2) | ecosystem: Host-associated > Plants > Peat moss >...
CTTTCTTTGCTTTTTTTTTTTTTTTCTTTCTCTGTTGCACTGGTTCTGCTTTTTATTCTGCTCTTGATCTTTACTCTGCTCTTTGTTGGTTGTTGGTTGTTGGTTGGTTGGTTTTTGTTTTTGTTGTTGTTTTGGATCCCAGCTCATGCATTGTTTTACTACATTGGCCTCCTCCCCCTCCTCCCCTTTTTGTTGTTGTTGTTGTTGTTGTTGTTGTTGGTGTTGTGCTTTGCAGAGCTGGGAGTTCACTTATTTGGAGTCTTTTTGAGTTTTCAGACCTTTTTGTTGTAGTAGCTTTGGAGTTGTTGGTTCCTCTTTTGTTGTTGTGAAGTTGCTCTCAGCTGGTGAACAAGAAGCAAAGCTCTTGTGGGTTTTGGGTTTGGTACTGGTGGTGTAGTTTTGTTTGTGGTGTGTTTGTTTTGTTTTTGTTTTTTTTCTTTCTCTGTCTGGGTTTTGAGTAGTGTCTGGCATTGGAAGCAAGTGCTTGCAGCAACAAAGTGTTTTTTTTGGGGGGGGCTCCTTCTGTGGTGGTTGGAGATCAGGCAGAGTTCTGCAGCAGCTTCTTCATCAAATGGAGACACGGAATGAGCTTGGTCCTTATATGCATCATCAAGAAGAATGACTACTGAATGCTCAAGTAAGTACATACATACAGCTGGTGCATTCTTTGAAGATTTCCCTGCTTCAAAACCCACGCCTTCGGCAAGCTCTTATCTTTCTTGCTGCTCCTTGCTTGTCTTCCCTTAAATACTAGTATGTAGAACTTGTGTGCCGAAATCCTGGGCCTGTTGTTGTTCTCATCCCTTCCCATCAATGCAACAGAAGATAGCTCCTCTCCCTGTTGCTTGGATTTCCTACAACACTGGTAGCAATAGTTGCAGGTACCCATTTGTGCAAACCAACCCAACTCCTTGTCTGTCTGTTGTTTTCATGAGCGTGATCTATTCCCCCCACTTGTAGTGCAATAATAGTAGGTGGGAGTAACTAGCTCTGAGCTGTGAGCAGGTTCTGAACTTCACATTCTCCTTGCCTCATGTGCTTTTGTTTTCTTAGGTGAATCTCCATAGCTGGGGGGACAATTTCTTCTGCACAAGAAAGAAGGCAGCTTGCCTTGTGGTTGAGAAATTGTAGATCCCACTTGGGGGTGGTCATCACCTTGGAGCTGCTGCTGCTGCTGCTACTGTTGGGGAAATCATTTTGAAGTTTGGATTGTCATTGCTGGATCACTCTTCTGGACCCATCTAGAAGTACTGCAACATGACGACATCGGCTCCATTGGGGCAACTGGGGGGTAAGGATCTAAAGAGATTTAGAGATCTTGGTGCGGAAGTTCTGGTGTTGTCACTACTGTGTGTGCTGCTAGTTGGAGGGACACAAGCAGAGATTGTTTCACATGTAGCTGCCATTGCTGCTCCCACTATCCTGGCAAAACCTCCAGTCGTTGCACCTGTAGCTGTGAAACCTCCAGTTGTTGCACCTGTAGCTGTGAAACCTCCAGCAGTTGTAGCTGCACCTGTTGTTGTGCCCCCTGCAGCTGCAAAACCTGCACCGGTGACAGCTCCAGCTGCAGTGCCTGTTGCTGTTGTACCACCTCCAAAGACTGCACCAGTCGTTGCACCTGCAGTCATTCCACCAGCAGCTGCACCAGTCACAGCTGCTCCAGCTCATGTGCCTGCTGCTGTTGCTGCACCCAAGGTAGCACCAGTGGCGCCTTTGGCTGCTCCAGGTCCTGTTGCTGCAAAACCACCTGTAGCACCTGGTCCAGTTGTTGCTTCTGGTGGGAATGGTACTCTGGATCCTGATCAAGTGGGAGCATTGAGGTCGCTGGGGATGGACGTAGGACTAAATGCCTGCGGTGAGGAACCAGTGACAGTGCTCACATGTGATAACAATCCCGTTACACAGCACCTGGTGACACTCTCTGTGCAGGATTGCCCTCCAAATGCTACACTCACTGACCTAGACTTTAGCTACCTTTCAACTGTTCACTTGAGCCACTTGAGCTTCATGAACTGTGCTGATGTGCCTGCACCATCCGAGCCACCAAAAGTCCTGACAACCTCACTGCTGGATTTCTTCCTCATGGACAGCTTTAGCCCGATGGATGCATGGTGGTTGGGACGCCTGCATGCGCTGCAGAACCTGACAGTGCTTGATGTCACAGTGAGTAGTGGTAGTAGTGGCTTGGATGTCATTCTGCCCAACATGGATAACCTGCGATACCTCATGATCCAAAATGCTACACTCAGTGGAACACTCCCAGCAGCCTGGCCACAAAATCTCAACATAATCTCACTCTCTGGTAATTACCTCTTTGGTGAAATCCCAGTATCCTTGTCCAAACTCAAGTTGCTCGAGGTTCTGGATCTGAGCCACAATGGGCTGAGTGGCCACCTCCCGAGCTATGTCGGAAACCTGCAAAACTTGCAGACTCTCTTCCTGAATAACAATGGATTTTCAGGGGGGATCCCGAAACAGTTTGCCAACTTACGTGCACTTACAAAACTGGACCTCAGCTTCAACAACTTGAATGGCAGTATTCCAGAGGAACTAGGTACACTTGCTCTCACAGATCTAGATCTGCGCAACAACACATTACTGACTGGTGTCATTCCCTTCGGCACGAATGCGCTGAGGAACATGAAGTCGCTTCTGGTGAGTGGAACATCCCTCTGCTATGACCCAACCATCACCTCAGCCAAGTTGGCAAGCTTTCTCAGCGTCCCGCTCTGTGGAGGAATTTCACCTACCTTAGCACCTGCTTATGGGCCTGCTTTGGCCCCATCGCCTGCTCCAGCACCTGCAGTAGCAGGGGGTGGGCACAAGAAAAAACCCAATGTTGTGGCAATTGTTCTCTCTGTACTGGCTGTCCTGGTTGTTCTTGCTGGCGTTGTCTACTGTTGCTGCAGATGGTGGGGTGCACGGGAGGGCTATGCTTAAAAAGCTGAGGCGATTGGTTTTTCTTTTTTTTGGGTCTGGTGTATGCATGAAGCTGCCATTCAAAACAAGCTGCTGCTACTTCCAGTACTTAAAAACCAAAGACAATTACACTTCTTCCTCTGCTGCTCAACTGGCTTGTGGCATGCTCAGGTAACTACCCGTAGTTGAGAACATGCTGCAGACACCTCTGTCTGGGTGTTTTGATGATACATATACTAGCAGCAGAAAAAAGCCTTGGTGTGGAACCATGATTGTTTTGAGCCCTTTACTTACTCCAAATAATCGTTGGAAAGCAGTCTAGTTTAAAAATCTGGCATTTTGCACAAAAATGTCATAAATGGAGGAGTTGTAGTAGTTGTAGTATTTGTAGTAGTAGTAGTAGTAGTAGTGTGTGTGGACATCCTTAATAGTCGCTGTTCTAAAACAATCACGAAGATTGCGTGCAGAGAAAAAACCTTGGCTGATTCTTTTTCTCTTTTGCTGATGATTAGCCAATGGTTATTACTGAAGAGGAGGAGGAGGAGGAGGAAGAGATTGGTTCCTAGATCCAATTTGAGCCTTTGCTTTCCATTCCTGAAGATTTCACTCTTTTTTTTTGATGTGTTGCAAAGCACAGAAAATCTAGGTCATACAATTTGAGGTCTTTGCAGACCCAATCCCATCAGCAGCAGCACCCCACCAGGATTTTCACGGGGATTAAAAAAAAATTATCTTTTTCTTTTCGAGTGTAAAAATCCATGGGTTTTCTGGTGAATCTATGGTCATATATAAACATAGGTGATATAAACATGTTGTATGTAGCAGTCAGTCTTCAAACACATGTTTCTTTGATTTTTGTCAAACTATTGATGCCAAGTAATCCAAACCATATATTCTTTTTAGTATAAAGCTCATTTTGTTCCTGGTCAATGGACTTAAGTGTCCTCCATTGCTCATTGTTGAGTTCTTTGGTTCCAAAGTCACAAAACTTCCAATAAAACTTGCACATTTGTCTCTTTCTTTTCAGTCAATCCTAAGCACTAGCAAGATAGTTTGTGCAGTCCAGAAAATTTTGTAATTTGTGTATCTGCTGGAAAAAAATGAATCTAGGGTTTAGGGTTTAGGATTCTACAATAGTTTGTGATTTGTAGTCAAGATTTTGAGATTCCAAATGCACCCAGTTTTACGTACTTTTGAAGGTTCCATAGTCAAGGGGTCATGAACCTTGTTTACAGAAGTATTGTCAATGTGAAACACTTCCATTTGCAGATTGTTTACTTTGAAGAAATCAAAGGACAGGAATTGGTTCTCAACATATGAATGTTCATGATAAGAACTTGAATGTAACATGATTGCGTATCATGTGTTTGAGATGCTCCAAGGTTTCAAGATATGTAAGTAAATGGGTAGTTCTTAAGTTGAGGGTAAGCTTAAACCAATCTAAGGAATACAGGTTTTGGGATCTCAAAGCGAATGGGGACTTTCTAAGCTGAAGGCTAACTATTAAAAGATCAAAGGATTGTAGGTTTGGGAACTACAGGTAAACGGGTAGTTTCTAAGTTGAAAGTCAAGTATTGAAGGATCTCCAGATTGCAAGTTTTAGCATCTAGAGGTAAATGGGTAAGCTTCAAGAGGCTCATGGTGGTATGCAAACAAACAAACCCAAATGGTTCAAATGAGACAATAAGTTTTATCTTCATATGACAATTGTGTTTCATTTATTCAAATAGGTGTAGCTGGTGGGCATAAGTCTGAAATCGCCAAGAAAATCAATGTGAATCCTGTGCAGACTCAACTGTGTAAACAAACTCAACAGACTGTTGCTCACTCAACCACATGAACCATTTACACAAGTGGTAAACTAAGCAAAATTCTAGGGTAGATGGGCTCTAGAGCAATACTAGCTTCTACTGACTGAACTCAGCATGTTAACAACATATTATTGAAGCAAACTGGACTAATCCAATCATGTCTGCAAAGATTATAAAACTAAGCTTACTCTTAAAAGAAAACCTACTGTAAATGCTAATGTACATCCTCAACACTGCTAGAAATTCTGCACAATATAATCAGTGGGAAGACTTCTGTTCATCTTTGGCATGATGTCAAAGGATGCCCAGTTCTCTGCCAAAAGATTTACCCACCAGAGCTTTCCAAGAATGCAACGATGCCATCCAGCATCCACTGGAAAATTTGAGTATAGTTTTTTTTTCCCTCACTGTTTAGTGAGTCTCCCATCAGTTTGGACTAAAGTAGCCACCCAGGTGGAAGGACTCAGTTGAGGACAGGAACATTTGTGGTCCTCTATGCTGTTGAATTGCGGCGGCTATTGGTCTCTGCTGCCCGAATGGGATAGAAGTAGGGATGAGCCTGCAAACAAAGAGAGGACGGACAATGGCTTAGATGGCTGCAGAAAGCATTCATGATATACAGATGATCTGCAGAGTACAACAAATGTAAAAATTCTATACTATATTGAAGAAAATCCTGTTGGCTGGTCAAAAAAACCACAGGAAATACAAAGGGCCGGTACATAAAACATCTGAATGGGAGAAGATTTGTCAGTTCTCAGCAATTCAAGCTTGATGACTTCAACTGCTCCCAAGGAGTCTATAAAACCCCAAACTATTCTCAGAGGGGACATCAGCTTCCAACTCAGCAACCCAGGAGGTCACTGACCACCAGCAGGAGAGCTCTACAGGAGTAGTTAAGCTACTGTAAAACTTCTGAGAGAGAAGTAGAGCATCAGCTGCAGCTTTGCAACTCTAGGCTTCATGGGGTTTTTATGGAACTTCCAAGGTGCACAATGAAAAGTGATGATCTAGAAATATCCAGATACAAAGAGCCAGAGCCTACTGGTTTGATCACTACCCTCTACAATCGGTTTAGTCCTGATTGTCCAATGGCAGAACAGTATACATACTGCAAAACAAACACATCCTATAAACACAATCCATATGTTCTGTTAACTTGACTGCAAAGGAGTCAGACATGAAAACAGTGAAGAAAGAAGTGGGGTTACCATTGCCTCTCTTGCAGTCAATCGCTCCTGATGATCATACCGCAACAATTTGTCCAAGAAATCCACTGCCTGCCGTCAATGAAACAGACAGTCCAAGATGAGTGAGGAAGGACAGATCTGCTGCTGCTTGAACAATGCCAGGGAAGCACTTATAAACATTTCTGTGAGCTTGCAGAGAGATCTCCACAATGACACTTATGAATGTAAGGCATTTTGTCGGTTCCAGCAAAAGAAAAATAAACACAATGAGAGTGAGTGCTCATAATCTTATGAGGGTCACTCACAAAGTATCAGACCTGACAGCAGTGACTAGCTGCCATTCCTTGCCAACAACTTCACGAGCTCCCAAATGGATAGGCGTAAATATGTATATAATAGCCTGCTCAAAGGTAGTGATTTGTACTAGGCTCTCTGATCTGAACAGTGATGAATGTTCCCAGGCAAAATCTTTGCCTCTAAAACTTTGCTTGCACTGGAAACTATTGCCTGCAGTGGAGGTCATTGATCAACCAAAAGAAAAGCAATGATCTGACAAACTGAAGCATATAGGTGGCATGATCATCACTTTTCTTGCAATTCAATCGCGAGAGATGGCTAGCCTTTGACCATAACTCTTGAAGTAATTTAATTGGAAGCAACAAGGAGAGCCCACAAGGTTCCTTGTGACAGAAACAGACTCATGTATCATGACAAAACACAGACATCAATAAAGACAGACTCAATACACTATAAAAGCTTTCATTCTGTAAAAATGCTCCAGCTCACAAACCTCAGGAACCACCAAGTGCTGGTTATCTGCATTGATGAACTTTGACCATGGCTTCCTACTGTGTCTGCACACCCAAAAAGCCAACACTTCCTCTATCACAAGTGTCTCCAACATTATGTACCACTGCTCGAACCATTAAACTTACCAGACCAAAAACATGCAACTCCATCACAGTTTAGTAGTGATCCTCCCAGAAGTTGATCCTGTATCATGCATTGAAAGTGATGAACCTGTCTGTCACACAGCACACTGTGCCTGCAACATTCTAATAGGTACTATGTGTGTTGAAACACTTCAATGAAATCAAAAGTGTTTGATAAAGAACGTCAAAGGTTGGATAACTCTGCATTTTCCTGCTCAAGCTAAAAATAATTAGGCTGCTAAGGCTTAAGAACTGACCTGCCAACCAAAGCCTCCAAATGAGGATCCAACTCCAGCCGGTATTTGCTGAGGTAGGCATTCAGTTCCTCCGTACCTAAGACCTGATCAACTCCTCCAGTAACCACAGAGCAAGAATTCCAATTATGAATCACCTTGACTGTGACATACAAGTAAGCAAAACAAATGAAAGAAAGCTCGATACTGCAATTTCAGACAGCCCCAGCCCCAATATCTCACCCCATACCTTTGCAATCTTCACAAGTTGGTCATAGTTGTCATGACCATAGAAAAATGGCTCCTTGCGAAATATCTGATGACATGACAAACAAAACAACAGAAATAATTAGACTGTAAATTGCAGACTTATCCAAAAAGTCTGCTTGTCTAACTTTGCACATTGTTTCCAATCAATATTTCACATGTTAGAATACTAGCTGTTGCACAAAGTCTACTGTTCACCCATGTTAGCTTCAACCACTCTTCAATCCTAAACCACTAAAATAGTGGAGAGAGTGGCAGATTGGGAATGGAGAGAGAAAGAGGGAAGGAAGGATTGGCACTGAGAGAGCAAGATTAAATACCATGCCAGCAAACATGCAACCCAGACTCCACATGTCAAGGGAATAGTCATAGTCTTGAAGGTCCACCAGCAACTCGGGACCTTTAAAGTACCTACCCTCAACATGGCCAATAGAACAGCAAGTCAGTCAGAAAACAAGTTCACCATAAATAAGAAGGATTCTTGCAATTTGCACCTTATGGCCCATCTCACAATAGCACATGACATCTTCAACCTACTGAATTTCAGGCCCTCTTTCATTTTTGGGTTGGGAGGCAGGGGACAGGAACAACCTGGAGGCCACCCGAACATTGTACTCCTTGCTGGGGTGGTAGAACTCTGCAAGGCCCCAATCAATGAGCCGAAGCTTCCGCTGCTCATGATCGATCATCACGTTATGAGGTTTTACATCTCTGTGCATTATCCCTTGTGAGTGGCAATAGTCCAACGCCTGCAAACATGTGAACAGAATGCTGTCAAAGGGGAGCAGTCTAGCAACCTTGTGGAGTCTACAAAACAATATGACCTAAACTACAGGAGCACTGGATGACTGACATTTTCAGAAGGAGATCAACCCAGGCTTCATACATTTCATGTTTGGAACAATAAGCCCAAGTGAGCTGTCATTGTCAAAGTGAACCCACCTTGAGTAGCTCATAAATGTAGTACCGTATGTCATAGTCTGTCAGAGTTGGATACAGCACTTTAAAGTCAGTGTTGTTCACATACTCAAACACAAGGCTGGGTGTCTTTGACTGCTGATCACGAACAATGTCTAAGAGCTTCACAATATTTGGACCTCCACACAGATTTTGCAGAATCTTAATCTCTCGTTTGATCTGAACACATGTCATCCAGGCACACAAGAAAAAAGCACATCAAATCTTAATGATGCAGAATAGTACGGCAGGCACTCCTTTGAAGAACCTGTCTCAATGTTCTTACAAAATTATGTTCCATGTACATAGTATTTCAAAAAAGTCAGCTAGAAAAAAAGAATGGTCAACTCCACTTCGGTGGGAATTGCACTGCTTGTGCCTGCCTCAAATACAGCATACTCCAGCAAAGAGAGCAGAATGGAGGCATCCACTTTTGCTTGAAGACAATGTGAGGCAACATTGTTTATATAGACCAGAAAATCAATTCTCTGACATTGTGAAATAAATGATGAGAGTCACAGACATACCATGTCTCTGGGTGTGCACATACAGAGGAGGAATTCACAGAGCAAACAGCAAGAATTCTCTTGAATTGCCCAAGACAACCAACCAGCACAAGAGATAGAGATGGGTAGAAAACAACATGGAAGAGCACCTTCTTCTTCTTCACAGGCTTTAGAATCTTGATAATGCAGCGCTCATTGTTGACACAATTCACACCTTCAAACACCTCACTGTACTTTCCACGTCCGACCTTGCGCACAACCTCATAATCATCTTGGTCCCTGGGTTTGGCAGAAAAAAAAGTCATCAGCAAGTCCACACAGAAATGCACCCATTTTGTATCTCATTTGCATCTACTACCCTTCAATTTGCATTTTCACAGGTTATGTGAAGCAACCATCAGCAAATACTCTTAACCTAACATGCAAGAGTGAAAACAGATTGCAACCCTAATGGTTGCAAGCCCTAATGGCTGCAACCCTAATGCTACCTCGGAGGAGAAAGAACTACATTGACAAAAGAATAAGAAGAAGAGAACAAAGAGAGAAAAGCTTACCCCCATTGCACAGTTAGGGCTTCATAGTCCCAGTAGTCTTTGGGACGTTGCACATTCACATCTGAGTACACACGGGCCTTGGACATAACACCCGGCCGCCGTATCGACTTTCCTACTTTCTGAGCCAGATTGGCGGAAGGGGAAGGTGCCTGATACGATGATGTTTGGTGGTGGTACAAGAACAACGAAGAAGAAGAACTGATGGTAGTTGTGACCAGTTTCCTGATGGGGACTTGCGGTGGTAAGCTGACGAGAGGTTCAGTCGTCGTCGATGGAAATTTTGTACAGGTTTCCGCTACTCCCCCTGCTGTTATAAAAAACAAGTTCTTGAGAGAGTTGCAGCTGCTCTCCGTCGTCTGATTGTTAAACAACAACCTGGGACACACCACCACCACCACTCCTATCTTCTGCAAGTTTCTCAGCCTTCCTAGCATTCATGTGGCCCGTTTAATTTTTGCCTTTGTGACTTCTTCCCACTGCCCTCTCAACAAAAAATAGAAGAAAAAGACACAAACAGCAGAAGATGGGTATAAAGAAAAAAAAACTCCAAAAGCATCTGCGTATCAGAGCACGAGTCCACTCTGTGTCTTGTCTGTTTGTACGTCTCTCAAAAGAGATCTGCCAATACGATAAACAGGGGAAAAAGAATTTCAAGAAATCAAAAGAAAAACACCATTGCAAAGAAGAAGTGAAAACACATGCGGGAAAACAAGCGGGGAAGATTACGAAACCCACGAGAACAAGAAGATCAACAGCAGCAGCAGCGACAACACTCACGAAGCGCCATCGCCAAAGCTTCTCTCCTTGTCGAACAACAAGACCCTAGGTCCGCTCAACGAAAACCCTAATTCTGACCACCGTTAAACCCTGGTCTTTTTTAACTCCAGGTTACTCTCTCTAGAGTTTCTGGTTCCACTTGTTTTTCTTGTCCCACTTCGCCCAGTTACTCGTGATAATTCGATTTGCTGGACCCAGTTAGCGCTTGGCTTGTTCCACTTCGATTTTCTGGGCCCAGTTAGCCCTTGGCTTATTCCACTTCGATTTTCTGGACCCAGTTAGCCCTTGGCTTGTTCCACTTCGATTTTCTGGACCCAGTTAGCCCTTGGCTTCTTCCACTTCGATTTTCTGGACCCAGTTAGCCCTTGGCTTGTTCCACTTCGATTTTCTGGACCCAGTTAGCCCTTGGCTTGTTCCACTTCGTTTTTGTTTGTCTCACTCAAATAGCCCATGGACTTGATCCCCTTGGTTGGTTGTCCCACTTAGCCAGCCCATGGACTAGATCCCCTTGGTTTTTGGTTGTCCCACTTAGCCAGCCCATGGACTTGATCCACTTGGTGTTTGGTTGTCCCCACTTAAATAGCCCATGGACTTGTTCCACTTTATGGATGGTTGTTCCATTTGCAAGTGGACTTGTTTGATATAGTTGGGTGGTTGTCTTTCAAACTAGTTTGAATATTATAAAATGTGTGGATTTTTTATTTTCATTTCATTGGATTTAGTACACATTTGAATGGAATACCAAATGGTTGGGGAAAAAGTGAACTTGGCCAAAAAAAACAAAAAACAAAAACCCTAGCAAAATGCACATGGATTCATTTAAAATTTGTTGTATGTTTATTATCCTTCAATCTATTAATTTGATGGTCACATTGTGTGGAGGATTGATTCCTTTCACTTGCATTTGTTTCATGCATATTTAAAGATTAAAGATTCGTTTGCTTTTGCTATGATATCCTTATCCTTCAATAGAGTTCATAATAATGTTCATGATTCCATGGGTAGAAAGGAAATGAGTGCTAGTAGCTTGAAGGGATTTTGTTGCCATTGTTTCCTTATGCTCACTAGTTAGCACCATGGAAAAAAAATAGGAGAGAGAAAAAGTTAGGTGAAGAAGGACAAATAAGGGCAAAGAGGAAAAATTTGTAATGGGGCCGTTCAAGAAAAAGGAATGAAGAGTTCAAGACCCATGTTTGGTTCCAATTTCAATAAGAAGAGGACTAGTTGTAAATCTAGTTGCAATTCCATTAAGATTGGTTGTAAATCTAGTTTCTAGAATTTGGGGGCTCAATGGGGCATATGAAAGCAATCACTTTCTAGAGCAAACGAGTAAGATTATGATGACACCAACATGCAACAAAACAATGAAGGCGAAAAGATTGAAGGAAGGTGGGTTTTGTGGGTTTTTTTGGGGGTCTTGTTTTGTGGTGGGTCCTTTTTTTTAAAAATGTTTTTGTCAAGCCTAGAATTTTTTTTATCACCGAGAATCTTGTTATTACTTATAAATAAACACAATAAAAGGTTTCTACCACAAAAAGAAAGATTTTGTCATAGTCTTGGTTTTCTTGATTTTTGTCATAGTTTTAGAGAAATAATAAAAGAAAATAAAACTCAAAGAGTGTGTTGTACATGTGAACGTGTGAATATATAATGGCCAGTCATTAATCAACCATATGTTTTTTAGGGTTTTTTTTGCAGCAAAGGATTGAATCTAAGGTGTTTTCTTATCATTGAAATTGGGTGTTAGTTTAATTGGGTAGTTTTTTTTTTATTAAATTATAAGTTTTTGGGCCCTCAATTTTTGTACAATAATTTTCAAAAGTATATAGGTTATGCTAAACATAGTAACGTAAGGATGATGGTGTCCAAAATTATAGCAAAGTTAAGGTTCAACTATCCTTTGAAATAAATTTTGCTTGTTTATGACAATTGTTTCTATTTTTCTTTTTGATTTACTTAGTTTTATGTGGTTAGTTCTATAGGCTTTGGATTGTTGAATTGAAATAGGCAACCTTTAGAAAGTGGGGCATATTTGTAATTGCGCTCCTAATAATCCTTTTTCTTCATGGGCACAAAATGCCTCATGTCCCCTAGTTCATCATGCCTCATTGAACATCATAGTTCACATCACCCATTTATCCTTTCACACACCACCACAACCCCATTTTCCAATCACTTTCTTATGCAAACCACACACCACCCATCAACTCCCCATACCATTTTAATAAACTATGCACCATCCATTA
>Ga0209208_10010011_pt1 | contig 12392 bp, 6 predicted proteins | sample S1TSphfallax_3_FD_187694 | JGI IMG/M metagenome (GOLD analysis project Ga0209208, IMG submission 187694) | Host-associated microbial communities from peat moss isolated from Minnesota, USA - S1T2_Fd - Sphagnum fallax MG (SPAdes) (version 2) | ecosystem: Host-associated > Plants > Peat moss >...
CCACCATGTGTATAACATTATGTTTTATGTAACAAGATAAACATTTTTTGTTGATCGTAATAAACATACCTAGTTTCCATGTTAGTCGAAATAAGGTTAGTCAATCGTTGCAAAGTAGGAAACTTGATTTTATGGTCAGTTCCATCATGATGCTACTAGATTAAAAACCAAGGTTTGTTGTAATGCCTCCAATCTAACGACCGCTGTAGGAAGACATTCTAGTACCCTATTACCTTGGGAATTACAATATTAATAATGTTAGACTTTTCAAAAAATTCAAATAAAAAATCTTTATGAAGGAAAATATTGAATTTCAAGAATATTTTATTTCTCAAAATGAAAAGTTAAAAATTAATTAATTAATTGATAGACGGGTGTTGAAGCTGCCAAGGTACTACAATGGTAGCAATCAAGCCATCGCACTCATTTTCTTAGAGAACCAAGAATGCTAGCCTCTATAGCCATTTGATTGGTTCCATTGTTTATGGTGTCCAAAGAGTAGATGGAGCCCTCCTCTTGGCACATCAGCAAAAACGAATTAGAGCAAGAAAATTATGAACCCCCCCCCAGTAGGGGGTGAGTCATTTTTACAGAAAATTCTCAATCTAACAGAACATAGCCTATTGCTGAACTTCTCAAAAAATCTTTTAAATATTATTTTGTTGCTTTTAGAGTTACAAGATGATATGTAGAGGTTAAGATGGTGATTTCAGAGCAGTTTAAATCACTAAATTGAACAAAAAATGAGAAAGTTATGCACTAATGAAGTAAGAGGGGGTCAAAATGAAGAAAAATGAAAAAAAAACTCGTATTGCAATTTGAAAAAAAAGTATTTTTCTAAATGCTCTCTTTTGGCTGCTCCTTTGGCCTGAGAAGGCATTCCTATAACATTTTAAATCACTCAAAATGGAGAAGAATTGAGAAAGATCTGCCAAAGTGTTCGGTGATAGGCTAGTGTTCGGTGGGGGGCATGTTTACCCTAATTGTAGAGGTAGGAGCAGTGAAAATATATGTAGCAGCAGGGGAGGCGCTCCAGAAAAAGGAAAGACAGGATGAAACTCAGGTTACCATCAAAATTGGTGGAAAAAAACTAGTCTGGATCCCGGTTATTTCATTTTGTAAAATTTTCATTCCCAGTTACGTGTTTGATGCCCTATTATGCCAAAACTGGCCATTCTCACCCCATAATTGCCTGACTTTATGGGTAACTTTATTGTGCATTTTTTGCATAACAATCCAATCTGGTAACCTTGTGTTCGTTTGTCCTCAAATTGGAATTTAGTCTCCATCTTTTTCCATAACCACTTAGTAGGATTAAGGTTTGAAGTCTTAATGAGTTCGTCCCCACCATGGGGAGGTTACTTAGAATTCTATAAAAATGACTTTAACTCAAACAAGACATTTAATCATCATTGTGGAATCAGATAATTAATAGACATTAAAAATAAATTAAGCCCACAAAAATCTTGAATTTTTTTCCAAACAGAACAAGGAGTTTAAAAAAATATGTAAATTTTACAAAAGTAATTATGACAAACATTTTTTTTGTCCATTGGACTTCATTACCCTTATCCAGTTGAAGAAGTCACAAATTTGGATTTCAACATGAGCAAGTGCTAGCATCGCATATAGGAATAGGTCTCAATTGCCGACTTCATACATTAGTTTTTTTTAAAACAAAAAAAAGGGTAAGCTAAAGATATTTTATTCATTCATAAATAATTTCATATCTTATTTATGAAATTTTATGAAAACTTAATGAAAATAAAGTGATTTGAGGTGTTCACATTGTATATATTAGTAATCAAACTACCTCAAGGTAAGTGATGTAAATGTAGATGTAAAGACTAATCTTATTGATTTCACAATTAGCATGTCATCATCCCATTTGAAAATCATCTTAGGTATCAAATCTCATGAATAATTTTTAATTTAAATGTTATTTTTCACAATATAAGATCCAAAATATTTTCTTATTTACTATGTATGATCTGAGACAATTTGTTTTCAACTCACAATCAATAATCTAAAAATCAAGGATTTCAATTCCATGCCTAGTTTTTCCCAATATTGTCCCCATGTTTCCCAATGTTATTCTACAGCCCGCGTTTTCAAAGATGGTTTCAAAGGTTTAATGATTCATTCCTATGTAGCAAATATTACCAATCTAATGGAAAATCATGAGATCCAATCTGTGTGTTCAAAATAAATATGGACAAGTTCAAGATCAGATAAACTAACACGATGGTCTTCCTGGTATTGGGTACTTACAAAAGAACCTCACAAACTCACAAAGAAAAATAAATTACAAAATGTCAATTGAAAAACCCACAATCCAAAAAGTCTGCCGGTGTTTGATTTTTTTCTGTGCACCTCTTGTCCCAGATCTAGAAGTGTAGCTTCAGGAAATGAGGTTGTGTGAACAATCTCAACCACCAACCTCGCTATTTTGTTCTAATATGCATCATCAGCTTGTTAAGGAAAATCTTTTGTCCCAACTAAATTGGGACCAGTTAGTCTTTCTGTACACTAACACTACAAGTTTTTAGTTTACATACACAGCTGGGAGAAGTCACCTCAGGATCTCCAAACTTATGCATTGATTGCAATTGAAACCCATTGAAGAAATCAGGGCAAGTAAATTCGAGTGCCATTCTAAGTCCAATTTTTGATCCTTGTGAATTGAGAAAAATCAGTGAGCCGAATTCCAACTCTTGGAGACAGGATAAAGGTCGTCTATGAGCTCATCAATCATTCCCTTGAAAAGCATTTGCTCAATATCAAAACCCAGTTCTGTGATTTCTTGGCTTGGTTCCAACCATTTCCATCCATGTACCCTCATGTCTCTGTCCAGTAAACTCTGCAATGTATTGGTGGCAAACTTGCGCCACTCACAAATCTTGCCATAAACTTCTGTCACCAGCTTCTCACCAGCCTTGAGCTGCTGCGGTGGTTTGCTTGCTGTCACAAAAGACCTGCATGAGAATTGTAGATCACAAAAAATAGTGCCAATTATCTCACTCAAGCTGTCAAAAAGGAGTTTCCGATCACCTCGCCACAATGAGCCTCGCCATGGATTGTTGTTCAGAAAATCCCAGCTGCTGTTCTTCTTCAGCTGACCTCCTCCTGTTGTTGTTGTTGTTGTTGATATCTCCTCCAACGAACTGCTCCTGAGTTCCAGTTGCTCAAACAAAGATGGGTTGACTGCTGCAACAACTTTTGAAGCATAACTCTGTTGGGCACTGGTGCCATCTGCAGGAGTCTCAGAGAGAAAGTCTGAAGCATTCAGAACTTCTCGAATGTAGTTCATCTCTTCCTGTTGACTGTCCCCCGGCAAATTCAACATTGTCGCAATCTTGTTAGACTTTCTGAAACTGGATATGTCTAGAAGAGCTTGCCGCAGTTTATTGCTCTCAACTATGGCAGTTAATTCTGCCCCTCCAGGATTACTATTCTTCTCAATTCCTGGAGCTTGGTTATCAAGAAGCAGACATGATTGCTCTGTAACTCCAATGTACCCATGCTCCAGAATCCCGTCAAGACTGAGCTCAGATTCTGGAAAAACAACACAACACCACAAGTAATGTCTTGTAAGACTCCAAAGTTTACAGCCAAAGCACAACAGAGTAAAGTCTAGTTCTGTACAAGAACTTCAATACGGAGGGAATCTGTTTTTTTTCTAGTTTACCAGAAACGCTTTCCTCAGAAGTGGTCTGGATTTCATCAAGGAATGGGGATTCGAGGATTGATACTGGACTCGGTTGTCCACATTCTTCTGTTGAAGCATCCTGGAGCTTCACCTTGTCTGCCTCACCCAAATGCATCAAGCTGGTGACTTTGCTAGATTTGTCCAAAAATGTCTTGGCAAAAATTGGGGTTACTGGATCCTCATTCCAGCCCGCATTCAATGGTTTAAACCTTAGGTTCTGACATCCATGACAACCACAGAAGAAACTCAGATACGAGAACCAAATTAGAATCAACAAAAATATCACTGAAATCATCATCCCTCACATACAGTTCTGATGCAACTGCACTTGGATATATCACTTCTCCAAGGACTCACACTAGAACAGCCCTGTAATGGGTACAGGAAAAGAAAGATGAGAGCGTTGTGTACTGAGATAGGATGTGATGACAATTTCACAATTGTCACAGACACAGACAATGAATAGAGGTTGAAAAATCCTTACTTCTTCACTATCAGGACTGCTGCAACTTTCAGTGACAGTGCTGGAACTGTCGGTATCCAGATCACAGAGGAGAACATCTGCATTGTTGTTTTCAGGTGAATGTTTCATGGGCACCCATTGCCGCTCAATTGGATTGCAGCTAGCCAAGTCAGAGTTGGACACAAATAACTGGCCTAAACTGGAATGATCTTGCTGAACAGGAGGAGATGAATCCTTATTGTTGTCATGATGAACCTGCAACATTGGGCTATTTGAGAAACATCCAGCTGCTGTGAAGTTGGTGAAAAATTTGTCAGGGACCCAATCATTACAGATCTGGGGGGGTTTGGAAGGGAGATTTGCAAACCCAACTGTAGAAATATCATCCTCCTCCTCCTTTGACCTTGGTTTCAAATGGGTCTCATCCCATGGGAGCTCTGGAAAAACCTCATCAACACTCCTTGACCTCGGATGGAACAGACACTTCTTTGCAGAGAAGTGTGACTTTGATCTATTTGACAACAACTCCCTTGGCACAGAAGCAGGTCCAGATGCTTCAGACTCATTATTCCCCACTGCATCTATCATCGTTCCTGCAATGTTATCACCCGGTATCAACAGCTCCAAATTGGAATATGGTCCCTTGATCATGTTCTGACTCCCATCAGCTCTGCAAATTTTGCTTTGGTTTTGTCTGCCCAAAGATACAAATCCTGGTTTGAGACTTGACTCTGAAGCAGCAGCAGCAGCAGCTTCCATCAACACACAGCTATGCTGTTGTGTTGTCCTACTGACTGGAAGTTGTGACGCTAGATTACTATCTCCTCCCTTGCTCCATTCTCTTCTGACTCGGTGTTTTCTGCTGCTTGACAGCTTCTTAGTATTCAGCAGACGTCGATGGTTCACCCTTGATTGCAGTACCTGCATGACATCACCTGGGGGACAGTGACGATTTTTAGAACCATCCAAATGGAAAGGTGATTTGGAAAGGAGAATACATTTCTCTTGATCCTCAGTGTCCTTGTTTCCTCCCTTGTTGCCTTTGTACTTGAACTGCTGTGTAGTAGTAGCAGTAGTCCCAAATCTGGTTGAACTTGGTGGCTGCTGAAAGGAGGTCCTTCCATTCACCATCACTGGAGACATAGTCACTGGGGACTCCTTCACAAAACTCAAACCCCATCCATCAAAGTCTGCCTCAAATTTGCCCTCAGAAGCTTCCCACTTGAAGTCAACTTTGACTCGCGACTCCTGCTCCTCTGTCTCCCAACTTGCCTCATTTATGATGTGTGAGCATTTCTCATTCTGCAAGTTTGAGACCTGCAAGAATATGTCATTGATTTGTTGCTGCTCACTAACTTGCTTTTGTTCTTCATCAACTCTGCATCGATGATTCCTTTGCAGTGTTCTCTCAGTTTGGTAGGGATCACCATCATGGCTCCTTTCAGAATTGGTGAAAAAGAGGTTGTCATTTATTTGGTTTCGTTGCATATCAGTCTTGAACTCTAGGGTTGGTGCCTCTGGAGAGCTCAAACCTCTAGGAAATTTCAAGAGTTGGGTAGGATGAGAGAGATCAGGAGACAAGCCCAATTGAGTCTCTGAGACTACCTGACACTCCGAAAGTCTCCCCCTCCTCTGCCAGTTTGATCCTTGAACTTCTTTTGTATACTGAGTTGTAACTGTTGATCCTCCCTCCCAGGTGGGCACTTCACTCACGCTCATATTGGCAGTTGAACCAGCAACATGGCCGCAGCTCCTCACCTTCTCCTGAGCTCTTGAAAACATTGCCCGAGTTTCACTCACTAGTCTTTCGCAACTTCTCAAGCTGGTTTGAGCATTTGAGGGCAAGTCATTGACTTTCTCCGAATGCAACCCGCGAACTGACTCCTTGAAACATTTGGACTCCAAGCTGAGTGGCCCCCAAACTGATCCTAATAGTGGCTCTGGATCAGGCTTCAACAGCTTTGCATCCAAATCTGTCTCATTGAAACATGATTCTGGAGTGAAGCACAAGCCTTTCCTATTTCGTAGCATCATCCCAGAATGGAGTTGAAATCGAGAAGATTGTTTGTCCCCAGCCACCATTTGCCACGGGGCAGACGACCCTCTGTGTGTTCTGATACTACTGTTTCCAAAAGCTTCTCGTTCCTTCTCCAGCTCCAGATTCAATTTCCCTTGAGTCATGGTCACATGGTGCTTCTTTTCTGCCACTGATTTCATTGTGCTCACATGCTCATGAAGCAAGTCCATGTGAGGATCTTCAAGATGGCACTGTAGAATTGGAGTCCTTTCAGGCAGTGACTCAAGACCCATCAATCTGGCAACTACTCCAGGGATTCGTGTGTTGTTGGAGTCATTACTACTGCCTGATGTGCATGATGATGAGATATGCTTTTCAGACCACACAGACTCCTTTGTCTGCATGGCACCGTAAGAAGAATGATTTTCTTCTTCATTCTGCATCATGCACAAAACAGTGTACTCCAAAGTCAGAAATAAAAAAACAACAGAACTCAGGTGAGCAAAATACACAAACAACACACACTTTTATCATCACCAAACACCAGTTGTAACATTTTCCTCACACAAAAGTGTGAAATCCAAAACCAATTTGCTCATTGCCCACAACCTTGTACTGATGTAAAAACACTTACAAGAAGAAGAAGCAGAAGAAGACATAATCTTCTGTGGAGAGAGCTCCACAATTAGGAGCATATATATTTATGTTCAGTAGACATGCATGAAAAACTTACTGACAAGAGCTTGGCTCCCAGCTGAGAGTCTGTGCACTCCTTGAAGCTCTGAGCACCACTTAAGCTTTTCCTTCTCTGCAGCTGCCTGACATCTGATTTGGAGTTTGTATCCACCAGTTACCCACCCACCCAAAACCCAAAACCCGAAACAAACTTGCAATCAGAAAACTTTTGTGCCAAACAGCAACAAGAGAACAACTCATAATGTATTGCATTTGCACTCAAAATTTGCACAGAGAACATGCAGTGCAGTAATATATGCATGAGATTCAACCACGATTAATGTACACATGTGAGCTCCATGTGCAGATCCTGACCTTGGACATCACTGTCAGATGTCCAAGCAAAGAGGAAGAAACAGATGAGAGAGAGAGGCAGGTGGTGGTGGCCTTGAAAGAAACCTGGAGGCACAACTAAGCTTTTGGAGGTTGAAATCCGTTTGCCAGGATACCAATCGAAGAGGTGGAAGAAGGAGCTAACACAACCCTGCACTCGTGGTGACTGGACATGATGGAAAGCTGAAGGATTGTCTGAGAAGCTCTCATCCATAGCCATCTTGTGTGTGAGGTGAGAGCAAGCTGGCAGCAACAACTACAAAACAGTCTGCTTGCCTGCAGTTGAATGCCAGGAACTCTGGCAGGAACTTTGGTCTGTCCTCAATCACCCACCACCCAAGATCCAAAATTGTGGCACAGAAAGAAATCTTTGAGACTTGTGTAGCAGCAACTGTTACTTTTTCTTGCAGAATGAGTATCCTGCAATGCCTGTAGTGGATGGAAATTCTTCCAAGTAATTTCAGGAAGGCGAGTTTGGGTTTCTCATGGGGCCCACTGTGCACACTGTCTTGCAGAGAACTGTGTTGGTGTTGTGTGTTTTGCAATTGGAACTGAGGTCACTGGAGTTTGGTTCCTATCACCTCCTCCTCCTCCTCCTCACTTCAGATGCTGCAGCCGACATGATTCACACTTGCCCAGAATCAACAAACTATGTGTGGTGAGTGGGTGGGTAGGTGGGTGGTGGCAGGAGGAGTGACAATCGACACAGCCTGACACAGCAATTTGCAACTGCTGGAAAGTGACAAAGATTGCACCACAAGAGGTTGTCTATTTAGAGATTGTCCAGAGAGAGAGCTGTTGTGTCACACAGGATTGTAATAAAGAAGCGAACAGAGAGAGACAAGCACTCAAGAAGGTGATGAAGAAGAAAGAAGAAGAAGACACAGAATGGCAGAAGCTCAGCACCTTCCAAGGTCGATTACAAAAGGAAGCATACACACACACACTCAAGGCTCTAAGAGTTTGGAAACTATAGACAAATGCGAAGACAGGAAGTGCAAAATAAAATGCGAATTGTAGACAAACATTTACCACAAAGCAAGCCAGTACAGACAAAGAGACACAGACACGGAGACGCAGAGAGAGGAAAGAGACAGGAATGACTTTGGTATACAAAAGCTCAACACAGATTGAAGGAAGGGGGGTAGGGCACTGGAACCAAACGCAAAAAGACAGCAAGCAAATGTGAGAGTCCCCAACAATCAGTTCCCAAGAAGCAAGCAAGCAAGTGAATTCCAGAGCACAAATAAAGGAAGAAAGAAACCAACAAGAAAGAGAGCTCGTGAGTGTTGTCAGAGAGGGCTCCTGGGGGAATAATAATGTAGCTCTCAAATGAATACGTGCTACATCAACTGGGAAAAAACCTCCGTCGACTTTTGCAACGATGCAAGTCTAAAAAATGGATCCACCCACACAAGAAAAAGCAAAATGTAAGTGAGAACGCAACTCTACTTCTTCTCCTTCTTCTTCTTCTTCGTCACATCACAATGACGAAAGAATCCTGAGTCCTCAAAGAGAGACTCTTGCAACCCAATGCCAGACAACGAGCTCAATCTAAGCAACCAAGAGGCAAAGGTGGTAACTCACAGGTGATGGCTTTTTTTTGTGCCAAAGAAAATCAATCATAAACCCAACAGAAAACACACACACACAAGACCAACAAAACAAATCCAAAGCACACAGACACAGCTTCTTCACAGCATGATGAGCTTCTTCAACTCCAAATCAAGTTGCAAATTCCTCACCCAGTGAGACCAAATGCTGCTGGACCACCCACATCCTTCTTTCTCATTCCCATGCAAATGCCAGCTGACCACCACACAAGCTCTTTGAAATTCCTAGTGAAGGTGCTCCCTTCCTGTCAATAGACTAGCAGTTTTGTAGCCAGGACTTATTAAACCACAACCCATGAAGCACCACCAAAAAACCCAAGCACTAAAAAAGAAAAACCCCAACAAACCCCAAAAACCAAACCACCGCGTCTTTAAGCTGGCCTCCACACCATGATTGATTCTTTTGGGATATAAATGGAGAGAGAGAGAGAGAGCTGGGCCAGTGACAGAGGGAGAGGGAGGAACTACAAGGAAGGCATAGATAGACTAGAAGAAGCTAATTGCAATTCATAGCAGGAGATGATGATCACCATCATGCTCAACTGAACTCCAATGCCCAAGTGTGAGGATCTTTAGTAGCAAAGAGGAAGAGCAGCAGCACTCAAGGCAGAAGAAGCTCTGCAGAAGCAGCAGCAGCACAGCCTCCCTCCTCTGCCAGAAAAAGCAACCCAAAAATTATGATTATAAAAGAAAGTTAGAAAAAGATTTATTTCAACTATCTATTGACTTTTTGTTGCTTCAACTGCTGTGGGTAGCCTATGATGGGCATGGGCATAATACAGAGATGAAATTGACATGAAAAAAACAAAAACAAAAGGGAGTTTTTAAAACCTCACTGCAAGACTCATTAAACCCTAATCCAATCCAAACCCCCCCCCCCCCCCCCTCCTTCTCCAAAAACATACAGACCCTTTTTCCAAGGAGAGAAAAAACCCCCCACAAGATTTCCCAACACAATTGGACTCCACATTCATCTTTTCTCTCCACTCTTTTTTGTTCTCCACATTCATCTTTCTCAACATTCATCTTTCTCTACACTCTTTTTTCTCCACATGCATTCATTCATTCATTCATTCATTTACCTTTTCATTAGGGAAAATCTGCCCAAACAGAAGAAGAAGTTAGATGAAAAGAAGGGAACACAAGTAGTTGACAAATACATAAAATGAATCCCCCTCAGACCCCAAAGAAAAAACCAACCCAGAAAAAAAAAAACCAAAAACAGAAATAACTTTATTAGCAGCATTAAAACCAAAAACAACATAAAGTAAGCAAAGTTGACAAATTCTTCTGCTTCTCCTTCTTCTTCTTCTTCTTCTTCTTCACCCAAAACAGGTGGGGTACTGGTAACTAATGAGATGTTCCTTTTCAACTAACCCCCATAAGAGATACCCTGCAATGCTTTGATTGACCATGCTAATCAATTCCCTCTTCAAAGATTCTTCTTCTTCTTCTTCTTCTTTCTCTTCCTCCTCCTCTTCTTCCTCCTCCTCCTCTTCACCTTACTACTAAAGTTTCACAGACGACTGAAGCTGTAGCAGAAGCAGCAGTACCACAGCAGACAAAAAGACATGCAGACAAAAACACAACTCCGTTGGGTTGTCATCAGAATTAAAAGCAGCAGTTAAAGTGTGAAGCATACAGAGAGAGAGAGAGGGAGAGAGAGAGAGAGAGAGAGAAGAGGAGTGATGGCAGTTATAACTTTCCAAGTGCTTTTTGTTTTTGTTTTTTTTTTTCTAGCCAACTTCTTCAATTGATGTTCAAGAATCTTAAAACAAGTTAGGAGTGCTTTCTTTCTTAATTTTCCCACCAGTTCTTTGTAGCATCCTTGGCTTTCTTCCATCCCACCAGTCCAAGACCTCTCTGTTTCATAGTTCACAACAACTCTAGCTGAGTGTGATGGATTATTACTATCAAAGCAAAAAACCTTATGTAAAAAGTTAGTGAATGTGAGCAAAGTGAGCAAAACCCATTGTTGTCACCAATCTTAAAACCAATGTTCAGAGGTGTGGGCAGCAGCAACTCAAGATGAAATCATTTACTCTAAGCTCTACCCATTTCAAGTGTGATGAGCCTTGGGTGTGTAAAGTAAGATGGGTTTTATCTTAATTACAATTTTTTTTGTTTTGCTTCACATATCATTAGCTTTGCTTGGATGGAGTGTAACTCTCTCTATCATGTGGGTTCCTCTCACCTTGGATATAAATTAATTAATAAATTAATAAATTATTATATACTTGTGATCTTGACAAGGCAAATTGTAGGTACAGATATCAAGGCAACCAAAGCTTTTCACCTTCATTCAAGTTTTGTGTCCTTCCTTCCTTCCTTTTATTTATCTAAGGCATGAAAAATATGTAAATAACTAGGGCTTTTTCTCTTTTTTTTGGGTTTTTATAATGATAATGTGTTTTGGAGGTGAAGAAGAAGTGTTATAATACACTCACACACATTTATGGTTTGGAATCTCAAGATGAATGGGAGAAAGGGGCACACCATGCTCCTCGTTTCCTCCTCGTCATCTTAGAGTAAGCCACAAGTTACAAGGCTTTTTTTCACGGTTCCAAAGTTTGCATTGGAATTAGCAAATAAGGTGTAACAAATTCTCACTTTAAGTTAGCCCTTTGGAGATTCCTACGGAACTCCGTTCTTCACCCACCCTCTCTCTCTCCCTCCCTCCCTCCCTCCCTCCCTCAATACTAAACTTCCCAAGAAAAACATGTGCAAGTCAGGTGGTATGCAAATATGGTCAATAAATTGTTGCGGTTTCAAAATCAAGCACATAACATTTCGGTACACAAAGCACATTAGAAAATAAATAAATTATTATTATTTTTTAAAAGTGTTTTTCAATTTCCAATACCTGTACTGGTCAGGCTTTTCAACAAGTCCCATGTCATACTCCCAAGGTTGTCCCACTTTAGTTTTTTTTTGTAATTGAAAAAAAAATTTAATTTAAAAAAAAAAATCAGCAGTTGTCAGGTTTCAAAGAGAAGCCAAATCCATAATAATAAACCCATAATTTTGGTTTAATTAATTTCAGATAATTTTAATTAATTTCAGATAATTTTAATTAATTTTAATTAATTCAGAAAACTTGCATAACCTAATTTGCACTCACTCCCACACTCACTCACTCACTTTGCCATGTCACCAAATTTTCATCAGTGCTCAAATGTGAATATGACACGTGGCATTCATTCAGCTTTTAAGTGAGGTGAAAAAAAAGTGACAAATTAGGGCAAGGCAAATGTGGACAAATTAGGGTAATTTGATTTGATGATTTAGGGGCTAATTGGGTGATTAGGCTAAAATAGGGGGTGTGGCAGTGGTTGGTAGGTAGGTAGGTAGGTAAGTAGGTAGGTAGGTAGTAGATTCCCAAAAGTGGGAATAGGGCCTATTTGTAGTACTAAAGCCAAAAGTGGGAAAAAAGAAGCGGGTAAAATTGGGAGGTGGGCATTCTGCAAAACTCAGGCCTAATTTTAAACTCATTGGGTGGCTTCAATTCAAATTCACTGAACA
>Ga0209208_10010012_pt1 | contig 12391 bp, 10 predicted proteins | sample S1TSphfallax_3_FD_187694 | JGI IMG/M metagenome (GOLD analysis project Ga0209208, IMG submission 187694) | Host-associated microbial communities from peat moss isolated from Minnesota, USA - S1T2_Fd - Sphagnum fallax MG (SPAdes) (version 2) | ecosystem: Host-associated > Plants > Peat moss >...
CCCCCCCCCCCCTTTTTCTTTGCATCTTAAGCTTTCTATTGTTGAGGTTTACATGAATTGAACATTCTATTGTTGAAATTTGTATGAATTCATCAGTAGCAACTTAGCATGTGCACTTATTTTTGCAAAAAACAAACAATGACATCTTTGAACCCTAATTTACACCCAATTCACACTTTTCCCAAAACCTAGAATCCATAAAGACACCAATTTTAACATTTCATCATGTTGATTGCCTAGGCATTTTCTACATCATATTGGATTACAACAAAACCAAACTACAAACCTCATTTGTGTTTTACCAATTTTCTATGCAAGTACCATTTATGTGGAATCTAAACATACGACTTTTTTTCATTGGTCATAATATGTGGTACTCCAAATTCAAGTGGCCCAATTTGTTGGTTTCACCATAGTGATACCTACATAATGTTCAATTTTAGCAATGTGTAATTGAGTGGAATTAACATGGTCACCAAATGAGATAGCTTGGTTTGGAAATTTTCTTTCAAAAACTAGAAATTAGAAGTTTAGGATTGTGAAAAGCCAAGCTCTAAACCAATGTTGTGAAAGTATGTTTTTTTTCATATCCTTGGGTAATACATATATATATATTCCATCATGTTAAGATTCAAATATAAAAAATAAAACTTTATGATAAATGGGTAGGGTTTAGGTACCCCTTTGACATGTACCCTTTTTGGGGTAAAAATGAATATGTAAATTATTTATTTATTTAATAAAAATGTTGCATTTTGGAATTTTAGAAGAAATCTTAATGGCCAATTCTAATGTCAAAATGTCAAAATCCAAGTGTTTGATTCATCCTTGACTACAAATTTATAAATACACATATATTTTGGTCCTCCATGTTTGTCTTGGCACCTCAATTTTATCCCATATGGTTTGCCCAAAGTTCTCCTTTTTCAACACTAAAAACTTCTATGTTGGGGAGCTTCCAAAGTTTCAACTTAATTTTTTTCTTTTTTCCTTTTGATGGGCCAATCAAAATGATTTATTCGAAAAAAGAAAAACTTGAGATGCACACCCAATCTAATTAATAAAACTAATAAAATTTAGGGTTTAAGCCATACTTACCATTTTTTTTCATGGACATCAAAACATATGTGGCCTTCAATATGAGTATTTTTTACATATATGCAAGGTTACAAGTAAGGAATAATTTTTCAATTTTACATACCTTAGGTATGTGCTTCATTAATGTATATTTATTTTAGGAAAATCATAATTACTTATATATGCATACATGGAATATATTAGTTTTCTAAGTTAAATTGCCAAGTTGATGCTTCCTATTTGTCAAGTCCATTTTGCCAAAAGGATTAGTAAGTCCACATCACTAACTTGCCAAATTCATATTAGTAATGTTGCATTGTTGATCCACCAAGTTGACTTCATTTTCTAGATTGGCCTCACTCTTCAAATTGCCCAATGCCTAAATTTATTCATTTTCTACCCAATTTATGCCACTCAGAAGGAAACCATGCAATTTCCACATTACGTAATGAAGGGTTCAGACATCATAATTGTTTTTGTTCTTGGGGGGGGTGGAATTAGTCAATTTCACCTATCATCCAAATTCTAATGATGATTCATCCTTGCATTTACATATCATCATTTGGGATTAATTGCCACAATGTTTAAAAGGATTAGATGCCCAAAAAAATTTAAAACCACACATCATCTCTAAACTTTAAATTGTTCAAATTGCTCTTAAAATGTAGTTCAAAAAACTATAGTGATTACTTTGAAAGGGTTATTTTGAAGTTTCAAAAAGTCATAAGATCAAATAGAAACAACCTCCCTTCGACTAAAAAAAACAAATTTTTTTTACTGGAGTCTTTCATTAAACAACTTGAAATTTTGTAAGGGGTTTACAACTTGCGGAATTTGAATTGTTCCAAGTGTTAAAGCATTTGTAAGAATTACCTTACATAAGACTAGCTCCAAACCAATACAACAATTGCAAATCATTTGCCCAAAAAACAATCAACTTGATCTTCCTCCTTGTTTACAAACTAAATTTCAGATGGGTTCATTCATGGTTAGGGTTTCAAGAGAAAGAATAAAGACTCCAAGACTTATTTTCATTAGTTTTTACAAATAATATTTAAATGGGACAAATTTAATTGGTAAATTATCACAGAAACTTCTGCCCCATCAACCTGTAGAGGACTGTGAGAATCAAACTTGGAGAGAAAACATGGTATTATGGTTCTCCAGGTAGCAGGTGTACCCAGGAAGTTTTGTCAGGAATGGGGACTCTAAGCAACTCGCCAGCGACTGCCAAATATGCTCTGTCCCATGGAGAAGGATGGCAATCCAGCTGCCCCAGCAGGTAATGGTGGTGGCAATTCAGCACGACTCTGCAGTTTGAGCCCTGTCGTGAGTATAGCAGTCTAGTCAGCTTCGATCAACCTACAGATGCCACAGGTGTTTCTCAGCTCTTGGAGAAGCTTTCTCAGTCCCAGGCAATAATAAGCATGCAACTTGTGCTGGGGGTATCACAGAGCTGCACTTCTGCAGGCTCCTCCCCCAAAAAAACCAGGATCAATCCCTTAAAAATTGTTCGGAACCGAAACCGAGGGGTTCCCCTAGAACCCAACAACACTGGTATATTCCTGTGTGGGGATGGTTCTTTGACTTTTTAAAAAATCTTTGATTTTGGTTCTAAAGAATAAATTAGAACAGTTTCGATTTTGGTTTTGCAGATTAATGGAACTGGGAACCTTGTTCAGGATCCAGTTCTTCAAAAGAACTTCCAGTTCTGGTACTGAAAATCAGATGCAGTTTCTGGTAACTGGGACCAAAATCAGACACTAACTGCAGGTTAACCTCAGATTAGCCCCCCGGTTATAGTTGTTTTTATCAAAAACTTTTTTTTTCCCCAAAATTTTTGGTTGTGGTTCGATACAGGAATAGAACTAAGAACCGGGTTTGAGGTCTGGTCCTTAAGACGTTTTGCTTCTAGTTTTAGTTCTAGAACCATTCCATGAATTAGACTTCATTTCAGTACAGTTTTACTAATTGGAATTGCATCAGGGTGGCTCTAACCCACAACCGGGAAACTGCCTAACATTGGTATATTCCAGTGTTAGGGGATTATATACTTATCAGGTACTAATTGTCAAGTATATATTTGATTAGGTTATCATAATTGAAGAGTATAACCTAAGTTGGCAAAATCCAGTAACTGGAATTTAAAATTGACTGGTTGCAATTTTTTTGATAATTGACAATTTAACATATTTGTCTTCGAGTTTTAAATAATATTTAACTATAACTAGAGCAAATTAAAAAGTTATTTTTATAGTTATATTGGATCTAGTTACATCATTCAATTACCATGTCTATATGGTCCACCTATAGCTTAAAACCACTGTATGCAAGAATCAGTTACTTTTAAAATATTTGCCCTTTGGTCATAAGATCCATAAAAAAAAAGACAAAACATGCAGTTGTGCATCTAGGGAGAGGGTTGGATTGTAATCATACAATTTTTTTGCAGGCATAACTGCCTAGTTATGAGTCACTTCCCATACATAATGGTCTCATAACCTAACCACATGATATTGAATGCTAAAAAAATGAATTTTGCAAAACCAAATTTGAAATCCTAGATATGTTTGGTTTCATATGTTTCAATTAACCAGCACGACACTTGATCAAACACATTAATTTCATGTAACCGTGAAAAGGTTAACTCAAGTACACATATAACCGCCAAACATGGGTATATTCTAACACATAAAGTGCATAAACTAGAACTCTTTATTATCACTACATCCAATAGTCAGTGGTTGCTACATGTGGTGCTCTTATTTAACACGTAGTACAGTCCTATACTTCATGACATAGCAACTCATGGGGGTGACGTGGGTACGCTAATCATCACCATGATCGTGGCAAGTAAATGGGGTCACATTGTAACCAAAAGAAAGGGGTATGAAGAATATCTCCCTCATCACAAATCTAAACTTTGTACCTACAATTTTTACAACTTATATCTTGCCAATCAAGCACTATTACAACACATTGGTGCTTGGTGCTTTCTCCTAACAGAGCATAAATCTTTATACCCATATGAGACTCCAAGCAACACATACCTATCAATTTCTTCTAGACCTCTATATTAGTAGCTGTCAAACTATTACCAAGAATAGTTCCACATATTGTGAGTCTATGAATTAGTGGGATCTGGTTTGAGGTCAAAGCCCTCTGTGTTCATTTGGTCCATTATGAGTTGTTAATCCATCCCTCTACCCCATGAGATAATGCAAAAAGATATTTGGCTTAGTTCTACAAACAAGTTTACTTCTGATTCCGAACTAAAGATGAGCAACATATGCCAAGTTGGCTTGCAACCACTTAGAAAAAGAAAATTTATGTTAAGAATATGGGTCTATGGATATTTTTTATAATCTCTCCCATTTTGTTCCTCTCTTACCCACGTTCTACCCAACCTAAGGATACCCCCTAAGGTTTTTGGCTTTAATTAATCATAAATGTGCTACTTTAGGAATAGTTCCACCAAGGTCCCATGCAAATGCATATCTTTACATGCTCCTAATTCTATAACTCAGACCTCCTTTGTGCATCATCAACCTTCAACATCAATCCCTTATAAATCCTAACACTAATAAGAACACAACGCCTACCATGATGTAGCTACTAGCACAATGGAAATCAAACAACAACTATTCATTTTTGCAAGCTCTTTTTTTTCTACACGATCTACAACAAATGCAACCACAAAAAAACCACAAACTTGTCCTTCTCTGCCTTTGAACTCCCCTTCTTATATTCATCCTACAACATCCTATTTCCCCTTTCCATTGAATGTTTGCAACACCCTTGGCCACCCATTGTTTGTTGCCAACCTATTCCACATAACACACAAACAAACAAAGTTTCCTACCTAAACTCACAAGTCGTCTTCAAATAGTCATTACTAGCAACTAGTGATAGCATAAACCCCACCGTCTGCACGAAAAAAATTGACGATGGCTACAAACAAAAAACTTAAACCCTAAAATGAAATATTATTTACACGAAATATCTACAACTGATTCCCTATCCGGTCACAACATGTCCATGATTGTTGCGATGGCACCTGATGTAGGTTCAAAGTGTGCATCCTAAACTTTAAACCTTAAACTTGCACAATGTTTCCTACCCAAAAAATAGGGTACATGAGGGCTATTTTTACATATTTTTTAGTTTCTAAATCTACTAATAACTTTTAGGATATTGTATTATTATAGTTATTATAGACTGCCCCCTTAATGGCAGGGTTTCCTACCCCAAAAATAGGGTTGGGGAACATTATTTTTGTACCTTTTTAAATCTTTAAGTCCCCTAGTAGCCTTAGGATATTGTATTATTATAGATTGTTCCCCCTTAATGGCAAGGTTTCCTACCCCAAAAATAGGGTTGGTGAACACTATTTTTGTATTTTTTCTAGATTTTGAAGGAGGTTACATGTGAGGCTTTTTAGTGAAGTTGGCAGGTTTCCAAGCCTAACTTGAAATTTAAACCAGCTGATTGTAGTAATGACAGCTTGATGTTCTTCCTCTGCACATTTGCCCTCAATATGAATCATGATCCATTGATAAGATTCTCAATCTAATGGTTTGACCCCAATCCCAAATCAAATTCAGGATAAATAAATATCATTCATCTTTGACAGTCAAATCTTTGTCTTAGTTCCACTACCCTACTACCATGCCAACTTCAATGCTTAATTATATTATTGTTAGAAATGTTAAGTTTTTCACACAAATTAATTAATTAAATTTTGTTTACGAAGGACAAAATTGAATTTTCAAAAATGTTTTATTTGCTGAAAATGAAAATTTCAAAAGTAATTATTATACTACTTTGCCAACTTCATGTTTGTCAAATAATTAATTAGCATTTGAAATTTTCACTTCAACAAATAAAATATTCCTAAAAATTCAATATTTTCCTTCACAAAATTTTGTTCTTTCAAAAAAAATTCTAAAAATTTCAACATTTTTGAAAATAATATAATTAGTATGGAAGCAACAAAAGTACTATGGTAAGTATTTGACAAATGTGTGGAAGCTTCATCCAAAGGATATTGGATAAAGTAAGGAATTAATGGGAACACGATGAACATGTTGGGAACCCCTTCAGATCTTGATTGGAACAAAATGAGAACACATTGGGAACAACAAAAATCCAACATCCCCACCCTCCCCAAAAAGAAAACAACCTAGCCCAATGGATGTATGCTACCTCACTTCATTGTGTACAAGAATTGATTTTTTGCCTACCTATGTTCTTTGCCATTTTGCCCTAGAATACCAGTAGGAGCATGAACTATGCGTCCATATCTCCCTTTTGTTTGCCTCCTATCTATGAAAATGTGAATGCCTTGCATTGGTCGTAATGAAATATCTGCCTATCTGCCACCTTCTTGTGATGATGTTCTTGCTTATCACAATCACGATGGGTAATGCCCAAGGACATTGGCATTGCCAAAGCAAGGAGTAGTGTCACCAAAAAGAAAGGGGAATATTTTTTGTAGTGTGCACATCCCTATATGCTAGACATACATAAACCAAAGTATATTTTTGAAACTTTTACTGAAATAGAATGATTTTACTTCAAATATTGCTTCTTTTCAAGATCCTTACAAGCACCTAAGTTCTATTGTTTTAATTCTATGGACCACAAAAGATCAGTCGTTCATCTTGATTTCCTCTCTAAGACTCAATAGGTTGTTTCATGTGAGATGGCAGTTCATACCCAACAACAGAATCCCCACAAAAATTAACTCTACTATTTCAACATGGTTTAGTCTTAGAGATGGAACAGAGATTCAGGGCAGGATCAATGAGTACAATCAATTCTACTCCCTAGTATCCCCTCGGTACCAAAACATTCGGAGCTCCCACAATGTAGCAGGTATTTTTTTCAGGACAAAACACATTCTACACTTAGTTCAAAATCCCTAAAAACATCAAACATGAGCTGCCACACAACCATTCTAGAAATCTTAGACACACTCATCCTCTCCTTGTGTTGGTCCCTAAAGAAATACAAGCAAACACCTCTAGACCTTTTCTTGTCATTCTTAGCGCAATGGAAGTTCAATCGTTAAGATTCCTTTGATCTAGTCATTATAAACAAGTTTTATTTCTATCTAATTACAACACCCAAAATCTAAATCCAACACACACTTTTCTGTATTCCAAAAAGTCTAGCAACTTAGTTTTTTTTCATCACCAAAAAAACATGCCTTCACTTCCTCAGCCTACATCAAATATACTCTTCATCACCTCATCTCCTTGCTTCCCTGAAATCATCCTACCAATCTCCTTGCAAAAACATGATCCACAAAGCTCATGAAGAATTTTCATTGAGCAACTAAGATTGTGCTCCATCTCAGAAACTAACTCACCAAGTTCCTTTCATCATAACTTTCAAAGCAACAAAACACACCAAAAACAAAAACCCCTCAAAAGTAAAATTTTTCAGTGCCATTGAAACATTACATCGCTAACAGTTCAACCATCAATCTGAATTAAGGTTTGTAGCGTTCATCCACAGAAAACATCTGACACTGCTTTTAGGTTATAGTAGTAAGGACAAATAATGAATCCAAAGGTGGGCCAAACATGAGAATGGGCCATTCCAAGGAAACATCTAGTGTAAAATGTGGTGTCCTTACACATTGTGTAAAGAAATATTTTCCTTTTGTCCATGCAAGGGGGGAAGTTTGAAGGACTTGGTCATTCTAAAAGGTAGATTCCTTGTGTTCACAAAGTGTATAATTTTGTCATGGAGAACTTGGGGCTATGTGTTTGCTACATGTTATCAATGAAAACAAAATGATGAAAAAAATACTTGATTTTTTGAAAATTAAATTTATTTGAATGGAAATGTTGAATGACATTACATGCAACTTGAATTGAATTCAAAATTTTAAATTAAACTCAAATATTGTAAATTGAATTCAAATGTCACTGAATCCAATTTAAATTTGATCAAATCCAAATTCAATCAGATTCAAAAAAAAATCAGTGGGATGCAAATTGTTGCACAAGCAATTGAAACCATGCTCATCACTTTCATCATTCATGACCATGATGTTGAAAAAGAAAAAAACTATTTGAGAAAAGGAAAATATGAAAAATAACCTTTCCATTTCACTTAAATTTCAATTGAAATCTATTTTAATAAAATGAGATGACTAATGAACCTTAACTTGTCTACCTTATATTAGGTTTGATGTGAACTTTAAACTTGTCTACCCTATACCAGCTCCAAAGTGAATTTTAAACTCGTCTACCCTATACTAGTTCCAATGTTATAATCCTTATTGGAGTTTTGAAGTTACAAGTTTCAAAAGAATATGTCATTTTAATCAATATGCCAAGTTGTATAATTTAGTGTGCGAAAAATGTCACTTTATGGGTTAGATCTGACCAAAGGTTCAACAAGGTTTGTATATATTATTGACCTACAAAAACATGGGACTAACATGGGATCCAATGAAAACCTTAAACAATTACCATATCTCCCTCATGGTGTACCTTAAAAACTTGCAATTGGGGATAATTGAACAAAAATTGATAGTCATGTTATGTGGCAATATGGCATGAATTTAAGTTACATAGTTTTCTAAAAAAATTCCATAGCTCATCACACATATGCAAGGTAAATTTTGTGGATTCATCCATTTCAACATGTGAAATATGTGATATTTATTGATTCCAATTTTGCACTGATATTACAACTTGAAATTAGTTTTACGGCATCACATATTACCATATGAAAAATCATATTGTACAATGGTGTCTCTAGTAGTGCTTTGTCATTTGGGTCGGTATTAGTATCCAATGTAAAAATAAGTGTTTTCCCACCCCACCAACAAACATAAATTTTAAAGATTACTTTATTGTGACACCATTTAAATATCTACTCATGCGAATCACTCTGATCAACCCATTAAAGATAGTAATTTCTTGATATTGCTCCTATGGAAGAATTCAATATTCAACACAAAAATTTGATGTCGTTGTAACCTAAAAACAATATTAGGGTTTTTCTATGGATGAGCTTGGATGAAGATGGAAACCTTGATTATAATGGGTGGCAAATGAAAAAAAAGTATGGATCATTTATGCATCATGAGGAATAATGGATGTTGAAAGTCCTACTTCTTGTTTTCCTTTTTGGTTTAATTTTGTTGTTTTGTAGGTTAGTTCATTTGATGTTTGTTCTTCAATAATGCAATGCAAGCGAGTTGGTATTGGTGATGGAATGTAATTTTTGTTGCATTGTTGATGGTTTTTATTAGAATGTGAATCACGATTCTTGGGAAGGATTAGTGTTCATGTGTTTGAAGAGCGAGAGGATGAGGTTGAATAGGGGGTATATGAAGGAATTTTCGAAAGGTTAATGGGAGGCATTTCTAACTCAAGAGCTAAGTTCTCTCTTTAAGTGTAATTGTGAGTATTTTACTGTAATTGTGTTGTGAATAGTTGGGGAGGAATGCCTTTCTGTGAACCTTCCATTTTTTACTAAAATTGAACTCTCCATTGCATCATGAATTTCAACAAGACAATAGGAGGAGGTTTAGTATTTGCAATTAGGGACCAAATTCAAAGGAAGTGATGAATGTGTTTAAAGTTTCATGAGCGATCATGGTAACAACTAGTTCTTTTCTCTAAAGTATTAGAAATCGTATTAAAAATCGTGGGTGAAAAAGACAATAGGTGGCTCTTGGAAAAAAATACTTACATTTTAGTGGGAGCTCTAGGGAATGAGGGATAAGGGGACTCTTGAGATTTCATGAGAAAACATTTTTAAAAATGTCCATCCTACTTTTAGACTTTGTCCAACTTCCAAGTGAGAGAGCACCTATGGTCTAGTGGGTTTGCTGTCGAAATGTGGGGTTTTGTGGTAGAAAAATGAGCTACCACAAACTTAACCAATTGGCTCTTGAAAGGAAATCAAGAGAGATTTGATCCCTTGAGGTCCATAATGTTTGATTATTATATTACGAGTAGGAGAAGTACCATGTAGAAGTAAAAATTGTTGCAACATTTTCTCTATTTTGTTTTTGTTTGGAAGTAATCCATAAATAGTTATAATGTGTAAGAAGTCTACTAGGATGTGTATGGATTTATAGTTTCCTTCCACATTTTTGTATCAAAACATGGTCAATCTCCAAGAGATTAGCACATATGTAGTCACCAAGTTATCAAAGAATGAACCTTCCAATAGTAGGATGTCAAAATCTAATGATGAACAACTAATTGCATAAACTTAGGAAATTCATGAAGAACAAATCACAATTAGGTTTTATTTGCCTAGAACACTAAAAGCACCACAAATAGGGGCTTTAATTCTATGACCATTAGGATTTGGTGTCGTTGCTATTGTTGGAATAAACCTTAATGAAACAGAAAATGGTGATGTTGTTGTATAATTAATTCACAATGGATTTTGTACTAGGGCATAGGTCTAGGTCAAAATGCAAGATGGAACAAGAGGATGGGCATCAACTACAAGATTTCAAATACAGTACCACTTCACCTCCTACCTTGTGTAGGGTGTCAATTTATAAGTTGAAAAGACAAAGACAAGTGCCACGAATAGATGACATTTGGATATCAATTTCTCCTATTTCCCCTAATCATATTAGTAGATTTTTCATTCCAAGTATTAAAATTTTATTTTAGGCAAGAGATCGTGTCCTAAAGGTGGAAAGTTCTGGATCAAGATTTTGTATGATAAGCTGGAAAGCTTGCACTGCTAACAACCTTGGTGTACATTAGTAGATGGACTTTACAAATGAGCATAATTTTACTCTTTTACTAACTAATTTTGTGATTTTGAACCCAATACTAGAAGGGGAGCAACTTGATTTTGTTGCATAGTTGAAAGTTGATAATTCTCTAATGATCTAAGTTATATAAGAAGTATGATAGATTGTTATGTGAATCGAGTGCATGCCATGAGAAGAAAAATACAATTTGGCATTTGTACTTTTGATGAGATAGAAATTTGTAAAAAACTAGTTATTGGAGCTTTCATTCTAAAAATCACCGGCTTTGCTGCTATCAAGGTTTTAGTTTTGATCTTGTTTTGGCTAAGGTTGGGGACATAGCTATTAGCATGCGGCATTCAAGATTCCACACGTAGGTAGATGAAGATTACATACACATGGCAAGTTGCGCATATGTTTTGCTGGGTGTATTATAAGGATTTTTATGATAGGTTGTGTTGGAGGTATGTGGGCAAGAGTGTTGTAAGTTACAACATCGAGATTGACAACAACAGGAGAAAGGAAACAAATCTTGTAGTAAAGGATTTGAAGTAGATTAGTCTTTAGATCTAAAAAGTGTTTGATTACAATTATTAGTCCATAGAGAATGGATAAGCTATTTTAGGGACGTGACCATGAAGATGTGAATGATTGGGCAGAGCGACTAACAATGGCAGCTGAAGTTAGAGATTTGAATGTTGACAAATTGTTCAAGATTGCCAAATTGAACCTAGGAGGAAGAGTCAAAGAGTGGTTGAAGAAATTGAATCCTTCTCCTATTGACTAGACAAAGTTGTGCATGTGGATAATAGAGAAGTATGGTAACATAGATGTTGATACCATTCGAATTAAGTTGGATGCCATCAAACAAGAACCAAAGGAAAAGGTTCAAAAGTATTATGAAAGGCTGGACAAGGTTTTTCAACAAAGCCAAATTCAAGATGCAAAATATCATCACAAATTTTGGTAATGCTAAGGCCAAAAATAAAGAAATTGTGTGTAGTTAAAACATACAATGACATTGAAGAGGTGGTTGTTGTAGTTATTAAAAGTGGGTGTTGGGATAATTAGGGGAAATTCCATACAAACCCATGAAGGAAGAACATGATGAAGTAGCATTTGGAGAATCTACCACAAATTATCAGTTGCATGTACTAAATGAGATTCTCATTAATTTATTTGGGAAGGGGACTGATAGCAAAATTGGACCTAGTACAACATTTTTTTCCACCAACAACCATTGCCAATTATGCCACTTAGAAAAATATGTGGCCTCAACATGCCCTAAACTTGTTGACACTAAACCAAAATGTGCCAAGTGTAGAGGTGGGCACAAAATCGACAATTGTGGTCTGAAATGTTCATTTTATTTTGATCTAGGGCATATGGAGGATTGGTGTTGGAAGAAGTTTGCAAAGGGCCCTTCTGCTACCACGAATTTCCTTGAAATATTAGTTGATGATGACGAGGCAACTTTTTCAAAATTGAATTGGGTTTGTGGAGGTGACCAGCATGTGTTTTCTGGGGTTAAGATTCCAAAAAAGAGGTTACTTATAGCTACTAATC
>Ga0209208_10010013_pt1 | contig 12390 bp, 13 predicted proteins | sample S1TSphfallax_3_FD_187694 | JGI IMG/M metagenome (GOLD analysis project Ga0209208, IMG submission 187694) | Host-associated microbial communities from peat moss isolated from Minnesota, USA - S1T2_Fd - Sphagnum fallax MG (SPAdes) (version 2) | ecosystem: Host-associated > Plants > Peat moss >...
GGGCATTTTATGCATCGCTAAAATCTCCTTCACCAAAGGTAAGTTCAAGTGCAAATTCACTTGTCAAAGCTAAGCAACTAAAATGTGTTGTGTGTTACCTTCATGCTCCAACTACAAGCTTAAAAAAAAGTTTGATCATCTACAAATCTATAAATGGGACTTTTGCATTATGAAAACATTTTGGGGGGGGGGGTTCATTGGCAATTTTGGAATAACTGGATTGAACAACAAAAGGATTAAAGAAGAAGATATCTAGTAAAAAAGACGTATGGCCCAACTCTTAGCACCATTTCTATCTTTATTGGTAGTTATGTTCCTTATAGCATAGATGATCCTCATTAAAAACATTTGCAGAATATCTTGTGCTGTTCATTGCAAAGGAACTTGTGCCTTTGTCATTCTCCCTTCTCATTTACTACAGCGACTCCGTTGACCCTCTTGAAGCTCTGTTTTTTAGGAGATTAACTTTAACGAAGAATCCTCAATTGATTTTTTTGTCAAGGCAAAAGATTAAAAATGATCTTTTATTTATGATTATTGAACAAACAAAGGAAAGGTTTGTTTCTCCAACCTTTCAATCATGTAATACATGCACCGTATCTTTTGATCTTTGGATATAAGGGGAGGTGTTTATACATTTGTTTTTATTGTTCATTTCCTACACGACAAGTGGGAGCCTTGTCATGTGACTATCAGATTTTTTGAAACTGCAAACACATCCAAAAATGCCATGGCAATGTAAGTGAGTGATGTGCTTGCAAAACACGTGCTTAATATTCTTGTTCTTGCATATGTCAAAGATGAAAGGAACAATCTTGCCACCATGACCTCTATATGTTGTGTGTTGTGAAATTTTGGGACTGTTGGTACCTTTTGTAGGTTCTTATTGGGGTCATGCAATGTCAAAGTGTTGTCAGTATGCAACAAATGATTCTAAGGTATGTGTTAGCGTGCCTTCTATTTCAATTAAAGATGCATAATTAGTTTTGCAGGAAACCATTATTTGGACCAAGAAAAGTGGCAAGGGATGACAAGAATGGCATAAGGCATGTGAATTGGCAGGGGTGCATCCACAAAAAGTAAAGGTTCTTGTGAAAGTTCACTTTGCTTCAAAAGTTGTCCTATTCCAAGAGACTTTTGAATTTAAACATGTGATTACTCTTTACTACGGAAGTCAATAATCATTAGTTTTATAAGGTCATGTGCTTAATCCCCAAGTTTGGGCAATAGCCCAAGTTGTTGCTAATACTTTGGGCCCCATAATTTAGCTATGTGTGTTGAACCAAAGACAAGGATATTGGTTGTTGTCAAATGCCTTAGCTACTACCATATGATTTATATGTCAATTTTGAGCTGATGGTTTTGGACCTAATTCTAATGAAACCCAAGATTTTGATTGGGAGCTCCAAGTCTTTTGACAAAACATGTAGAAACAAGTGGTACAAATCTTAAACCCAATTTTGTCTTTTATGTTTTCTTTTCAAAATAATAAAACCCATAACATGTTGTGCATGATGTTAAACCCCATTATAAGGGTTTGGGGTTAGTCATTTAGTTTGTTGGCAAGGATATAACATTGCAAATTTCTAGTGAGTATAACTGTCATGTTTTACTTCCACTTCTTGTTTCTACATACAACTTTTTAAACCCAAGTGATGTAGGTGTTAGAGCTTCTAGCTCTACAACCTGTACTCCTAAACCCACAAGGTCTTTATGATTTCATGGAAACTAATGAGGAAATGGCATTATCAATGGTGAAAAAATAATTGAACTATTTTAGGTTCAAAAAAGTTATTGAAGAGGAGGCCAAAAATGCACTAGAATGGTGGAGAGTGCATGAAGTATAATTCTCATAAGTTGGGTTTGTGGTTCAACAGATTCTAGGGGTTGTGGGCTCACATATTGAGCTGGAGAGAGTTTTTAATGTGGCAAGGATATGCACAACCTTCAATGTTCTCAATTGGGCATAAAGAATCTTGAGATGCTTATAAATATCTACAAGAATTGGCAAAATGATTCTTGTGTTGAAGGCTTGATGTCCATGAAACAATTCATGGCAATGGAGGAGGCCCTTATGGAAGAAAATGAAGGCTTCTTTGATCAAGTTGGGCTTTTAGACATCAAAGAAAATGGTAATAGATTATAATAAGTAAGTTTTTTTGGGTGTTGGAATCATGTCAATTTCCTTTTTGTTCATTGGATAATTCTTCTTTTGAGTTTAAGTTCAATTTCTTGTGTTTTTTTTTCTCCTAGACCTTGGAGCAAAATTTGCGTGACCATGGAGTGAAGTTGCTTCGAAAAACTAGAAACCCTAACCCTTGGAGATGATGTAACCAAATTATTTGCTAGGCACCATGTTTAGTATTACTACCTTTGTTACTTCTTATTGAATTAGGATTAGCTTGTACTTTGATTTGGTATGGGTGTGTTAGGGTGCACAAGTGAAAATTTAGGGTTTTGGCTGAAGGAAAGTCTAGGGCAGATTTGGAGGCTGTTTGAGGGGGTATTGATGGTTAGAATTAGGGTTTTGGGTTAGGAGGAAATATTAGGGCAGAGTTGGTGTTGTTTGAGGGGGTTTTGGGTTGTAGAATTAAGGTTTCAAGTGAAGGACAAACTAGGGTGGATTTGGGGTTGTTTTGGGGCTATTTAAATGGGTTTTTGGTTGTAGAATTAAGGTTTCAGGTGAAGGACAAACTAGGGCAGATTTGGGGTTGTTTTGAGGCTATTAAGTGGGTTATTGGTTGTAGAATAAGGTTTTGGGTGAAGAAAAGACTAGGGCAGATTTTGGGTTGTTTGAGTGGGTTTTGGGTTGTAAAATTTAGGTTTTGGATGAAGGAAAGACTAGGGCAGATTTGGGGCTATTTGAGAATGTTTTGGGTTGTAGAATTTAGGTTTTGGGTGAAAACAATATTAAGGCTATTTTGGTCAAGGGTGCCAAGTCCACTGTAACCCTAAACATGATACGAAATGGCAATAAAAAAAAAGAAGTGCTGATCCTTGAAATATTTGGAGTAAGTTACAAATAGGCTAATTTGTGGTTTGCATTGGTTTGAAGTTTGAAGCTTCAAAGCTTTTGTAACAATATATTTCTCTTGGAATAAGTTTTAAAACTTTTCCACCAGCATTTTTTTAAATTTTGGATTAAGAACTTGGAACATCTAGTGTAATTTATAATTTAAAAAAATCCTTATTTTTTATTTGTTTAAAATTTTCAAACATTTGTAATAATTCTTTTAATCATGAAATAAAAATTTGGGTATTTCCAAATTTTTGGTCTTCATGGTATGAAAGATCCGAAACCGAAGGTTAATGAATCAAAAGCTATGGACCCGGAACTGGAATCGTTGCAATTGTTTTCTAGGTTCTAGAACCGGAACCGAGTACTGATTTTTTTATAGAAAAACTGAAATCGAACCAGAACTGTTCGTTTGAAAACGTGAGGAACCGGAACCGGAGGTTAACCCTAAAACCTAGGAACCGGCCAACACTGGTAAGATAGATCTTTGGAAGGGAAACAGTTTTTTTATAAAACCACTGATTACCTCAGTTGTTACGCAGGGTAAGGCGCTGCTGTCAAGGAATTACTGCATGGACCTCGGGCTCCGCCCTCAGTGCTCACACAGTAATTCCCTAATAGCAGCAGGGCATTACCCTATAAATAAGTGAAGGCAAAAATATTTTAGTCTCTTTGGAGGGCATGTTACCAAGTTAAACTCCTCCTTCACAAAGGGTAGGGCATTTTGGAAAGTGGACCGCTGACTCTCTCACAATCATTTCCTTTTTTTTTTTCCTCTCCATGATACTATATTTTCAGGGCATCATGGGAAAAATCGGCTTTGCCAGGGGAAGCTTTTTTTTTTTTTTTAATAATAATTATATTAAATCAAGTTCATGAGTTTAGGGTTTGTTAGTTTTACAAGGAGACATCAAGCCCTCAAAACAAAAGTGTTACAAAATTGCACCAATTTGACTTTGAACATGAATTGCATCCAATTTAGAAGTTTTTAAACTTATTTTTAATAAATAAACACATTTTGAAAGGCCTTGTCCTAGGCCCCCTCCCCCTTTAAATAAAACCAAAATCCCCCTTCCCCATGCCATCCCAAAAAAACCAGTTTGAAAAGCTACACCCCACCTAGGAAACAATTCCTTGAAAGAAGGAAAAAACGAAAAACAAAAACCTATACTGGACCTTTCCCCTAAATTTTCACATATAACCTTATCTCACCTCACTTCACCCCCACCCAACTCTAGAAAGAATAAAATTTACATCTAATCTAACTCGTAACCTTATTCATCAAGCCCTACTTTCGATTCTTCACCCTCTCTATATAAGAAAAAATAAAACTTACACCTAAACCCTTAATCTAATGCATTAAACCTACTTTTGATTTTTCTCCCCCTATATTGGGCTCAAATGAGTTCCCACAATACTTTTGAAAATTTGAGCCGATAAATGATCTATTTTATTTTATTGATCAATGTTTTACATCAGTCGATGGCTACTCCAAGGGCATTACCATACTCTTATTAACATAAGGTCAAAAATCTTACACCTACTTAGTGGTTTAAGGTCGCGCCTACTCCTCTAAATAGTAGGTGCCAATCCTTCTCGTTCCTCCTACATGGTGATCCACATGTTTAGGTTTATGATAAGTTTTGCCTTTGCTCTACTACGGTGCAAAGACTCTTGGGGTGTGGGATGTTCCCAAAACCATGAGGCTGGATCCTATTCCCACCTTATCTTAGGCCCCTTATTTCAGGAGTGTCCCCACCCTGGGGCTTTTACCCTACACAAAAAAAATCATCGCATATTTATTCATTCATTCATAAGTCATCGAAGAGAGAGACGACGAAAAGGAGTTGACAGAACACACCGATTTCTCATCCAGTCACATTCGTCGTCAGTCATCCATGTGGACAGAAGAAGGCGGAAGAGGTTTGATATTCATCTTGCGGGTCCCTTCTTATTGCGTACCTGCTAGCCGCTTCTTCTGTTCTACTACTCTTGCCAAGGTTTCTCTTTGCACAGCACAATGTAGAAGATTGTCGTAAGAATAGCCAGAGATTTCAGGCAGCTGTAGGGATCCGGTGGTGGTTTTGTCGCGGGAGATTATCTCAGAGAATTGCAGGATCGAGGAGACGGAACGGAAAGAGGAGGAGTAGAGAGCCGTAAGGAGAAGGAGCTGTTGTTGGGGCATGGCGGCTGCATCAGCCTTAAGAAGGCTAAGTTTTTTTCATTCCGAAAGATTGTCCTACCCGCTCGAAAGATTACTCTCAACCGGTTTATTTCAAAACCGCAGAAGTAGGGTTCAGGATTTAGGTTTTGGGGATTTAGGGTTTAAGGGTGATAAACCCTTACTGCTGCAGCAGCAGCACTCTTGGGCGTCGACCAATGTTTGGGAGTTTGAGTATTCGCTTTGCAAGCTTGCACATGTGTGTTCAAGATGTGTGTCCACAGCAGTGCCTTCTTTGGCATTTGCAGAGGCGAGTTTGCCAGGTGAAGAATTTGAAGAAACTGGGAAACAGCTCCCAGATGTGGAGGAGGAGGAATCAGTACTGGAGTATCTGAAAAGGCAAGGGATTGATACTGCGTTTCTCAATGAAGTGGAGCTTCCGAAATCCTTGGCTGTTGTGAAAGAGCGCATCGAGTTTCTGCTTAAGATTGGGCTTACCATCAAGGACATGAATGATTATCCCCTCATGATTGGCTGCAGTGTGAACAAAAACATCATCCCTGTTTTGAAATACCTTAATTCGTTGAAGGTGACAAGGAAATCTATACCAATTCTCATTCGCAGGTACCCTCAAATATTGCATTCTAGTGTTGTCGTGGATTTGCAACCAGTTGTCAGATATCTCGTGGGACTTGGAGTTGAACCGAAGCAGGTGGGATCTGTCTTGATGCGCTATCCAAATGTCTTGGGTTTCAGAATCGAAGGAACCATGAGTACTTCTGTTGCCTATCTTGTTATGTTGGGTGTAAATGCCAGACAAATTGGAGGGATGCTCACAGAGAGGCCTGATATTCTGGGTATGCGAGTAGGCAACAATATAAAGCCCAAGGTGGAGTATATCTCCAGCCTTGGAATTCCAAAACCCATTGTTGGTAAGATGATCGAGAACAGGCCCTTCATTCTAGGGTTTGGGCTGGAGGAACACATGAAGCCTGCTGTGGAAACTCTTTTGGAAGTAGGTGTGAGGAAGGAGGCGATTCCACAGGTTCTTGTGCAGTTTCCAGATATTCTTGGTCTTGATGTGAAGGGGAGGATTAATGCTAAGCTGCCGTGGCTGACTGCAAAAGTGGGTGTGAGCAAAGACTCCATGGCACAGATTCTTGAAAATCTCCCACAAATCCTCTGTCTCAATGTACCAATGGGGTCAGCAAGGGTTGATCTTCTGCGGAAGGCTGGATTTTCTTCAAAGCAGGTTGGTGAGATGGTTACAAAATGTCCACAATTGCTCACTGTGAATGTCAATGATATGTTGAAGGTGAATCTGGAGTTTTTGACAAAAGTGATGAAGCGAAGTATCATGGAGTTGCTAGAATTTCCATTCTACCTGACGTATGATCTGGAGCACAGAATACGGCCCCGATATGAACAAGTTTTGTCAAGAGGCAAGCAGTTCAGTTTAGTGAGGATGTTGAATTGCAGTGACACTGAGTTTCAACAAAGACTTGATGCTGCTGATTCTGCTGAAGGTATTCTTGACAACAATGCACCAGAGGTACCCTTTGCTGTTGCAGGTCGCCTGCAAGTGAACTCTGAAAAGGAGATTGAACGGGATGATGAAATTTTCTCTGATGAGAATTATGTGGTTCCGGCCGAAATGTCCCAAGAATTAAAGACACAAACACCAAGGAGAACTGTGCTAAGGCAATATGAAATGGATGATTCATCCACTGACAACGAGTTTGGTTCTCAAAGAAGGATTGCAAGCAGGGTCAGAAGAGAAGAACGTTCATATGATTACTAACAGCAGTCAGTAGAGGAGCTAATGTTGCTAGAGATAGCACCTGGGCCAAGTTTTGAAGTTCATGGTGGGCACCAAAGGTGAAGGGTGGCCAATTTATTCCTCTACCAGAAGTGGAGGAGACTTGTGCAATTACCCATGAAAGTTTGTGTGAGATGTCAAAACTGTGGAATGAAATTCTGCAGAACCCTTTCTCTTGGCAAGACAGGAAAAAACAGAACTTTAGGTCGAGTGTCTAAACCAATTTATATGCTCAAGACACTTGACCACCCTTCACATAATTGGAGTGGAAATGCTCTGAATGTTCGAGTTTTGTTGCATATGCTTAAATTTGGCTTCAAAAGCATGGCCTAGAAATGAAAGGTACTGTAGATCACAAGGCTTTGAATTATTTGTGAACGTGACTTGATTGATTGATTGATTGATAATGGCACTTCCAACATTCTGAAAACTGGACTCACATTTCTTTTATAATAGGGAGGAAATGCAACACTTCTCTTCTGTGGTAAAGGAATGTGATTAATGAATACATCTTTTCAGCAGACCCAGCTGTTCCTGTTCGTCAGAGCTCAAATTTTTGCAGTATAAAGTATACATTTTGGCACTGGTGCATTTGACATTCTCTGTGTTTTCTCTCACAAATTTCCTCTAGAATGTGTAGTTGAAAGAATACATTAAAAAGGAATATCAGGTCTAACATTTCTTTGCATTGTCCTCAAGTGAGACCTTGCAATCTACATCATCACAATTACATGGCCAGAAACTGTCTTCACCCCCAACTACCAGCAGGTTTATCAATTGACATGGGATGCTACAAAAGTCTTGTGTCTACACCTGCTTGCACCATGTGCTCTTTCACTGATGTGATTGAAATCTGCGCACAAAATTGAAATGACTCAGTGAATGCATAGAAAAGAATCAACCAGGCACTTCAATTCCTCAAGCTTAAAGGATGATGTTACCTCTTCTCTGTGGAAGATGCCAGCAGCCAATGCAGCAGAAGCTGCAGTCTTGTGAAAGACTTCAGAGAAATGCTCCAACCGGCCTGCCCCACTGCTTGCTATCACAGGGATGGTCACAGCCTCAGAAACCAATTGCACCAACTCTATATCATACCCTTGCCCTTGGCCTGACATAACAAACACAGCTGGCCATTTAGTCATACATTCCTTCCCAGGTGGAGATTGGAAAAACTAGATGCGCAATACACATGCCCAGCCTGAATCAAAGACAAAACAAATTGAAGTACGCACTTGGGTTCAGACATGGATATAGGATTGACATAACTGGTTGTTTCATTGTAGAACCCACCACTGCAATGCACTAGAATGAGGGGTAAGATACCCAAAAGTAGAAGGAGAAAGATGGACTCTACCATCACAATCAATGCAGTTCAGAAGAATCTCTCCTGCACCAAGCTCCTCTACTGCTTTGGAAAGCTCATATGCACCTATCTGTCTTCCTTCCCGTCCCCCCTTCACCTGCCAAATGCATGATGGTACACTGTTACCAACATCTGCGTTGCATGGCAACCGGAGTTTGGCATGTAATACCAGCACAAGAACCAAATTACAGTGATCCACTACAGTACCGTGCATTGGTACCATGCATACTTCTCCCCATTAGGCCCTGCAGTCCACCATTAGTGTGTCAGAAAAAGCTCATTAAACTGATACAAAGAAGACCCTCTGACACATGACCTTACCATCCCAACACTTGACAGCTCAACAAACAATTTCACAACTATATCATTATCACCAAACCAAGGTGTACTGTAATAGCAACAATGGGCTTTACAATAAGTTCACTTTCCGGGAAGAGAAAGGAAGCATACCTGGCTTGCTGACTTGGATGGTCCGAAAGGGTGTTTCAGAAGGGTCATTCACATATATTCTTCGAGGATCAATGCTAACCACCACTGCCTGAAAGTAATACCCAGCACCAGCATCAATTAGAACAAGCCAGAAATGAATCAATTTGAGTGAGCTAGCTACCTCTCAATGCAGAGGTTTTGATGGGCTTACTTGATTTCCATAGACATACGAAATCTGTTCCAGGCTGCTTTTTCCAGTTTTGACCTGTAGAATACATCAGGTTATGTGCACACTCAAGGAAACAACAGTAGAGAGATGTCACATGCTGCCACTTGAGGACACAATATCTCACAAGGAAGTTTCATCTTCCTATCCAACTATAGTCACAGAAACAACATAACTCTCATGATTATAAACAAAAAAATTCCAGTTTTGATAAATAAAAAACCAAACATTTAGCAAGAGTTAAGGAACATCAAGAGATACTCCAGTGTGAAGGTACTCTTCAGCTGCATACACCGCATCACTCCCAATTGAGATCTTATCTGCACCAGATCGGAAATATTCTGCTGCAACTTCCAGACTTGAATAAAACCTGTTCAGAATGAGCTTCCATCAATGTGACAGAAAACAAGAGCAATGAACTGTTTCTTGTTCTTTAATGTCCAATTCCATCATTGGAACAAGAGCATCCTGACCGCCCAACCTTGTCCACAATACTCAAGAGCTCATGTTAACAAAGCTGGGTGGAGTACACCACTAGCATGTACTGGGTGGGAGTATCAACCCATGACCAGACAGTTCAAAATGTTGACTTGCTGCTGGAGTGTGTCTTGTGGGAAGATAAACAGACCTGCCATGAGCATCTGTGAAGTCATGTATGCCACCCCCAACTGTGAGTGGAACAAAAACATGCTCCGATGCCTGCCGCAAAACCTGTAAATATCCTCTTGCAAAGTTACTCCCTGACCAGCAAACATTTCATACAAAAAAAAAGAACCCCATGGGGAATCACACATACCTCCAACATGGGCATATCCCCGAGAGGAAAATCCCGAAAGCCTGTGATATTCAGAAATGTCACCTACAGAGCAACCCCCATTGCAATTCCACAATGTCACAAACTTTCTCTGACTAATGTTTTGTTTCATGTAATAATGAATTTCTTTTGTTTAAAGCAAAAGCCTTCAATAGACGATTGTTAATGTGTTGTCATGGGACGGACTGGACATGATGGAGAAGTTTATGAATTTGTATGTGGGTGTGTGATCAAATCCAGCAGGACAGCCTTTGGTGGATATTGATGAACTCACTTCATCAGCCCCATCTTTAAAGTAGCGACCTGCAAGCTCCACAGGCTTTCCCAGGTTCCGTACCTGCATACAGATGTTTCATTTCTGTGAAGCCAAGGATCACTCAACCAACAACAGGACAGCACAGTAGTCTACAGTCAGCATGACATCAAGAGAAAACATGACTGACTGTACCCTCCCCTTCCTTACCTTGGATTGAGTTTGCTTTGTAAGGAGGATAAGAAGAAGAATGTCAACAAGCATAACTTAGCACCTACATGTCTACTGTGTACTGTTGTCTCATCAATGATCACTTCTACCAGAATAACATGGTTGCCCAAATCTTCCTGCAAGGCCTCAGAAGTCCCTGGTTTAGCTGCACTTTGAAATGCACATTGATGCAGTAACCCCACTATGTCATTCACTACTATGATGGGTGATACTGGTCACACACCTAGCAGGAATTGAACCCAACCATAAAGACCTAACCAGTAGCCAGGGAATGATTTTGGTTACTAGTAACAAACACATCTTCTAAAATTTCTGCAGCTTAGGTATGGGTTTGCACCTCACGATCAGATGTCTGCTCTCTGACATCATATTGATCACCTTTTGTAACAACTAGATCACCTGCATCATTGCTCCGCACATCCAGGCATGCTATCACCTGCAACCCATCACCAACGTCAGGCAATGCATGGCACCCAAGTAAAATCAGACCTACACACACTCCTTGCTAGCTTCAATTCTGAAATGGCTTAGTACCCAGGGAACTAACATGACCTACCCGTTTCGCAAGGGAAGAGGCTGGCTTCTTGGTTGGTTGACTTGCCAAGTGTGCCACCTCCTGTTCAAAAACCATCACACAATGTCATTTCCAAATCAACATGACTCTCCACTTCACTGGAAAAAACAGAGTCTTTTGCAGAAATTATTTTCATCAGAAGATCTTGATGTTGATGGTAGATCAGGAGCAGAAGAAACCACCAGTAGCCTTTTTTGTGATCAGGATTACCACGAGAGTAGTACTATATGAAAGGAAAAATAACAGACACTCAATGCCAAGCTTACAGCTCAAAATAGTCCAGCACACCACCCATTTCAGAACAAAAACAACACAAGTTGAACAAACCTTTGCAGCTTCAGAATGACCTCCATCCAAGAACCTCCGCAAAATGTCCAGGCCAATAACTGCAAATCCAATGTACCCCCTGTCATCCACACCCAATGGAAATGCAGTACCTTGTGTACATACCTTCCAAACCCTAACATCTGTCCTAGCCTTCCAAACACTCATAACAATCAGGAAACAACTCTATTTGGGTATGAAAGATCACTTTCAAATAACTCTAGTCAAGAGCTTTCCAATACTTCCTATATCATGCAATACATACAAGATTTGATCCTTCAAACTTTACTTCGAACATATGGGCATCCCAATCCCAAAAGTAGACATTCTTGTAGGGAATTCAGAGATTGCTTCTGTTTGACTCTCACATGTTTTCTCCTTTATTTGGGTCAAAGTTGAATTTTCCTTGTCCCTCCCCTCATCTTAAACTTTTGTTCCACCCAAGTTAGGGATGGGACCTTGTCACAGTTTGCAGATGCTCCACAACAGGTTAGAAACAAATATGAACCCTTAAACATGTACGATGGATTATTGGCTCTGATAAGATTTCAGTATTCCAGAATTTGTGCTACACTTAGCAGGGAAATATGAATAGTATTGAGAGGCCACTAATCAGACAGAGGTTGCAATAGGTAAGTAAAACATACCACCACTCTTTTCTGGATGGAATTGCAGTGCATGAATATTGCCCTTGCGTATGGCGGAAATGAAATCATCCCCATACCTGCTAGTGGCCAGTATCCAATCCTTATTCTCTTCGCACTGCAAACACCCTTGGCATAAGCATAACCAACAATTGTCCCAACATCACTTTTACTCAAGTAAACCCAAAAAAAAATGCCACAAATCACATCAGAGAAACTTCTTTGCTGAACTTCTTCAACTCATAAAATCCATGCAAATAAGGGATTATAATAGACATACCGCCACTCCTCGGTACGAATGCACAAAATAGACATGACGACCATTGATGCCTTCTAACAACTGTGATGGTTGCTTGAGTTGCAGCCCATTCCAACCTATGTGTGGAACTCGCAATCCGGCCGATGAATCAAAGCGAGCAACAGTCCCTGGTATTATTCCAAGACCCTCTGTTGCATTGAAGCCATGGCAATTGTCACCCACTCTCAGATGATGGCCTTAGACATGTAAGAGAAGCTTGAGAATGCATATCAATCTG
>Ga0209208_10010014_pt1 | contig 12389 bp, 17 predicted proteins | sample S1TSphfallax_3_FD_187694 | JGI IMG/M metagenome (GOLD analysis project Ga0209208, IMG submission 187694) | Host-associated microbial communities from peat moss isolated from Minnesota, USA - S1T2_Fd - Sphagnum fallax MG (SPAdes) (version 2) | ecosystem: Host-associated > Plants > Peat moss >...
CTTTGTCCCTTTTTTTTTTTTTTAAATATTTTTTTTACTCAAAGTCATCCAACTTCATTTTTATTATCCATATATTCTTTGGACTAGTAACCTAAAATATATCATTGTAGACTACATACAGTAAATTGTTTCTTTGGAGAAATTTGGTCATTTATGTCAACACAGAAAAAAGACTCTTTTCCAAAATCTTTTTTCTAGTGTAAAATTCAATTAATTTTGCTAACTTTTTGGGAAAAAATTGGCCAAATTTTTCAATAACACCAAATTGAAGAAAAAACCCTGATTAGAGTGCCTTAAATTAAAGCTACAAAATGGCAATGTGGTCCCGGACCATTCCAACTTGGAATGCATTGAGCCCACTAGGATGAGACACCATTCCATGAAGTGGTAATGGGACATAACCAACTAGTGTAGCCTTGGCACTGGGCCAAGTGTGAACAGTACTATATAACTGTTTCAAGTGTGAACAGGATCCTTTGGATACAGCCCAATTGAGGAAAAAAAAATTAATTAGTTTCCATTTTTTTTTAATACTCAAAATTCGGTATCTCCCACAACCTAGGTATAAAAATTATGGAATCACCTTCATTAAATCCTCTTCATTGAGGGCTTTCCAACAATATCAAGAATAATGGCCTTACTTTTCCAAAAACATTTAATTTTGAATTTATTAAACTTTTTTGAAAAAAAAATTCAATATTCAATAACTCTTGCACCATATTTCTAAACACTACCAAAGGACTTTGGTGCACTCCTACTCACTCATCAAGGGCTTTCCAACAATACCAAAAGCATAGCAAGTAACACAAGACCATGGTTTGGGAGATCTTAATGCAACAAACAAACAACACAAACAAACAAACTTCATAGATAGATTACCAAAGAAAAAAACTTACAAAAATATCATAATAACATCCCGAAGTCAACTAAAATATGTAACATATTTTAGTTACATACTTTAATCTCCTTAATGTATTGACATTAATGTGTCAAATCTATTGACACAATATGATAATTGATGGATTATTAATCTACCTTCGGTAATAGTTAGCTTGATGTTTGCTCCCCTTGTCGTTCCCACTCTCACTATTTTCAATCATTGTCTTCTAAAAGTAAACTCCTTATATAGTGGAAGCTTTTGATTGATTGACAAAGTAAAATAAATACTTCATTATCTTATTGACACTTCATTGAATTAATAACATTAATAGTTCTCCCAATTTTTTTCACCTTATATTTAATTAATGCCATTGGGTCATCCTACTTGTGATGTGAATAAATGTTAGATCCTAAAATGAAGATTGTGGAAAGATTGAAAGAATTCCAATCTTCTCCTTTAAACCTTTTATCCCTTTTCTTTAAAGTTTCACTCCATTTCCCATCTTTTTGTCGCTTTAGAAATTATCTTGAAAGGATATGTATTTGCAAAAGCAATTTATGTCAAACTTGCATCATGTTTCATCTTTTTGTGACATTTCACCCACCTTTGAAGTAGTTGCCATAGCTTAAAGAAACCACTATCCCCATGTGTTGAATTCAAACACAATTGGACCATTCATTTGTGGAATGATGGTTCAAGGTAGAAAAGTTGAAACCAAATAGCACATGATGAAAATCTTATTCTTGAAGGTACCCAAGATGAAGCTATTGAAATCTTTGAATCAATAAAGCCAAACTTAAAAGGGAAGCAAATTTGCAAAAAGGTGGCACCACATATAATTATGGTGGAAAATGAATATGTTGCAGAAAAAGGAAATGAAGGTTAAGTTTTTTAAAAAGGTTCAAATATGGAAATCTTATTTCCCTTCTCAAGGAAAGAAATGAAGCCCAATTTCATGAAAATGTTAAAAAATAAAGAAATAAGGGTGTAACATGGTGTTGAGTATGGTTGCAATATTTCAGAATTTTTTTTTAAAATGTGCAATTTTGATTGAGGTCTTTTGAAAGGCATACTTATATTGATGTGATTTTGCAAATAACAACATAATTTTCCTTTAATATTCATATAATTTCTTTCATGAACAAGCATTTGGGTTGATATTAAAGATAGTGGAGAATATCACCATAATGGTGAATTATTTGGAAAATGTCACGCTTCATACAAACAAGTTGATTGTTAGATTTGATGAAAATTGACAATGAATCAACGAGAAAATAGAAATGAGTAAAACAAAAATTTACAACAAACTCTCCACCCAACTTAGGATCACACAAGTTGCTACAAATTTTATTATCCACCTCTGAAATCTGGCCTATTACTAACTAAGAGGTGAACATCCCACATGCATATGTTACTTTCCCTAATATTAGGTGCACAAGCATATGCACAAATATTTCGATAAAAAATAACTTGGTAAAAATAAGTTATAAGATGTTGACATCCAACAAGATTGTACATCTTAAGTTTACGTTTTTCCTTTCATATCTGTTTTTACTTGGATAATATAAGTTGTAACTGGATTTCATTTGCTCAATTGCTTGTGTTGCAAATGGAAGATGCCAATCTCTTAATCATGTCAAATTGACGACTTCATAGCGCATCTCATTTGCTGGTCTTATATGAATCCTCGAAATAGGTTTCCTAAACACAAAGCATTCAGGAAAATTTCCTCATCTACTTGGAGAGCACCTAAAATCCATGAATATCCCTCCAAGAAAAGAGAATAGATCTTGAGCCTACTTACTTATAGGTGTAAGAACCCTCCCCATCCTACACCTCATGATCATGATCTATGTGATATCTAGGCCATGATAACCTTTGAGTAAAGCCGCAAAGGTGAGGAACATTCCCAAAATGCAAGGCTGAACTCAGCTACTGCCTTATCCTCAGTCTCACCATGGGGCTTTATTACCCTTCACTAAAAGTCTTGAGATGGGTCTATGAAGCTCACATAGATGGGAAATGTTCCTGCAGTAGAAAGTAGTTGCAGAAAAGAAAAGGAGAAAAAAAAGAAGCTCCAACTTACATTAAATGTCAGCAACTTGATCCTTCCATAGTTTTTTGTATCATTTCACAAATAGTTGTAGAGTTGAATATTCCTCCCAAAATGCCCAATTCTCAAATTTGAGGTAATAAGCAAAGATACTACCCGCTAAGCTGATCACACTGGTTTGATGCTTGCTCAATCCCTTGTTTGCAGCTTGTTCTTCACAAGTTTGAACATCAAAAGGAAGGCAGGTGCACAAATAAATTTCATACCCAATATATTTTCATACCCATACCAGCTTTGAAAATTGTCTACGAGTGTTGGTGACTAATATAAAGCCCCCACAACTCACTGGCCAAGACCAGAACACATTGATCTGGGTTGATCACAGGCTTAAAGCCTCCAAAACCCATCCTTCTTCAATGGTTTTCTAGGTCTCAAACCATCACATAATGGTTTTCTAGACCACCCAATTTCTTTGTAGATTATAGATCATTTATCTTGTTGAGTCCAAAAAGCTTGGGAAAAAGATGGAACTCAGCAGGAGGAGCAGCCTCTCAAGAAAACAAGAAACTAAGTGGCAGAGAATGATCACTTAGTTTGCATTTGCAGGCAGATGAGTGCATAGTATGCTCCTCCTTCACCTTTGGCCAATAACTCATCATGCCGGCCTTGTTCTAAGATTGTACCATCTTGGAGAACAGCTATCTTATCTGCACCTTGTATGGTTGATAGCCTGCACAAAGAAAGATTCACAACATTTGTTATCATGGTCCCAAAGCTTCCGGAAAGAAATATTTGTGGGTGTACTTACACCACTCTGGCTTCCTGATTATCAGATGAGAAAAACTAACATAATTATGTTGTAATTACAAGAGCAAGTACCAAGCCATCAGATGCAGAATTCTAGGGGTTATGGCCACCTCAAAGATATACTTAGTTAATTGGTGGATTTCAGCTTTTGCTAAGTGCACGATAATTTTATAAGTAATTGTCAACCTGCTAGAGCTTAAAAGATGTGATTGGTTTTGAGATGATCACCTGTGGGCAACCACAACAGTAGTTCTTCCAACCATCATACGGTCAAGTGCATCCTGTACCAAACGCTCCGATGCCATGTCCAATGCACTTGTAGCCTCATCCAACAGCAAAATTGCTGGATTTTTCAATACTGCACGGGCTATAGCTATCCGCTGCTTCTGACCACCAGAGAGCTGCACTCCCCGCTCCCCAGAAAAAGTCTGATATCCATTCGGAAGTGCACTGAAAAATGTTCACAAACATGATCAGCAAATTAAGTCTCAAAATACCAAAAGAATTTACATTGTTCTTCATCCTCATGTAAGTCCTGTATGCCCAAAAATACCCTTCTTATAACTACATCAATATTACACCTCCTGTGTGTTACGATATTGATGTGATGATTTTTTTCAGCTTACCTGATGAAGTTGTGGGCATTGGCAGCACGAGCAGCTTCAATAATTTCAGCTTCAGTTGCATCCTTTTTTCCATAAACAATATTGTCACGAATAGTCCCAGCAAATAGGGTGGGTTCTTGGCTGACTAGTCCAATATGCTGGCGGAGTGATTGCAAATGCAAATTCCGTATATTCCTTCCATCAATCATCACACTGCCCTGTAAAGGGTCATAGAATCTCTCAATCAGCCCAATAATCGTGGATTTTCCAGATCCACTTTGACCCACCATAGCGACCGTGGTGCCTGCACTCACTTTCAAGTTGAAATTCTTGAACACCATGATATCTGGCCTTGAAGGATATGCAAATTGGACATCCTGAAGCTCAATATATCCTTGCACTTTTTCCACTTTCTTGGCTTTTGGGTCATTTGCATTGATTTGGGTGAGGCGATCAAGGATGTCAAATACTGATGCAATCGCTGCTGTGCCTTTAGCTATATCTGGTGTGAGTGTCCCTGCCTCTGCCAAAATGCGACCGCTGCTAACTAACACAAAAAACACCTTTGTCACCTGGCTGAGGTTAGCTTCACCCTTGCTAGCTAAAAGACCCCCATACCAAAAATCCAAACCCCATGATGCATAGAGACAAAATGTCGCTGCCCCAAGTCCTGCACCTGCCACTTGCGACCGCCAAACCATTTCCTTCTTTGAATTCTCCAGCTTTCTCTCAAAGAGCCCCAAGACCTACCAAAAGGTAAGCAACCCATTCTAACAACATGTAAGCATAATCCACCCATATAGCTCAAGATTGGTTTCTGAGAGTCATGGAGCAGCAGAATTGATTGCCAGATCAAGAGAAGGTCTTGTAAGCATTTACACTACTGATGTGAACCTTTCAACTTGTCCTCCCCCTAACTGATTAATCCTATCCTAAAACCTTGATCTTACCTTGTCTTGGGCAGAGAAGGCTGTCACAGTTCGGTGTTGAGCGACTGCCTCACTTGCCACCTGGGCTGCATCCTGCTGTGCTTGAGTACTTGCAACAGCAATGCTTGTCAAGAGTTTTTTCTTCATGTAGTAACAAAAAAGAATGAGGGGTTGTATTGCAATAACCACCAATGCCAACTTCCACAAAACTATCAACGCCACAACGAAGCTCACAGTTATTGCACCCATCACTTGTACCACAAGTGAAATCCGATCTCCCACTAAAGCTCGTACCTGCCCAAACGCATTTTAGAGGATCTGGGTTATAATTGTGGCAAAGGGTGGTTATGGATTACAAAAAGAAAATTTAAGACTAAAATATTTGTGAAAAACATTGAAGGAGATAGATGACTGCATTCATTTACCATGTTTGCATCAGAAGCAAGACGAGCACAGATAGCCCCACTTGAATTTTCATCACGGTCGTACCAGCCAACCTCATTCCGCAGAATGTTGGCCAACATATTGACTCGAATGCGCTTTGTCAAATACTCACCGAGAGCTGCAAAATTGTAGTGTTGCAAAATGTTGACTGTGAAAGCAGCAACTGCCAAAATCATAAAAATGGCCACATAAATCTTGATATGCTGTCGCAACTCATGGGGAGTATCTGAGTAGAATGCACCAAGCATATCAGCTATGATATATGCATAGGTTGGTTGCACAAACCCAAACCCAATCGCTCCAATCAGACCTAGAAGCCCTTGCTTCCATTCAGGCTTATTGAGAGCAATCAGGCGACGAAATGAAGGAAGGTCAGGCTTGTCTTCAAGCACTTGCTCTGTTTTAGATGTCAGAGCATTGGAATCTTTGAGACCATTAGAGTTTCTGCCTTGCAAGTCTTCGGTGACAGATGGACGAATGGCTTTCAAGGAATGCTTGCTGTGATGTGATGAGCTGCGACTCACAAATTGGCCATCAGACTTCACAACATCAATGCCATGGTCAGAGACTGCTGCCTTGGGGTTTTCTTCTTCTTCTTCTTGTGCTTTTTGTAACTGGATGAGTGCTGCATACGCACCAGTTTCTCCTCGGGCCAAAAGTTCATCATGACTCCCCATTTCCAATACCTGCATTTTCAATTCCCCTCTTCAATACCCTAGTAGCTAGCTGTACACCAACCCTTGACGAGCTAGCTCTAATCCACTACCCTACGTGGTCTTGACTTCCATTGTGCCCCTCTCCACCCATCGAATTCCTTAAAAAATTCCAAAAGACTTTTGCAAGACCATATACATACCTTCCCTGATTGGACAACAGCAATGATGTCAGCAGTGCGAATCGTGGAGAGACGGTGAGCCACAACGACAGTGGTACGTCCCACGGCAGCTCTGTCCAGCGCTTGTTGCACCACTTTCTCTGACTCTGCATCCAATGCACTTGTGGCCTCATCGAGTAATAACACAGGTGGTTTTTTCAGCATTGCTCGTGCTATTGCAATCCGTTGCTTCTGACCACCTGACATTTGAACTCCCCGCTCCCCCACCTGTTATTCAACATGACCCACCAGTATTGTGATTCATCAATCATCATTGTCCATCAATTCTCCCATTTTCCCGCAACTTTCAACACAAAGCAAAACACCTAATTTTACTTAAATAAGGACTAGTCACACATCCCATGAGCATCTTCAGCAGTGCTCAGTATGTGACCTTGCAAAACTATTTCTGACATCCACGTTTAGTTATTTACTTCTTTCCAACCCCACCCATAAAACTAAAACTGGGACTGCAAATAGGTGGGAGACCACTGATAGCAGCCCACCTAGACCAATCAAACTATCTAGCCAATCAACAGCAGATGTTAGGTTTTGTTGTGCTTTTTACCAGCCTCAGCAAACTGTGCAAAAAACACTGGGTCAAAACCATTTTGCAGAGCCAAACCAGCATGTTTTGACTTTTCTTCATCCAATTTTAATTTGCACGTCACATACTGAGCACCAGTGGAATTGCTGTAAAGGACTACTCACCTTACAGTCCTACCTGGTACACCTTAGCTTGTTTGCACACATACAGAACTGGGTTCATGTGATTCACCTGGGTATCGAATCCTTGAGGTAGCTGCATGATGAAGTTGTAAGCATTTGCTGATTTTGCAGCATCAACAACCTCATCTGCAGTGGCACCATCTTTCCCATAGAGAATGTTCTCCTTGATTGTCGTGGCAAAGAGCGCAGGCTCTTGACTGACTAACCCAATTTGTCGACGCAGCCATTTGAGCTGAAACTCTTTGATATTCACACTGTCAATTAGTACTTCCCCAGCCAATGGGTCATAAAAGCGCTCCAGCAATGCAATTACAGTTGACTTGCCTGATCCACTGCTCCCCACTAATGCCACAGTCTTCCCTGCAATATCCCAAAAAAAGCTTACAAAGTTTAGAATTCCCCCCAATTTGGAACAAGAAAACAAAATTACACAAAGAAGATTTAAATGCAATTTTTCTTCAACCTTTTTCCTAGATACACATATGTGCTTGAGCCCACTTTCACCCATTGGCTAGATTGGTTGAAACCCCCACTCCAATATAAGTCTCTTTCTCTACTGGACAGAAATTACCAATTTGTGATCTCCATGTGAATACCTGCAGGTATTTGAAGTGAGAAATTCTGGAAGATGGGTGCTTCTGTCCTTGATGGATATGCAAAGTCAATATTGCGCAACTCTAAATTCCCTTCCACCTTATCCAGGGTTCTACCACTGGTGTCATCCGCATCAATGGGTGGCACAAGGTTGATGAGCTCAAATATGCTGTATGCAGCAGCCCGCCCTTCCGAGAAGGATTTGAAATGTGGAGCTGCATTTCCAAGTGCTCTGTGTTGTTGTGTCATCACACCCACATTTGTTCTCTCTTTCAGTTCAATGGAATTTTTTTCATGCATGAGCAGCTGGAAGTAATATGATTAAGGAAAAGTCTCTAGCAAAAAAATTCACCATACAAATGGGTTAGTGTATTTTTCGGTGATGTTTCAAGTGCTACTGGAATTTGACCTTTGACATTCATGAGGATAGAATGTCTGTGGAAACTTACATGCCACCAATAAGAACTGCAAGACCTGTTATGAGAACATGGGCTCCATTTGCATAGCCCTTCAAAACTTGTTCACTGCCATACCATGACAGGAATGCCCAAATTGCAAAATTGATGCCAATGGCACCAACTGCCAACCCCTTTGCAAGCCCCTGCTTGATCCCGAGCTCCACTGTATCATTTAAGGCATCTGAATATGCCTTCACGGTCGTGTCTTCTCCGACAAATGAATACACTGTGCGCACAGACGAGATGGATTGCTCTGCTATCATACCAGCCTTGTTGTATGCTGATCTCATTCGTAATGCTAAGCTGGAAATTGCCCGGCTGTAGAATCCACCCGGGACCAACAACAATGGCAAAAATGGAAGTCCAACTAATGCCATTCGCCATACCAGAAGGAATCCTGTTAGATACCCAGCCACAAATAATGACATATTTTGTATGAAATTGCCCACCTGCAGTACAAACCAAACCCCCATCCAAATTCACATTGACCATCAAATCCATGCCTTCCCACAGGGGTTAGGAGCCCTGTCAAACATTTCTTCACACAGGACACAAAATATTCTCCATCCATCTTTAAGATATACTATCCACCAAGATTTCTCTAGTGCATATGTAAATTCTACCAGAAAATCTTTGGGGGCACTGCAACTTCAAATCCCCAACTTGAATTGTTGTTTACTTAACCCGAACTTGACGAAAAGAGAAATTATCCATGAAATCCAATTTGGGATGATGTTGAAAATTACAGAGAGCTAACCTTTTCACTAATGGCCTCTTGAACAACCTGGGTATCAGCTGAAACACTATTCACAACTTCTGAGGTACTGCTTGATTCATTGTCAAAATATCCCACATTCTGACGCAAAATTGCTCTTAAGTATCGAGCACGGATCCTTGAACTCTGTCTCTCACCAGTCAACATCCAGCAACTTGCTTCTGCACACCACCACCCCAGAAGCCACCCAAAAAAATATTTACTGGTTCATTTAAATGCATATCTGGAGGAGGATAATCATAAAGCATAATGGGTTAGAACTTACAACCCAACAATTCCCCTTTTCCAATCAAGATGTTGCAACATCCAGACAATTGCACTGTCTGGATGCAGTGTACATATTCTGAGCTTGCAAATGGATTTTTAAAAAATTCTGAAAAAGATTTGTTCCAAGTTTCAAAAATTAAGGCCATATTGGCACTGCTATATGAAGATTGAACCTCATGGGCACCCACTGACATTTCAAATTTTGACAAATGGACAAAGGGCCTAAACATGGAAATTATCCATACAAAAACTTGGTATTCATAGAACAGATAAGAGTTAAACACTTCCAACATCTGCTCAAATGTGAAGTTACATCTAAAACCTCCAAAAAAAAAATTGTGAACGTTTTATTTTCTTCGGTATCCTAGAGGAAGTCTCTTATCAATCACCACCACCACCACCACATACAACATGTGCCACAACAACAGCAATTGTAACAATCTTTTGGTGTAGAAATAAGTTTTCATCACAACGTATGGAAAGTTTTTCAAGTACTATAACCAAGTTCTTAAGTTTCCTGAGCTCTTGAAAATCTAGTTTTTGATCAAAGATACACTAGTGTGGTCCAACACCTGTGAGTATTTTGTGGGCCATGAAAATTGAACTAAAAAGGAAAGGAGTGGTCCAACTGGAAGATTCACTAACCCAAATAGTTTGCAAACCAGCCGACAATAGCAATGTACACAAAATCCAGTGCAGACTGCAGCCACAAACACAAAAACCAGCTCCCCCCAAACACAACCCATCTTCAGAAATTAATTCAGAAAACTTCAGAATCATTTAAGCCAACAGTTCCTGTGCTCTGAGTTTCTGTTGCAATTGTGAACTCCAATTGCTTCTGTGTTTTAGTGTTTTCTCACTTGTTGCTGTTTCCACAGGCTTGTATATTGTTATTTGGTTCTCAAGTTTTGTAATTTCAGCAGGACTTGAACTTCTTGTTCTTCTTCTTTAAACCCTTTGTCTTTTTCTGTCTGTCTGTCTCGTGAGGCACGAATTGAAATTCTTCAAGACTTGGAAAAAAGTTTCCATATCAGAATTAGAAACAATCTTGAGATTCCAAAGAAATTGATGATGGGTTCAAAGAATTTTGCACCTGGAAATTCCATTTGCTCATACATAGATACCTTGGAGATTCTGGAGTATAACTGGTTGGGCTGTGATTCCAAGGTGCCCAGGGCGTTGATGACTTTGGTCTGGATGAGGAACATTGCAGGGAGGATGAGTCCATTAGCTACAGCGGCCAGGGAACCCACCACCATAAGCACGGCATCGATCCAATCCGCATACTTATACAGCGTATAGTATGGCACCGTTTTCCTTTTCTCTTTCTTCTGGAGTTTCTTCATTAGCTGATCCTTCTTCTTCTTGGCAGCTGCTGCAGCCCCTGAAAGTTTTTTCTGTTGCAATACCATTTCTCCATCATCATAATCGCCACCAGCCTCGTGCTGCTTCAGGTCCTCCTCGGCTTGAGCATCTTGAAGCTCTCCTCTCTTGGCAGTCTCTTCTGCAACTAATTGACCCATTTCTCTCCCCTGCAAGATTCTCCACTTGTGTGTGTGTGGGTGTGTTTGTATTCCTGATCAATGACCACCCAAAGCTAAAATGTCCACATACTTATTATCACATACAAAGGTTTTGTTGCTCTGCTACTCCTCCTTTCAGGCCGTTGATGGGTATCAAAGAGAGTCTAGCGAGAGAGAGAGAGAGAGAGAGGGAGAGAGAAAAGCATGCGAGACTCCTGCTGCCTTGCTTTTGTCTTTGTGAAGCAAAACCAACACCCAGCTTTGTAGTAGCATCCATGAGCGGCGAAGATAGATTGCCACGTCTGTGTGTGTTTGATCCTGTAGACTTGTCCTTTTGGGACATGCAAGCAACAGAAAAGAGGCAGCCGCAGAAGCGATGGCAAATCTTTCACTCCTCGTTTCCTTCACATTTCGCCTGCAGCTTCTTCCGTTCCTTCCCTTCCCACCCCTGCACCATGCACGATTTCAGCCTCCAATTCCGGTATTTTCGCAACACACACGTACCCATCTCTCTCTCTCTCTCTCTCTCTCTATCTATCTATCTATCCTCACCAGGGACCGCCACCCTCAAACTTTCTTATCATCCAGTAGTTTTTTTTCAAAAACAATTCTGAAAATAAATCTCAAACCACAGATCATGAACGTCAAGAAAGCAAAGAAACTGCAACAACACCTTTCCCTTTCCCTCCGTTCCCTCCCTCCCCCCAAAAAAAACAAACACAAACGCAGAAAAACAAAAAGGAGCCACCCAATAATAAGTCCAGCGCCACACACACACACACAAAAAGACACACAAGTACATGTGACCCAAAAAGACTCTTGCCATGCAAGACCAACACTAGTGTCGTCCGTGCACAGTGGAGCATCAAATCAGTCAATCAACTTTGATTCTTACCTGAGTTGAATCATCCACTTTCATTGCTGACGATATGCTGATCGTTTCTTTGCTGTCGACATGGCGATCATCATCGTCCTCGTAGCCCCAGCCCAGAAGCGGTGAGGAACACAGTTGTGAATGAACAGAAATCCTTGATAGCCAATGAGATATGCTGTACCGTAAAGGCCTTCTCATTCTTTTAAAGAATGCCGGGCTGGCCTTGAATCCTGTGCCACATTTACAACATGTCACTAAAATACTGGCGTGCCTTTCCGGAATCAGGATGCTCACACTTTTTTTGACACTGGGCCCTGCAAAAATTATTTCTCCCATCCAACTTTAGTTATCTAAGTTTTTCCAACCCCGCCCATAAGATTAAAAATTGGGAGTGCAAATAGATGAAAGACCATTACTTATTACCAAACCACCTGGACCAAGCAAATATTAGTGGCCAATCATCAAAAGCAGAGGGCCAAAGTCATGTCATATTTATTACACTCTTCTCTCGCATGTATTGATTGGGCTTTGGTGTGTGCATTGTAGCAGCCTCAGTAAGTAAGCAGAGCCAAAATGC
>Ga0209208_10010015_pt1 | contig 12389 bp, 6 predicted proteins | sample S1TSphfallax_3_FD_187694 | JGI IMG/M metagenome (GOLD analysis project Ga0209208, IMG submission 187694) | Host-associated microbial communities from peat moss isolated from Minnesota, USA - S1T2_Fd - Sphagnum fallax MG (SPAdes) (version 2) | ecosystem: Host-associated > Plants > Peat moss >...
GAGCATTGTATAACATACATAAGTTTTTTTAATAAAAAGGAGCACACAATGCCTTGTCTATTTGGACAACACAAAAAAGAAGAAGGAAAGGACACCCAAAACCCATAATTTAAATGATTGGTAACAATGGCACCTTACATATCTACTCAAATCCAACATCCCCTCACCCTACCCAATAATAAATAAATAAAATTGGGTTCATTAAGTCGATTGCCTCGTTGGTTGAACATAATTTATATTCCTACTTGTGTTTTGTCACTTATTTTTGCCTAACTTAATTATATAATACGCCCTTCCATGAGCATCGGTACCACTTAATAGGTAACCCATGTAAGTCCTAACCTAGGTATGGTGCATTTGTAGGTTGTTAATTAGCAACTATGCCGGCACATCCCATAATCTAGGGATTGCAACAAGTCTTTGGCTATATAATAACATGTGTTCGAAGGAAATGGCACTAAAAGTTATAATCTTATCCTCATTTTTAGATTGTGAAGTGATTAGTTGTTTTATATTTTCCTAAGTTTCATTGCAAAACCATTCTTTAAAAACACTTCAAGAATATACAAAAATATAAATGGATTATTATTATTATTAATTTCATATTTGGTATAAAGCCAATTTTTTGCTAAATTTTCTTGTGGATGATTGCTAGTTTGGTTACATCACAAAAATTGAAAGAATGAAAATGAAAATCCATGCTCACCACCCCACAAATGAAACTTATGAACTTGGCCTTTCCTATAATTGCCACATAAAAAAAACATCAATCCTTCTTGTTGGTAGTGGAAAGCTGACCATTGGAAGCCTTCTAAATAAAAAATACTTGGCCTTTTGAAAGACATTGGCAAAAAAAACTTTAATCGATAAAGCTTATCATCTAGTTATGTTTGCAATTCTCAAAATTTCTCAAAATTAATTGAATTCAGATTTCTCGAACAAGATTAAAATCTAGTTTGAAAATTACCGAATATTGAACCAAATAATACCTAAACCATACATTGATACTTGTTGCACATGCAATAATTTCGCATGTTTTAAACTTTCTTTGTTGTCCAAAATCCCTCCTCATAATGCATAAGGCCTATTTCTAGCAAACTTCATCTCCAATTATAGTCAAGAGGTTGTGATAATTTTCACATGTAAACAATCATGACCTTGGGGTTATTATTAGCAAAATAATAATAATAATAATAATGTATTAGAAGCCAATCTATAGTAAGACTAAGATTAAGGGTATGAGAATAAAGTTGAAGCACAAAGTTGGCATGCTTGCAAACCTCAAAAGTTCCAAAAGAAAATTTCAATGTTATAAGAATTTTTATAAAAAAATAAGAATATCATCATCTTGCCAACAAAATAGTACAAATGCAAAAGAAATTTGAAACAAAAAAAAGAATCTTTTGATAAAAAAACACTCAATGACAAACGACTTTTGAATTTATAAGGTGCATCATACAAGGTTGTACAAAAAGGGCAACATGGAAAGTAGTGACATTGGGATGACATACATATATGAACATGTAAACATAATGTCTTGACAATTTGTAAGTTCTTTAATAGTTGACATGGGTATGATGTAAAGTCAAATACAAATCAATACCATCTAGGGGATTTAACTGACATTGGGATGACATACATATATGAACATGTAAACATAATGGCTTGACAATTTGTAAGTTTTTTAATAGTTGACATGGTTATGATGTAAAGTCAAATACAAATCAATACCATCTAGGGGGTTTAACCTAACTTAAGAATGAAAAAACATTGACATGGGATGATGGCAAGGTGAGGTCATCAACAAATTTGACTCCTTTGATCATTTTTGGTGGAAGTCACTTTGTGTCATTGGATGGCACACTTTAGTTTCCACTTTAAAAACTTTGAGTTTGAACATTTAGTGTTAATATTTAACTACTTTAAAATGTTTGGTGGAATTGAAATTCATTTATTGTTACTATTTAACCCCAAAAATTGGACAAGAAATTGACTTTCACAATTTACAAAGCCTCCAAAAAAATGAAATTGCATGTTATTTATTGGGCCCATTTCAATCCACCATTAACTCATAGTACATAATACTTACATAAAGAAAAGCATGAAGGTTGAAAACACATTTGTAAACAATTTTATAAGAGTTATTAACAATGTTTTGCCAATTGTGTGATGTAGTCAAAGTGATGATCATCTAGACAAAAAGAAAACAGCCATATATATGTGCCAAATATGAAAGATTTAAAATATAAAAGTGTCGTACATTCTTGGTTATCTATTGGGACTTGCCATGAAGATTTATTGATTTGAAATATTTCTTAAAACTTTGACAAATTTGGGATCTCTTTTACATGAAAAAAGCTTTTTATATGTCAAAATCATATTGTCAAGGTTCAAATTTTGATGAAAAATCATAAGTGGAAAAATCACTAACATTTTTGTTTTTGGTGTTTTATTAATTATTGTTAATAAATTATTACAATGCTTTTAAACATCAAATGCATATGCAAATAACGGAAATTTGGAAGTTTGATACTAAAATAACTAATGAAGTAACCATAATTTACTTATGTTTGTTCTACACAAGAAAAAATCTACTTGTTAATTTTTGAAATTTGTGTAAAGCACTAAAAAATTAAAAGAAATATTCAAAAAGTAAATGCACAACCATGTGCACACATAAAATGGGCTTTAAGAGAATGCAACCACTTTAGCACCCAAAGGGATCAAACAAATGAGTCTCTACACAATAGATTGACATTGCAAACATTGTTCTTAAATTACTCAATAAAATAAGAAGTTTTTATGTGTCATCACACTATTATTCAATTTGCTAAATTTTGTAACTAAATGGTAGATAGTCACAAAATTTAGCAAACCTACACACTACTGCATGTTAGAACTCCATTGCAAACTTCATGTTCACAAGGTCCATCGGTGGGCTATGGCAAATCTATGTTGAAGCATATGCTTGGAAAATTTTAACCAATTCAATTTGGATAAAAAATATTTTTGACAATTCAAATTTAGAACACTATAAAATAAATGATATACAATAATTGAATTTTTGATTTCACAAATGAATTTTAAGTAAATGATAAATTTGTAAAATTGAAAGCTTCTAGCACTATCGTTAAATCCATGTGAAAATGGTTATATACAATTGGATTTTTTTTATGGTTCTAATCATGCTATGAATTGTTCTAAATTTGATTGCAAGTTTTCATTGTTAATGTTTTAAATGTTTAAATTGTTTGGAATCTCATTCCACACCTCTTGGTAATAGAAATAATTAAATAACATCTCAAGTCAATGACAATTCACAATTAGAAGATGAACTAGAAATGAACAAAACTTTTTTAAATGAAACCATACAAAATATGAATTTGGTTGTTGTTTAAGTGAATAAAGGAGGGAGGGCGAAAAGGAGAGGGCAACATAAGAACATGCAAAAAAACCATATAAAAATTAGAAGAAACTCATGTTGTGAGTTTTAGGGTTGGATATGAATAACAAAGTAGTCCCCAAAAAATATCAACATTGCAAAACTTGTTTTAGATTATCACTTTGGAGCTAAGAAACTTTTACCTTGTTCAACAAATGAACAAAGTGCATTCAAACAAAATAGTAAAAAAATAACTTCCTTTTAGATTGATAGCAAAAAAAAAAACCATCCCACACACCAACATAGACATAAAGAAACACAAAGAAGCTTGCACCTTTTCTTTATAAAACAACACAAAACACTTAGATTGATCCTTGTAAGGATGTGCCTAATAAAATCTTATTGATTCAATTTTTTATATAAAAAGCCAATGGAAAATAATATGTTTTCATCTCTAAATTACAAATAAGTCGTGTATGCCATCTACACATATTCTGTTGTTTTATTATTCTCATTTCCACCTCTCTAGGCATTTTGATATTTTTTGTTACTTAACATAATTTCATTCCCTCACATTATATATATATATATATATATTCCTTTTATATTTTTTCTTCATACATAAGATTGCATATTAAGCTCAAAAAAATATCAAACATTTATTGAAGAATTCAATCTAGCCAAAACTTGGTAAATAAAGGTGAGTTTCCAAACCCAATATCTTTTTTGGGGGTTTAATATTGCATGATAAATTTAAAATGAAAAAAATATATATTTAAATATATAAACCATACAAATCCAAAACATCAAAGTAATGATTTTTGATGAAAATTTTCATTTTTAATGATTTAATTAAACATATACCCTTCAAAATATATTATGTGTGTGTGTGTGCACAATGCATGTGATAATTAGTTTTCTAAATGATGAATACAAAACATGGCTAGTATATTGTTTTTCAAACATCAAAAAAGATCAACCAATGAATGATTAGTACAAAGACTACAAAACATGCAATAATCATGCTCCAAAAAACAAAACAAATTGGCAAAGATTTCCCACTCAAACATGGTTCCATAGTGGCATTTAGAACATTTCAAAAAATGTGGAAGAGATCATTTTATTTATTAAAGTTGCTAACTATCCATATTGAAGAAAGAAAGACAATTACCAAAGTGTTGCTTATGCATAAGAACTACAATTTTCAAATTTGATGTTTTTATTAGACAATAGCAGAAATTTATATTTTTAAAAGAATGCCTTAGTAAATGGTTACAAAAGTGGTGCACAAGATTTTCAAAACTAACTTGGATAAGTATAAAGCATTTAAATTTTGGTGAAAAATATATCATCAACATATAAACCCACATTGGGATTGTCTTCATCACAACCATCCAAAAAAAAAATGAAAAAAGATGACCAACTAACATTCAATATTATTCAAGTCATAAACAACAAAAAAGAAACAATAAATGAAAGTTGAAAAAAATCTAGAGATTTAATTGTTGTTAAGTTTCATGTGACTTGTTATTGGAATAACTTATGTGACAAAAAACACAAATTAAGTTTGCAATTGATATTAGTAAAATTACTTATATATAAATCAAAATGAATGGTACAAATACATTTTCTAAAAAACTAGAATTTTTAATGCCAACATTACTTTAAAACACTTGTTTGATTATTTATTTATTTATTTATATTGAAACATTAAATTTTTATTTTTTTCATTTTCTTGTAAGTATTCATAAATATCATACATTCAATCTTGGATGAATCTTCCATATAAATTCACAAACTAAAATGGAAAAAAAAAAGAAAAAAAAAGTGTTAAACAATGTGTAAGGTATCTATTTGTGAAGGAATGTATTTTGTTTTGTTTTGTTATTTGTCATGTTGAGATTTCTAAAACCATGGTGCTTCTTCAAACGCTTTTGGTACCATTGGAAACCCCTAAATGAAGAGGGGTGCACAAAATTGGTTTCATAATGTTTTGATCTATAATGAATAAATTATTGAAAATTGAAAACATTAACTGAAAATTGATTTAAATCAGAAGTAAAATCAAGGGGAATTTGGGCACATTTTCTAACTTGAGGTACAAAATATATTGAATTTTGAGTTTTTTTTTGTCATTGGAAATTTAATTAAATTTAATTACAAAAATGGTTTTTGAAAGAAAAATAAGTTGAGTAACCATTTTACACTCGGGCCAATGGCATGGGCGACACTAGTGTTAATAAAAGAGAAAATAAATAAAATGTAGATGGCTTGATTATGCAAACATAACAAATAAAAATGAGAATAAAAAATGTAGATTACTTAATTAAGCAAATAGGAATAAAATAAATATTCAAAGAAGTAATGTGAATAGATATGCAAGGTATCATAACATACATTAATTTTTTTGGTAAATAATAAAATATATTCGATATGAAAAGAAAATAAAAACTTTATAATAAAAACAAAAATGTGTACAATAACAATATTAATTTCCACCAAAGGTAAACTTTATAAGCAACATGGGTCACCTTTGTGATTTTAACAACTACATGAACAATGATAGTTTTATAATGATTTTTTTTCCTTTTTTTTTTTCTTTTTGCAAACAAAACAAATCAAATCAACTGATTATACCAATATATGGCCTATAAAAAATATCAAGAAAAAAAATTACTTATTTGATTGATATTGATCAAATACACTACACACAATTCCAATTTTAAATGGATTATTGTTATTAAAAAAGATTTGTGTTGATACCCAAACATTGTTCATATGTAAAACATGTACATTTTGAATTCCAAAAAATAAGTTGTAACCAACTAAAGTATCACTTGCAAATGGAATTTGGATTGGTCAACCTTTTAAAACATTGCCAAAACTCACAATGGTAAAAAAAAACATTAATACCAAAATATCAATGTTGCATGATATTATTAAAGGTTCACTATATATATAAAGGTGGGAAAAGACAATATGCACTATAAGGTCATTGTTCCATTTATCAATAAGGTTGCATTTGTAATGTATGTTACAACATGGAACTTTTGTAGGTTTTTCATTTGTTTTTAAAAATCTTGCATGAATTTGATTATTTGTGTTTTACTGATTAATTATTGCAACACCTTCTACATATTATAACAATTTATTATTTGAAATATTTTGAATGAAGTTTTGAAATGACGCAATTTGTAATTTATTTAGCTTGTATTATTTTTTATTGTATTCTTAATTAATAATGGTAATATATATATTTGTTTCATCAATGAATGTTGTGCCTTTCATATCATTTTGAATATCATGTGATTACATCTTGTCGGATGGCAAATGGCATAACTCAAGCTATGAATTTCATACAAAATCATATAATAAATTCACAACTTTAGCTATGCCATTTTGATTTGTTGGTAGTTGACCCTAAAATTTTGTATGATATATTATTAATTTGATGATTTTTTGTTAATTATGAACATTTCATCATTTTTGTCATTTTTGTTATAGTTTTCATTTTGGATATTTTGAATATTTTCTTGTTTGTTTGCTTGTCATAATGAATTATACCAGTGTATATATAAGTGAAATTATAATCAATCAAGTGTTCTAGTTAAAGGTCAAAACAAACTATTAGGATTTTATGTATAAAAATTATGATTGTAGGACATTGGATTGTAGGAGATTTGACTATAGGCGACAACATGAGATGAAAATAGGAGACGAAAGGTAGGGGTTGACTACATGAATGACATGAGATGATTGCAAGAGTTGACTATAAGAATTGATTGCAAAGCTTGACCTCTAAAATTTGTTACTTATTTTTAATACCAAACTTTAGGTATTAGATGCAAACTATTGGTTAGGATTTTAGACTATAGACAAGCTTTATTTTTGTTAATTTTAAAATAATTTAAAGAATTCAACTATTTTGAATAGAATCACAATTTTGGATTAGATTTTTCCATTTCTAGTTTTGATGTACTTTAATTAGGTGTGGGCTAATGTTGCCCTAGTAGAGGTTGTTTGTCTTAGGTATTCCATGTTGGAGGGATATAAATTTCTACTTCTTGATGATATTTAGTTTATTTCCACTATATATATATTATTTATTTATTTATTTCTGAACTTATATTTGGTTCACAACCTTGAATGTTCAAGATTCATAATTTTATTCCAAGTTTATTCCATGTTTAGTTGTTTAAAGAAATTGGTAATATATTTGTCCTATCATTTGCAGAATTTATTGTCATAAATTATTTATCATTCCAAAGTTGCAAGAAGTGTATTTCACCTTTTGCTCTTATTTTCTTTTGTTTCCAAACCCAAAATATTACTAGGTGCCTTTAACATTTGGTAAGTTCAACAAATAACCGATTGCTCTAGTGGCTAATATTCTTGTTGGCTTCCAATTGTATTCAAATAACATATGAATAGACATTAACTTTTGTCGATTTAATCATGCTTACAATTAGGATTTTCAGTTATTGTCTAAATTATTTGTACTACAATTTGCAAAAGACAATACATGTGTGAAGTGTAAATCAATGTATTTGTGATGTAATATGTTATGTAATAAATTAATAAGTTCTATCTTTGTCAAAAATTACTATAAATTTCAAATTGTGATTACATCTTGATGTTGACAATATCCATGGATTTCCATTATTTAACCATTTGTTTGTTCTTTTTATGTGTAATAATTTAGTTTCAACATTAAAATGAGTTTCATTAATTAAGGGTTGAAGGAAACTTTACCTACATAATGTTTTCAATGCATTAGCATATGTTTTATAGCATGTTGGATTACAAACATGTCATTTACATATATTCATTAATTTATATATTTCATTTTGAAATAATTTGAAAAAAATTTGATGTCAATATTTGGGGGCCCTATGGTGCATGGGTGTATGTGATTAACATTCTCATCAGTGCAATCTATTAGTATTAATGTTTTGCAAGATTTATTTTTATCGATGTTTCATATTATTATACCATTTAAATATTTAATCATGATTTCTTGAAAATTTTCATCATCACAGAAAAATCAAAAGCTCATCATTGTTTATTTGCATCATTTTTTTACTCAACATGTTTGTGTCATAAAATGAGTTGAGATTGATGTTTTGTCCATTTAAAATTACTAACAAAAGGATGATGAACTAATGCTAGATTTAGTGTGAAAAATAGGTTTAGTGTTCCCATGAAGTTTATCATACTAAAAATTTGGTCTCTTTGTATTGCATGATTACTTCCAAAAGTAATGAAATATTCGGAAAACATGTATGTTATTAGGTTTGGATTGTTATATTCATTGATCATTATGGTGTAATGGTTATAGGATAAATATTGATTATGGTGTAAAATTTGAAAACACATCATTCATTTATTCACGTTGATTTATTTATGTTTATCCCATCAATATCTATTAAACCTAATGTCTTGATATCATGTTTAATTTGACAAAAATAAAATAAAATGTAAATTTGTGATAATTGTACGATTTTTTCATTTGGAAGTTCAATATTTGTTGATCAAAGTATTGATTTTACTATTGGTTTTGATATAAAATTATTAGGCAATGTGTTTAGAACATGTGTATTCATAGTTGTATTTTGTAACTTGTATGATAAGATTTCAACCATTTTAACCATGTATGGTTATAGTAGTTTTATGTACCTATAATCCTTTGCAACTTTTGATTAGTGATATGGGTGGGTGTGAATTTCCAACAATGTGCTTGCAATAATATTATGTAATGATTCTAATGATAATGGTAATGTGTTTCAATTTTTTATTACAATTTATGGATCTTGTGCAAAACTCACAATGTTTGCTTTAAGTCTGTGTTGGCTTGTTGCACTTCCTCTGTTGGTTTATCTTAATTTAACTAATATAGTTTGATGACAATCCACATTTACCATTGGCTAATGCATGTTTCAAATCTTATTATTTTTCAAACAAGCATAACAAGTTTTACATATGGAAAATTGATTATTAATAATTGAAATACCTTGTTTTGTTAGAATTTTTTTTTCCAATTTTGGATGCATGTGGTTGGTGTCATTTATTAATTTTCTTGGGATGAATTTGATATCATTTTCAAAGCGACATTTTGAATTCATTTTGAAGAGATTTCTCATATGCTTTAATTTGAAGTCAAGAGTTGAAATATCGCATATGAAGTGTTCATGTACAATTTATTTCATCACAAATGAAATAATGACCAAATTCAAACTTAGATTTTTCAACGAAAGTGTTGGATTATTTTAGACTATATATATATATTTGTGGTGGGAAAATATTAGATTTTTGTATTCAAAATTTGTAAATAGATTTGATTTATTTAAATAAATCAGTATTTTTTTCATTAATTAAATATGTTTTTTTTCATTCATTTTTTATTTGTTCCAAAAACAATTTCCTTCATTGTTGTCTTTTAAAGTTTTTTTCATATTTTTTTATCATAAAAAATTTGGGGGTTTTATTTCAATATTATTTTGATTTTTCATTGGAAATAATTAATTGTAACTATACCTTTAATGAAAATTCAAAGTGACATGTTTAAGATAAATTTGTAAAAATTGTGTATAATTTGAAATATTGATATTATGTTTCACATTAATTGATAAAATTGATGTTTTGATCATGATTTTATATATATGATGCATAAATGTATTTATTTGGAGATTTTAAAAGTTCATAATACAATCACACAACATATGAAATTAACATTACCATTAATATGTGAAATTTATATAATCTTGTCCTTCTATATGATAAGCCTATGAATTTCATAATTGTCTTTGAAATATTTTTCTTTATTCAATAATTGATGACTATTAGTTCTAATGTTACCCATGGTTTTTAGAAGGAAAGTGCCTTTAATATCTTATGTAACATTTGATATCTAGACTAAATTTCCTAAATTCACGGTGTCCCCATCAATGGATTTGTTGTCTTTACAAAATATTTTTATTTTGTTAGATTCTTTTATAGTGTCATTTTCTATGCTTGTTTTTTGTTTCTTCCATGCACGTCATACAATCCTAATGTTGTTGCTATTTTTTATTTTAATATTTGTTTTTGCTTGCTTGTTTTCATGCAAAATTAAATCTATCCATTTTTCAATCCAATATTGATTCCATTATGATATTGTGGTCTTATATCCCTCGGTGAATTTTGAGTAATTTAATGTGACATAGCAAGTTGATTTAGCATATGTGTTTGCAAAAGAAACTTGGTTATAATTTCCTTTTCCCCATTCAACAAGATCTTATCTCTTGTTATTCCTACAGTAGTGCAAAGATAATTTCTTTTGTTTTTGGGTTGAAAAGGGTCAAAATGTTCTTCTTTTGTACTTGAAGATTATGTTGTGTGTTGAAATGATTAAAATCAACACCGCACTCTATTGTGTGTTGATTGTTCAAAACATTGTGTTTCATTACATAAGTCTAGATATATTGGAGAATATATTGCCTAAACTCAAAGTCGCACATGATCTAGCCACTGTGTGTAATTTCAAATATGTGCACATCTATGTTGACAATGGATTCATGGTTGGCAATCTAGCTACACACATTTGTGTTGATAACAAAATTCATGGCTAATAATCTAACCTTGGTCATGATCATGCATGCACAAGGCATCCTCATTGGGCGTTTAAATTTGTCATGGGATTGGGTCGAGAAAATGAATGGTTGCATTTCCACATGATTCAGATTCATGTGATGTCATAGATGGTTTCTCATCATGGTGACATTTTCCAAGAGGAAAGACCCTTCAAAAGACAAAAAAAATCTAAAATAAAAAGTTAATTTTGTGGACAAATTGTTCAATAAACATACTATCAAAGTTATCCATTATTTATTTGATATTGATTATAATAATTTCCAAGATTTGATGTATTTGGGACTTAAATACACTTGAGTCCAATTTTCTTGGGCTATCAAAACCTATTGTGTTAAACCATTTTTTGGTGCATTACAATATGTGGACCCACAAATAATAGGTTCGACTATAAGCGAGATGGGTTAATTTTTTTTAAAAAAATTTGGAATTGAATCAACTAAATGCATTATACCATGTGGAATAACAATTATTTATTATTGTGCATAAATGCACATTTTATAACAACTACAAGATCTTGTATTTTGCCACCAAAATAATCGAGCAATTAGATTGCCAATAATCACGAATGCCACCTTTTTAATCAATTGATATTAATAAATTCAAAGCATATTTTTTTGCCAATCGTCATTGGTTTTCTAAGTAGGTGCGATTTTTAATAATTTTCAACCATTGGTTTTTCACATTAAAAATAAGCCACATGTCACCAAGTCTTATCCACATTGGTCGAGAGGTAAGAAGATCAAATCCTTTCCACACAAGATTAGATGTATTTGTTTATTCCCATTGAGCGCATTGTTAATGCAAAGAGGCGCAATATAAACACGAAGAATCTTCAACCAATGTTGTTTGGATCTTGTTGTGTTGTAATTCTCAACTTCAAATAATGCCTTTGCTTTTTAATTATGATGTCGGTCATGTTTTTTGTCTAGTCAAAATCTTATTTTGTGGCTTGGATGTCAAAACCAATAGTTCCATTTCTTCACAATAGATTTGGCACTCATGCTAAGTATGCATTACATGGTGTTCCACTTGTGCAAGCGATTTTAATTGCTAATCGCCCATGCCCAATATGTGTTGTAGCAGGGTTAACTTATGGATGTGCTTCTAATTCCCAAGTAAGTTTTTGACCTTGATTTATGCTTATTAATGAACACATGCCTTGTGTAACATTCTTCAACATGTTTGTATAAGTTTAGCATAAACAATACATAGCATTTGACTTGTGCTTATTCAAGTCCTTACTTGTTAACAAACACGAATTGATTATTTTGTGCTCACTAATTGTTAAAACTTAAGCATGCATTTCTTACATCAAAAGTGGGTGAAGCAAAGTGGGTTGGCATTGTAAGTTGCATAGTTATCCACAATTAAAATTGCA
>Ga0209208_10010016_pt1 | contig 12389 bp, 7 predicted proteins | sample S1TSphfallax_3_FD_187694 | JGI IMG/M metagenome (GOLD analysis project Ga0209208, IMG submission 187694) | Host-associated microbial communities from peat moss isolated from Minnesota, USA - S1T2_Fd - Sphagnum fallax MG (SPAdes) (version 2) | ecosystem: Host-associated > Plants > Peat moss >...
TGATCAAATTAGTTGTGAATCAATTTTATTGTGAACAGGTTCAAAATATTGCAAGAGTTTTTGGTATAAAGCTTAGAAGCTTCAATGGGCCACTTCAACAATTGACAATCAATAATGGAGGTGAATGGGTTACCAAACAAATAACAGTAGAACGTAGTCATGACCCAAACAACTACCAAACATTCATATGAACTATATTTGGCTTCTACTTGGTTATTGCACCAACTTGCATAAGCCATCACAAATTCTCAATTTTCCTCATCAACATACGCAAAGATTGTTCCAAGCCCCAAAGCATTCCAATTTACATGTAATTGGAAAGGACAATCTCTAATACATCTCCTTAAGATGGGTGTAAAACTAAGCTTAGATTTCAATTCCTTGAAAGCTTATTCTTATGCATCGCCCCAAATGAATTTCTCATCAAACTTGGTTAATTGGCTCAAAGATTTGGCAATTTGACTAAGCCTTTTGACAAACCATCACTAATAGTTTTCCGATCCCAAAAATTACCTTTTCTAATTGATCTAAAGTTCCCCACATTAATGGCAACACATGTGGACAAGGTAACATGGGATGGATGGTGTGTAGTCATGTCTTCAAATGGAGGTGGGACATCATTTGTATACAAGTTTCCTTCCAATGGCCCTAACCACCTTAACATCACCTTATTCACATCTAACTTAGAGGTTGAAGATCCTCCTTTTGTTGGTTTTGTGGGAACATTCATTTCACTTGAGGTCATGGGGATAATTTCCACCAATGTAATTGATTGAGGAAGACACACTTGGCACCTAGCCTCCCCCCTTCGAAGGTCAAAACATTCATCAACTCCATGTGGCTTGACCGTCAAAGTCTCCACATGACCTGCATCCAAGTCCTGAAACATGACTTCCATTTCTTGTTGAGGTTCATGAGTCCCATAAGGTCCCATTTCTTTTAGAGTCATGATCAATGTAATGACCATTAACACCACAATGTTCATAGTTTTTAGTACTTGAAAATGTGGGTTTGGATGTAAATATTGTGCGCTTATTTGGGCATTCCTTCATATGAGAACCTTCATAAGTCCAACACATAGCCCCTTGAGCTTGTTTCATTGAAAAGGGTTGGGAAGGTCTATATTGACCCTTTTTTTAACCTCTTATAGCTTTCCCACTCTGAGTGGTTGTTGATTATGCCTTGGAATCTTTCTAGATCGTAATGGTGACAAGTTACTAACATCCACCACACAAAATCCTTGGTCAATCCTTTCCACAATGTGGCATGATTTCTGTGATTTATGATGTGTTAAGGTTCTACCATTCTTTGCAGCTTTTTTTCATGTTTGGACATGTACAATTGCACCAATTGTCATTATATAAAAGCATCACCACTTTCTTTCGCAAATTTTGCCAACCTTGTGTAAATAGTGCATGGAGTATCGTCATTGTCCCTTTGGAAATCTTGGATCTTTTGCATTTGTTTTTACAAATGGCCTCATACCTTAATTCCAAAAGTTGGAAAATTTGGTCCAATGGTGTTAGATCACTAATGGTTATAATGGCACCCAATGTTACCTATGAAACTCATGAGTTAGGAGCTTAAATGGCCATTGAAGATCAAAACATTAGAAGAAAAATTATCTTTTGGAACTTGTTTTATGCAATTATAAAATGTCTTATGCAACTACTTTTTAGTTGGATAAGACACATGTAATTGCATACAACAAGTGGCAAAAGACATTCCTTTTATTAGTGAAAATCAAGTTTTTTTGTCTCTTGACCCACATCAAAATCTTAAAGCACAACTTCCATTCCTTGAGTGAAATGGTACCCATCATCTAAAAAATGGTTTAGAAATTTGATCTTAAACATATATAAGGCCCCCCATATTATCCTCCATATCTCTAAATGAACTCACAACAAATGTGAAAAATGTAGAAAAGTTTTATATGACCTCCTAGTCCAATTTGTTTTTCAAAAACTTCAACATGTGTCTTTTTGGGGACGGTGACATGTAATGCCATCTTTGAGCATGCATGCAATGTTCCATTAAGCTTTAACCATGTCCCTAATCTAGGTCATTAGTTTTGTTCAACTTGTTATATCTATAATGCAAAATTAAACTTAAAGGGCACCTACATCCTCCTATTGAAATTCATAGGGCCAAACACATGGAGTGTTTCACTATGAACATAACAAAATAAATTTATTGGTCATCACCCCATTCTCATTGTCATACAATAATCAATGGAGCAACATCAATGATCAAATCCAACAAATGTTTACAACAACACTGACCCCATGTTTACAACCTATACCTTATAATTAAAACTTGAGCAATATGTTTGGGCAATTTAGGAATCAAATAGGACCTATTCAATGGTTAGAATTGGTGGGCAGCCTTGTGCCATGCCCGACCATTAATCACACCAATTATAACACCAAGGTTTATTGCAATAAACAACATGTGAGGAAAGGTTTGTAGCCTTTGATCTTGGGTTTTTCAAATGTTGAGTAATATTCATAAGTTTTCCAAAAATCAACCCACAAAAATGTGTTTGCATTATAGTGTCAACCAATGGCACACAATTCGACAAACCCCCATATCTCCTAAAAATAAATGACAGTTGGCCAATATAGTGATTGGGAGCAGGTGCAACCCAACAACACAAAGTGGGAATGAAGTTTTCATATAACACAATCCCACTCCTATAATTTACCTTCAAAAATTATGATATGAATTCAAAATCCTTCACATTAAATGATGGCACAACATTCCACCATTCGTAGGTCACAAGAATGGGTGTTTGTCAAGAAATGTGAAAACTTTGCCAAAAATTGGTTGAAAATTGTCCCCACACATGACACCTTACACACCATGTAAAATCCCCCCAAAAAGTTTCATTTCGAAAAATACACATAAATATCTTTTCAAGGAATTCAACAACATAGAAATCATTATAATTCAATGCCATATGTAAAATATATGAGTTTTTTAATAGATTATCTAATTAGTTATTCACCAAGAAAGAGCTCCAATTGTTAGGTTGTTCAACAATGAACAAATCCGCTTTGTTGGTTTATTCGCCAACAAATAGGTCCCCTTTGCTATGATTCCATTAAACTATTCACTAATGAATAAGTCCCTTCCACTATGGTCAATGAATAGTTATGCCTAGTTCATCAACAAACAACTCAATTGACCTAGATTATTGGTGTACATGTTTTCATGTGTATGACTTTGATCTTGTAGCACACAACATTTTAGAAGCCCTATAGTTGTCAACATTCCTTTAGGTTTAAGGTTTGGATGCACAAGTTAGGGTTAAAGTTCACCACAAAGGGGACACATGATTCAATGAGAAAAAACATGGTTACAAGCATTAGTAGATTCATGAGGTGAAAGGTGCAATTTCAATCGCCCATAAAGCCTTCATCATCATCTTGGGGGGATTCTTTGAACATAAAGATAAGTTTGTTTCTATGTTTGGTTGTTGCACCATTATTAGGGGGCATGGATAATTTATATGGAGATATCAAGAAGCCTTCAATATATTTAGGAACAAGGAACACCATTGAACTAGTTGATTTTATTCAAGAATCAACGCATGGTGGGACATGCAACAACTACACAATCCGCAATTCTTTACATCCTTCTTTGTTTGGAAGAGTTTATGTTGGCACCTTGAAGGGCCTCCAATGGATGATTATTATGAGTTTTAATGAGCCAAAAGGTAAAGATTGAGGAGTGGTGATTGTATTGGTTGTCCAATTATGTTTTTATCAACATGAGGATTGTGGCTAGAATGGTGCCATGACGATCCCAAATAACAATTTCATTATTGGAAATAGAAATGGGTGCAACACAACCATCGATAGTGGTGGTGCTAACCTTCCACTAATTGACAGTCAACCCTACTTTAGAATTTTTTCATGAGTTGTCAATGAATTACGAGAAGATATCAATGGAACAAAACATGAGTTCACTTATAAACATGAAATAAACATAGGAATTTAAGCTCTATAAACACAAGAAACGCACAAAACTTGCACAAAAAAGAGCTCCAAAATGCAAAGTTACACAAACACACATAGACATATAGAAAACACACAAAAAGTGATCCAAAAGTCAACAACTTATGGGTTTTATACCCAAAAGTTGCAAAACATCTTAAACTTGTTCACATTGGAATTGATTCATAGTTAATTTGATCACTAATATGGTTTAACATAATCAATTTGATTTAAGCCGAATCAAAATTTCTCGACAACTATAGTGCATTACCACATCAATGCTTACACCTATCATTATCCACTAACAACAAATCAAATGACAACCTTCATACCTAGCCCATCATACCCAAATTGCTTGCCTATATAAGGTTAGGGCAAGGTTGTCATAATGTTCATGCATATGTTAGGATGTGACACATGTATTTGGACACTAATGTTGCCTAACATCATGTTAGAATAGCTCAACCTAGGGTCAACTTAGGTTAAAGTGAGGTCTAGTTGCCCGAAGAATAGTTAGGGGCAATTAAAAATCATATCATCTAGTTGCTTCAAACCATGTGGTGATTGAACAACATTCGGTCACCATAATTTTGCAATGATTGAAATTTTTTTGTGAGCAATTGACAAACAATTTTGGGTGATAACAATTTTTTTTTCAAGTAACAACAAATTTTTTTGGGGGCAAGGATTAAAACATTTCAATCACTAAATCAATGCTGAAGATTAAACCATGGTCCATTGGACAATTGAAAATTTTGGGCAATAGCCAAATTATTTGGGCTAGTGCCCAAATAATTTGGTTTGTTTGATTTGGTGACAATTTTTTTTCAATCGCCCATGTTAGTGACCAAAAATTGGTGAGCAAATTTTGGGCACTGCTTGGAAATTTTTGGTAGTGAATGGAAATTTTTTAAGTTGTTGTATCAACGGTGGAGATTGAACCATTGTTGATTAGACAATTATAAATTGATCGAATTATTTTTTGGGTGAAGATTGAAATTTTTTGGTCATGCATTATGAGAACTGAAAGTTGACAACTATTTTTTTCCAATCGTTTAGTTAATCAGCAAGAAATTGAATGACCTAGAACTTTTGGTTACCATAATTGGTCTAACCAAAAAAAATTTGGTCTCCAAAAGATATTGTTGACATTTGTCATGACGAACAAAACTAATGCATTTGGACAAACATTGATATGATAATGGACATAATTTGGGTGCATCATGTTGGTTTTGACAACCCTAGGTTAAGGTCCCTTAAGCTAAGTAATCATTAAATAATATATGGATTCCCCCTTCATGTAATCCTCCAAATGAACCTTTTGGTTTTAAAATGAAAAGACTAGTAGGCCGAGTGCAAAGATGAACCCCATTGTTAATTGCTTAACCATAGTCCTTACAATTTCCTCAACCAAATGTGATTCATTAAAAAAGGAATAAAAACTAAAGGAAAGTCCTAACATCTAACTATGGAACTTCAAATGTGAATCATTTAACACATTAAATACAAGACCATTTCCCAAGCAATACCTCCTCCAACAATGTTGTGAGACTTCCTAAATGCCATCCTTTGAAACATAAGTCGCAAATTAACATGGTGATTGTCTTAAAAATTTGTTCACACAACATACACCTAAGGTTGGTGAGAACAATCACTAAGAATGGATCAATGTGGTCATTCACATTAAACATATGACACAACACACAATTACACACATGGTCTTTCCATGTAAGCCCATCCTTTCCTTTCAACAATAATACGCTAAAATTCTAGACCTTTTTAATTCCTAACACGATACATCTTGCAATCAAATCCAAAATAAAGGGTGTTGTCTACTACTAATAGATGTAATATCCTTATTCAAATGTATTCACTTGAGGCCGATAACTTCTTCCTCATATCATGGCATACCACAAAGTATCCCAAATTTTGGCAATGGCCAAATTCTCCATGGCCATTGGGATCACCCATTGGAACAATGTTGTTCATTGTTCACATGCCTAAAACAAAACATTTGGATCATCAAAGTTAAGTATTACCATCACACTTTAACAAAGTAAGGTTAAAAGTTTAGGATCACAACCAAACAAAATGAAGTATGGTGAAAAGGAAACAAACAAGACCTATTGATTCAACCAATATCCCATGGTTAACCATGGCAACTATAGGTTTTAATATTTTAATATCACTTATTTATAATTTGTATTTGCATAATACATGTTTCATTATTTGAACCATTTGTTCAAATAACTTGTCAACCTTAGGATGTCTCATGAAATAAGTTGATGATTAATAAAAAAATTTGACACAATTCTTAAAATTCCCCGATTTTTGTGTGTGTTTTGGTTGATGTGTATTTCTATTGGAATGTCAACCCTATTAAACAACCTATCAAAGAATGTGTACATAACTTCCTCGTTATTGTAATTAATCAATAACATCATCTCTAATCGTTTAAAAAAAAATTCAATTGTAATCAATGTGTAATGGTTATGTCAAATGTTCAACCTCAATGAACTAGCAAAATCAAAACTCCACTAATAACTTAAACCCGTTATGTGGCTAGCAATTGTAACTGTGGGGTCAATGCATTGAATGGCTCTTGTATTTGGTGACACACCACATGTTGTGAAACAAATTGTTAAATTTGTAATTACATCCCTCGTTAGCAATAATGTACATAGAGTAAACTATAAGTTAATTGGACCCCAAACATTACTACAAAATGTGGGTGCAATTCACTAGTCCTTGTTTAGTAGACCAATGAATTCATTTCTTCCTCACTAGGTCCCATTCACTATAACCAATGAATTCACTCATGATCTAGTGAAATCACTTGGCATACAATGACACCTTTTGTTGTAATGCAAACTGGCCGAACTCCTCATGAACATGCCATACAAGGCCATGATGTTGTTATGCACAACACACTACCCATATTTGTCCATTCATTTATGCACAACACACTACCCACAACACCCAACCCCATATGATGTGGCATTTGTCACCATGGCACATGGTTGCATAATCATGTAAATTATTGCATGGTTAGGATTGACCAAAATCGCAATGTTATGCTTAATCAACCTTTTTGCCATTTCAAAACCACCAATGGATGTCATAATTTGATAGACGTGGTTCAAGGTTGGCATTTTTCAACCTTATTCCTTTAGTTGCCACCTTCCCCAACATCAACGATTGGTTTCCAAAATCCATGAACATGTAGGGTTCGATATCATCATTGTTTTATGCCCTTTTGAGTTGAATAACTCCTTCGTTCACCACCACAATGCTAGGAATGATGCTAATTCAATCAATGGTTGGACATGTTAGAAAATCTCGAAGTTTGGCCATGGATGTGTGCCAAGATTGTATTTCCAAAATTGGAGTGGAGCCCATATCAACAATATTAGGCCCAAAGTTGTTGGCACCAACTCTTTGGTTGACTTAAACAACCATCCTTGATAATTTCCCATCTTCATATAACATAGTGGTGAGGCAAAATATTACCTCTAGTTGCACATTGGAAATAACCAAAGTTTTCATTGAAAACAAAGGCGTTCAACACACCTTTGTAGTGACTTTAGAACAAATTGCTTGGTGTCCTAGTTCCAACATGAGAATTAGACCTTTTGTTCAACCTTGTTGAAATGGCACCTAAAGTTGATGCCCCCAAAAAGGTTGGCTATAATGTTTACCAATTCAAAAGATTGGGGTAAACACATTAGGTGTTGTACATAACTGTGTTTTGGGTCCAATCATTCATAATTACCCCATGCACTCAATCTTGTCATAAGTATTCTTTTGACCTACAAAATGTTGCATACAAATGGAAGGTTTATCTAGGTTTCCAATATCTTTTACCCCCTATCGACATGATGTCTCTTCAACTTTTTGTCCAATATCCCATACCATAATTGGATAGCTTGTACCTTTGTGACTCCTTAGGTCACATTGATCAACCATCACATTTGGGCATATGCTTCATGAAAATTTTCATGTGGTTTGCATTAAAATTCTTGCAAAAGTGTGCAATATATGTGTTTGGGTTATGATGCATCAAATATGAGGGTTTTTATTTGATACATTGTTAGGGGACAATGATAGGGGTAGGTGTTGATGTGGTAGCACATGACACACAACCTAGTGTCCATGCCCAAAAAATAGAAGCTCCTTCTGACTTGCCCTTTCCACATCCATAATTCATGCATAAAACACATTAAGTGGTTCAAACATATGAGTTTTTCTTATGATTCACATATGGGGGCTAGTTATTTAGCAAGATGCGACAACCTTGAATTGTCTATATAACATGTGAAAGAGATTAATTTCTTACCTTTCAAAATTTTAAAAATGCACAAGAATTAGTCAATTATAATCCACCCCATATGACTTAATTAAGCCTCATAACATTGCTTTTTAATGTTGACTTTTCTAGTCTTTGAACACTTGGGTGTTTGCAATGTCATTCATAACATAAGATTTGAGCATTCCACCTTTGAAGTGCTTGGCTCCTAAGGCCATTTTGTGTCCATTCTTTTCCCTTCATTAACACATTTTGTTGCTGCATATAATGCATGTGCATGTTTTTATCAAATTTTAATTCCTTAGGATTTGACATTTTTTCCAAAAGCGTCATTCATTTTAGTATGAAAAGTTCCAAACTTCACCATCCTTAGATTTTATGAAATAGTAATTAAAGATTTGAAATATATGGATATGAGTTGATTTATCTTTTTGGGTCTTTGAGTTCAGAAATGTTCATATCAATAACAAACATTGAAATTTGTTTCACATTAATTGTTTTTTCATGTTATCTTTCAGTTTGAAGTTTGAACACTTAGATTGATATTAATCCCTAGAGTCCTTAGTTATTTCAAAGATTTTTTTTCTATTTCCCAACTATTCCATTTCAAAGCTCACAAACAATTGTCACATTGTTCACAAATACAATTTACTTATATGTTTTGACCTTTCATTTCTACATGGTTGGGTATGGAATCATTGGATATGAAAATAATTTGAAGTTTATGATTTTGTTTGGGTGTCTAGATTATAACTTTAAATTTCAAAACAAAAACCATTTTTTGTTGTCAATGTACTTTTAACATTGAAACATCATTTTTTTTTACTTATTTTGTTTTGAATACATTTGATATTTGTATTTTCATAATGTGTTCCAATTTGGAATTTTTTGCAAAGTCTAAAACTTGTCATTGGTTATTTCAAGTTTTACAACAAAAAATTAGGTTCAAACCACTAACTCCAAAATGTTGGAATTGAAAACAATAACTCCATAATTTCATGAATTGAAATTTTCTATGAAAATATTCTCAAATACAAATTTAAGGTTCAACTTTTCAAATCCAAAATATTTGAATTGAACATTTTTCAAAGAGAAAAAAAGGGCATCCAAATTGCAAGGTTCAAACTTGTGCGTGTACACATTTCAAAGCCTTCACGTCATGTATTTGTAACATAGGCCTTTTGGATTAGCCTTCATGTCATGTGTTTGTAACATAGGCCTTTTGGATTAGCCTTCATGTCATGTGTTTGTAACATAGGCCTTTTGGATTACTATCATTTGAAATCAAAGCCAAGTTTGGATTACTACCTAGTGTCTCTCTACAAGTACTCTCATTTTAATCCAATTTGTCAAATTGTCATCATTTTGATAATTGAAAGTCTAGTTTTTAGCAATGAGAAAATAGTGCCCTAAATCAATTTACATAGGTTTTCTTGTAAGCCTACATTTAAGCATGGTGTAAAACATGTTAAGAAACTTGCTTGATCACACAGTCACTCCAAATTACTTTATATTTGCTATAATTTAGAACAATAACTAGTCCTTTGGGAACTATTAAATATTCCTTTCTTTTGTCGAGAAAGGAGTCCACCCAAGTACCACTCACTCCCCTGATCATCTCTCACAAATTTCCATGTATTGGTGACCTTAATTAAAAGGTCACTCACCTAACTTCCAACAACCCTCGGTTATAGAATTGTCAAAAAGTTTCTCTTACAATAATCTAAGTATGGAACCTTCTAGTACCATCATGAAATTCAGCATCAGTGCATTTTTTTGTCCCCTTGAATTTTGCGATGTATCTGAAGGGGTGATCATGCATAACACAATAACAAACATCTCACTATAAACAAAAAAATGAAAGTAAAAAAATTTAAGCGGTAGGTAAGGCCCTCCAGACGAGGGTGTTACCAGAATAAGTGTACTTCCCCAGGAAGATGTTGAGGATTGTACTTGTATTCTGGTTATGGCCTCATCCAAGGTCAGTATCCCTAAAGAAAGAGAAACTGGAAGGAGCTCCAGGAAGCAACCTTATGTTTTTATGTACAAAGATTTTTTAAACGTGAGTTTCCTCCTTGAAAAGGTAAGAGGGTGTTCCCAGAAGAAGTGCACCTCCCAAGGCAGCAGCCATGGGTTGGTACCTGTATTCTGATTCACACCTTGTCTGAGGGCAGCACTGCTAGAAAAAACAAAACAGAAAGGAGCTCTAGGAAGCAACCTTGTGTTTTTGTATGGACAAACATTTTCAACTTAAGTTTCCTCCTGGAAATGATGAAGTCCTGGCAAGCACGATTGAAGAAAGCACCCAACAAAGGCAAAGGGGAAAAGGAAGTACAAAGAGGGAGGACCCAAGTCAGAGCCAGAAAGGACTTAGGAAAGCAACCTTATGTTTTGTATGGACAAACATTTAAAAACCTTAGGTTTTCCTCCTTCACAAGGTAGATGCTTCCCTGGAAGAAAGTGGACCTTACTTTTTAAAAGTAGCCTCCAATTACACTAAGAAATTTCTACCGGCTAGATTTTTCAGTGTAAACGGAGAACACCTTAAATCCATGAATAGAACCTCCTTCAAAAGAGAGGAGGCAGCTCACATAAGGCGGCTCCTGCACCTGCAAAGTAGGTGTAAGCTGCCTACATATATTTTTAAAGAAAATAGCCGCCTCAAAACTCTAGGTTTCCTGGCTCCTAATGCCCTGACAGCAAGGCCTTACCTTACACATTACACATCCTTCTATATTGTTTGCTTCCCTATTGGAACTTAATACAAAAAATCTGACATTAAAAAATTTGGTAACCAGAAAACTCAATTATTTTCACCACTTGTTTTGTCAGCTGGTAATATCTTGGCTTAACAGAAGCCCTTGGATTCAGCATAAATCATAGTACTTAAAAACAAATTACTAAGTGTCCTCTGCAACTACAGTGCCTGTCAGCGATGCCGGGCAATAGAAAGTGAACTAACAACTGACTCCATGACACGAAGAGAAAGGTCATGGATGTGAAATGCCTTTTGAAAAACACAAAAATCAATGATCCTTCAAAAATAGGACAGGATTGATTTTTCCTCCCCCCAATTTTGTGATTTTCAAAAATTGGGGAAAAATAAAATTTAGTGAAAATTACACTGAAGACACCTATTTTTCCAAAAAAAAAATTCTCCAAAAGAAAATTCGGCAGGCTCCAAAAATTCATCCCCAAAATAAAAACTTCAGACAGCATAGCTTATGTTCTCATTACTGACTAGACTACAAAACAATGACAAAATGATTACAGTTTTTTTTGGATACAAAAATCCAATAGAAGATCGATGGCTGGAAGATCGATGATTACAATCAGTAGTTTTGGTTAGTTTTATTATTTAGTTGAGTGAACTCAGTAGTCGAAAGCAGGGCTGTTTTTTGAATTCCTGATATCAAAATTTTGGTGTACTTTTCCAAGAAAAACATTTACACAACAGAAACAAAAGATTTCCCAATTTGTTTTTGTTCGAAAACGACAAAGTGTGTGGGGTGAAAAAACACTGGTCAGCAACGTACTTGCAATTGGTGAAATAAATGGGGCAAGTGCGGGGCACAGCGAACGAGGATGTATGAGAAACAGTGTAAGATTAGGAACAAATTATTTGAGAAATGACGAGTTCAACAATTTTCTGATGCAATTTGCTTCAAATAAACGATCACAATATAATATAGTGATGAAATATAGTTTCATATAGTTTCATGAAGAACTTTCAGTCTGCAGAATTTAATGCTTCACTCCCATGTTCAGATGTAGAATCAGAAGGATGATTATAAAACCAGCTATCCTCTCATGAACTTTCAGTCTGCAGAATTGAATGCTTCTCTCCCGTACTTGGATTTGTGATGATGAGTAGAGGACAAGTGTGATAGAAGCTGTGTGGCTTGTTGTTTTGTTGTAATAAAACTTGGCAAAGGTGCCAGGCTAAAACTCTTAGGTACAATTTGCCTTCCAAGAGATTAAAGGTTTTGCATCTGATTTTGTTTTATTACTTAAAACGTAAAATCTTTGCACATGGTCTTTTCTTTTTCAAGCTTTTGTGGTACATTGGAGTGCTGGTCTGGTAC
>Ga0209208_10010017_pt1 | contig 12389 bp, 4 predicted proteins | sample S1TSphfallax_3_FD_187694 | JGI IMG/M metagenome (GOLD analysis project Ga0209208, IMG submission 187694) | Host-associated microbial communities from peat moss isolated from Minnesota, USA - S1T2_Fd - Sphagnum fallax MG (SPAdes) (version 2) | ecosystem: Host-associated > Plants > Peat moss >...
TTCTTCCAATTTGTTTTTCCAATTGTGTGTGTGTGTGTGTGTGTGTGTGTGTTTGTGTTTCTAATTTCTTCCAATTTGTTTTTCCAATTGTGTGTGTGTGTGTTTCCTATGTGTGTTTTATATGTGTGTGGAGAATTGTTTTTAATTAAAAAGTTGTTTCCAACAACAACATTGGGTTTTTAGTAATTATAAGGGTGCGTTCATAGTAACATGAACCAAAGCAATTGTCAAATGTAGTGTGATACTATACCATGTCTACTTTGAAAGACAAGTTTGTGTAATGTATTTATTCAAATTATTATTACTTTTTGCAATTATATTTATTTGTTAATGATCTTGATCTTCCACAAATTTAAAGTCATTTCATTAAGTTTTAAAAGTCCTTTCATGCACATAAAACATTTAAAATGTAGTCATCAAATAGTGTTTTTAGATTTGAATGTCCTTTTTGTCTATCAAATGTGCACCATTCATTCCAAAAATTTGAAAGGAAATTTCATATTGATGATTAAAAGTGCAAAAGGAGTTGAAATTAATTTTAAAATTATTTGTTACACATATTTACACATTTGGTTCAAACATGATTTTGGCCCTTTAAATTACAAAATTTGATGATGTGTCTTTAACAAAAGTTGTTCATTTTTATATGTTGAAGGGCATGTATAAATTTCATGGAGGAAAAAATATTAATTAAATAGTTTATTTCATTGATTTCTATCATTTTGTCTTGAAAAATGCATAAATTATGTTCAATTTTCAACTTTTTTATGTTTAAAAAATGATTTTATGTGATAAACTTCTTCCAAATAATGTGAAATTCAATTTAATATACAATTTTGGGATGTGTAGTTTATCTTGGAGATGTAATCATTTCTTATATTCAAAGGATAGTCATTTTGTCTACACATTTAATTTTTTTGTACTTGAAATTCATTAATGTATATAAGAAAAAAACATTGCCAAAAGTTGGTTGAAAACTTTTATATATTTCAAAATGAATGGTGTAAAATATGATTAAACCCAGTCATTACAAAGCATTGAGTCCTTGGCACTTTTGGCTCCTTTTACTATTAATGCACCCATAGGTTGGTGAACAACTAAGGATTCTAGTTAAGGTGGTGTTTCTAACTAGTAACAACATTGGGTTTCCAACAACTATAGGTTAGTAAACAACTAAGGCTTTTAGTTAAGGTGTGTGTGTGTCCAACAACAAGACTAGGTTTCCCAGCACTTATAAGTGGGCAAATAACTAAGGTTTCAAATTAAAATTTGTGTCTGCGTGAAAAATTGTTTTTTAAAAAGAGGAATGTAAAAAGAAAAATTTGATAGGTGAAAACACAATTCACGATCCCTTTTTAGGTGTCACACTTGTAATTTTTTTTGCATTTCTTTGAAGCTTAAATATAAAATGTTAATATTTTCATTGAAATACCAAAAAACGGATTCACATATGCAATGCTAATATAGTTGGCATTTTAAGAGTGCAAAAAAACACATCAAAATCCTAAATATTTAATGAATAATGGACTTTTGAATCTTGGTGACAAATTTTGTCACACCTTGCAAAACTCATGGATATGGACTTTTATCTTATAATGTGCTAGTTTTATGTGTTTGAAACTTTGGGATATTAGATGAATTATTTAAAAAAAACTAAAGATCCATTGAATGAATGGAATGTGATTTTAATATATTATATTATGAACTTTTCAAAATCCCAAAAATATAATTATTTAAAAAAAATTAAAGCATTTTTTTTTTAAATTGAAAATTTTCATTTGTGATTTTTTTATATGTCTTATAACATCATGACTTGAAATTGGAAATGGAAAAAAATGTTACTTTCAATATAATCTAAACATTCATATTTAAAATTAGTTTTCAACTACACAAGAAAAGGACTTTGAAAAGGGATTTTAATATGCTGAAACTTAACCACCTTAATGTGTTTTCATCCCAAATATATGTTTTCCCTTGTAGTTTGAAGTGGTGAACAAAGCCCCAACAACCTAAAATAGTTTGCATTTTCAAATGGTGATGCACCTTCATCCACAATTGTTGTTTTTATTTCTTCATCAACTAGTAAATCTAATACAACCGAATTTGCTTTTGAATCTTGTCAACAATTCGTTACATTATTGCAATAAGCAAAATTTTGTGTTCCATGGGACAAAAAATTTGTGTTAAGGGTTGAAATCGTTGCCTCGATCATTATTATTTTCTAGGGGGTAAAACTAGGGGACAAGGTCAACACCTTATTACTTCACAAAAAGAACTACCTTCATTAACTTACATTACTACAACTACTTAATTAGTAAATAAGAAGTCATACAAAGAGGAATGAAATAGGTAAAGGTCTCTCACCTATGACCATACCTACCCTTTTATAAGTAGTATAAACTAGGAGGTAAGGGGGAGAAAATAGAAAGTGGAAACATGAAAAATGGTTAGAACCTAAAAATAATTACTCTCCCTACTTCTACAGTACCTTCAACACCCCTAGATGTTGTCTAAGGGATCTATCAACCATTATTGTCTTTATTTTCTTACACCTACAGGTCTTGTGGCCCTGCTTGTCACTTGTAACACCTCAAGAAATCCCTCCTTTATTCTCTACCATTTATAACCAGCTACCTCCCCTGATAGCTTGTGCTTACCACCTACTATTATACCTTTCAGTTTATAGGCAATTATTTGTTAGTCTACCTCTTTTACTTTCCACCATTAAGGATTGGTTGTTACCTTTTTATGGTAGCCAATAGCACAATGCTCCAAAGGCTACCGAATGGGAAACCTCGTTATTTTATGTCCTAAAAGAAATGCAAAAATATTATCGCAAGGAAGCATCCTACTTGTACATTACTAACTACTCTACCTTCTACCTTTGATAAAATAACAATACTTCACAAGAAGCTCGAGTCCTTCAACCATTTTCCATTAAAATCACACATAAAACACATACATCTTTATCTATTCTTCCCTTCCTTCTTTATGAGAGTCCTACATTCCCAGTGTCCCCATTCCAAAAGTTTCAAATGCCTTTCCCAATCCTCTCCCACTTCTTTTAATCCTTCTTCTCCACATACCACACAAGGTGACCCGTAGAAAATAGGGCCCTTATCTTAATCCCTTCCTAGAAATCTCCTAAATGACTAGGTGGATTACCCCTAACCATTCATTAACCTGAACTACCTAATCCCATTAGTTTCACTCCTTGGGTGAAGGATGGTAAGTCTACCATTAGTAACTATTAGTTATTAAAAGGCATATGGAACTAATTAGTCTAAAAATTTCTACATGTTAACAATTTGTTCTTTGGGCTTTTTTCAAATCAAATGTTAATGAACTTTTATCATTTGAAACAAAACAAAATTTTCGTTATATTTTGTGTCATTCCATTGCTTTGGGTGTTCATGTTTTGGGATCCAAAACTTGAGGTAGGAACGTATTAATTTCTCTTAAAATTAAAATTTCAGCCATGAAAAAAATAGTGAAACTGAACGTTTTGACTTTAAATAAATGTATGTTAATGAAATTGTATGATGATGTTTTGTTGATTTATAAATGTTTATGAAAAACAAAGTTCCAAGGTTCAAAAAGTGGTAACTTTAATATCCATTTTTGTGTTTTTCAGTAGTACAACATATAAAAAATCAAATGAACAAAAAAATATCATTGATGATCATGTTAGTTGTTATGAAGGGGTTACTCCCTTTAAACATAGTTGAAACATATGGATGAAGTGATTTGAATTACAAAAGGACCCATGATTTAGTGTTTCCATCATGTAAAACCCTAATTGAAGAAGTATTACCTTATATGATGATATGCACATTTGAAAAGTTTGTTTTTCCTTATGTCACTATTGTAGTTTTTGTCACACCAACATTTGACCTTTGGATGAACAAAGGTGCACTTGATACTTTTGCCCTTGTGAATTTTTTTTAACATTGGGTTGGGATAAAACCATGTCACAATTGATCTATTTGAGGCAAAAACATTATTAAAATTAATCTTGTTAGTTAATTGCAAGTTTTGTTTGAAGAATATAAGTTGATTAAAAAAATTATTTGTTATGTGAGATAAGGGCACAAATTTGTTTACAATGATAAATGTTCTTAAACAAATTATTTACCATGAAAAATTGAGGATATTGGCACCATTTGAAGGTGTTTGTTTTGGCCATGCCCATTTTACAATTTGCCATTATGTCACTTTTGATGAGAATATAAGGTTAGGTTCATAACACATGAACATCAAATTTGAACAATCTTCAATTCAAGCTTATATAACATGGCCAAAAAAATTAGGAAATTAAGGAAGGGTAAAATGGACAAAGGCTTGTTTGGATGTAGGTTTGTGACCACAAAGTTAAGCACACCAATGAAAATAAGGTTTGCCTCCAAAATGGCAATGTTCTAGCAAGCTTGTCACAATCAACAAACATTGGCTTTACAAGGAAAAATCCCAACACCACAAATTTGGGCCATTTTAGAAATCATTGTTCCAACCTTAGCCCCAATTGTATCAAATTGTATGTTAAATTATCAACATTGTGGTCACTAGTTGCTAAGTGATGTGCTTACAAATGCAATTAACCTTTGTGTGAAATTGACCAATGAGAAACTTGAACTAGAAATTAAAGATGAACTTTATTCCCCCATTTCAATTTGTCCAAAAAAATAATTTGTTAGCAAGTAGGATGTGATTGAAAGTCATTCGTGTGCTTGTTCTAGTTATGGATTGTTTACATCAATTTGATCCCAAAAAAACTCACATGATTTGGCTCTAATGTTTGATCCCATATTCAAGGATCTTTTTATTCTACATAATTATGTGGGAATAGAAATAGCCATAATTTTTAATAATAAGGTATGATTTTGAAACTCTAATTCTTTTTTTGTGTTCAATTTATCAAAAAGTCGTCCTTTTGTACAACACCCATCAAAATTTGGCTCCCAAGAATAGCCATTGGTAGTGTTTGGTGTAAGATTGACTCAAGATTGTCATGGAACATACAAGTTTTTTTATTTTCCTAATCACATGTAAGTTGTTAATTTATACAATCATGCGTTTTAATAAAACATATATAAATCAAATTTGTAATGCTAACAATTTTTCTTTGACTGTAGATGCAACAAGAAATTGCATGTTTTTGAAAGTGGTGGAAAACATATGAAGCGTAATTTCCTATTGTACTTGGATCTTTGGCTTGTTAAATTTTAAGTATTGTGAAAAGCCAAACTGAAGCATAATGATTTTTTTCTATTATTGGGACTTTGATATGGCTTTGTAGATGTCAACTTTGAATGAAAAACAAATAAACTTGTTTATATGGCAAATTTTGAATTTAAAATTTGCATTTAAGTTTAGTAGGGCAAGTGGCATGTAGTCCAATTTGAACTCAATGGCCTTTCGTTTTATAGATGTTTAGGAATAAAAATTGAAATATTTTTATGCAACTTTATTATTGTAATTTGACATCACATTTGTGCATTGTCCCACTAGATTTAAGCCTTTAAAGAGTTGTCTAAATAAATTACAAAGTATGAAAAAAAAATCTCATTTTCATTAAATAAGAAAAAAAAATTATCCTTTTTAATCCTAACAAAGGGTATATGATAGAAGTACTCAAACCTTACCTTAATGAAAAAAAATCCTAATTTACCCTTACCAATTGAATAAAGAAATTCAAAATTTGTTCACACCTTTACCTTGAGATATATCAAAAATGATACACCCACACACATTGCTCTTGACATCTTTTCCTTAAGCTCATGTGATTATAGATTCTACAATCACAACAACTTTCCATTATGTTTTAGTAACGAGTTGTGTCGTTGTCATCTCACATCTCATGTAACTTTCTTGGTCAAGCATTGATCAATTGTAAGAGTTGTGAGAACTATGAGTGAAACTATAACTATCCATAAAGGACATCTGTCTTTTTTTTCAATGAGATCATGCGTTCCTAAATTCTTAACATGATTAACTACACATTTGCAACAGACTTGCAACTCTCCAATGGAAAGCAACTGACATGCAACAAAAAAATGACACACAACTGACATATCAATGGCTTTCTGTTAGGTTGCTCTGATTGTAGTTCCAAACAGCAGTCCCATGGAAAGATGACCTCAGGTGAACCACCAGCACCCACAATTGGAACCATGGTCAAAACCTCAAAATTCACTTGAATTGCTTCTAAAATATTATGAATAACCCATACATAGTCCAAATTCAAAATTTATTGGGTTTAATTTGGCCACTTTAAAGAAGCCTCACTCAAGAAGGTGAAGGGTACCAGTGTAGGTGCTGCTGGTTCACTGTGGCCTGGAAAGATGTCCTTAGTAGTTTTTTTTAATAATTAATTTAATTTAATTTTAATTTTAAATTTAAATAAAAATTTTAGTTTCTAAATTAAGGGGGAAACATTCTGACTGCCCATAAATCCAAATAAGTCATCCTAAAGGGCTACTTACATGCATTGGAGGTGGACACTTTCAATGCCAAACAAAATCCCAATCAAATTAACAATATTCACACCACAAATTCAGGGAAAGGTAATGTCCAGTAACAGGACCAGGTTCATTGTTTGCTATATTGAATGGACCTCCTCCTTTGCATATCGAGCTACTCCCCCATCATCCTCCTACCTACCTACCTCCTAAAAGCACTCGCAGAAGGTCGAGGGTTCTGGTACAAAATTAGCTATAATCAATATCCTCTAGGAGACCAAAAAAAGAAAAAACCCTAATTTAAATATTATAATAGAAACCCTTTTTTTTAATTAATTATACTATTATTAAGTTATCAGTGATCAGTGATCCAAAATTGCCTCCAATAGAAAATGATGCTTAAGATTTTTGACTTGCATGTTTTGAATGTTGCAAAAAATTGGCTAAATCAACTTATGGATGATCGACACTTGAGCAACATCACAAAATCAAAAACTTAGGTACCTAATGTGATAATCATTATCACTAAACAAGTCATCATGGGCTGCCATGTGTAGGATCCATTTTTTATAATCAAATTTTACCCCCAAAACTTTGAAGGAATGTATTTTTTTCACTGTGGACCAGTTTTGAGCGATTTAAATGATCATGGATACACTTTCTAGTGGGCTACATTTTATCTTCAGACCCCAACTGGAAAGGAGGCAGATTGAGTGAGACACTATGTATGTGTTCAAGTCATCTGCAAGTTTACCTTTACAAGCATGTTCCATTAATCAGACTTTTCCTTCGATTATGGGATTATTTGTTTTTAGGGAACACAGCAGCAGCAGAGCCAACTGACAAGCACTTGGCACCCACAAGTCAAGCTCAGTGGCAGAGGTCCAATAGGGCTTTCACTTGCAGACCAGTGGGTTTGAACCCAGAACCTTTTCTTAGGTCCTAGCCTCTCAGATAGGCTATACCACTGAGCCATCACCCCTGGGGTTTTTATTATGCTTTTGGGTGTAAAGCTCATCAGAGTGTTCTTTTGTTCAAGTTCCTCAAGTAGTAGGTCCACTGCTGAGGATCCCCAACTGATATTAGCATCAAAACAATGAAGTCCTGTCCTAGGTGGCTGTAGCATTTTTACAAAAGTGCTGTTACAAGTGGTAACCCAGGAAGTGCCTAGGACTAGATGTGACTAACTTAATTATTTTTATTTCCAAAAAAAAATTCAAAAGATCCTTAAAAAATCAAGAAAGAAATTTTGATTTTTCAAATTTTTTTGATTTTTTTTTTTTTTTCCAAATTTCAAAATTTGGCTACAAAAAAATGAAGCACTGGTGCAGCTAGATTTAGAGGTTTAAGCTACAGTTGTGCAGTGAATAAGAACTTCAGGATCAGTCAATATAATTCTGATGTATTCATTCATAACCAAATGGTCCAATAATGGGATTTTATTTTCTCTTTATTGCTTACTTTGGGTTGAAGCTAGATTGGGAATCAGGATATTCTTGTTTTTATTAGTCTACAGTGGACTTCAGGAGCTAGCAGCCAACTAGATGGGATGAGAATCTCAGATGCAATTAGAGAGAGATACATGAATCTAAACATGGGACACTGTGATGACAGCAAGCTAATAGAAAGAGACCATGAAGAAGCCGCACTCATTTTTTCTTTTCACATAGAGACCAGATTCAAGGAACCCAAACTATATGACTATTTTTATTAAATCATCACTCGACTAGTCATGTGCTGAGAAATGCTATAATAGACTCCACCACTGTGTCGACTTTTCCTCCCCTTTCAGTTGCAGCAAACTTCAAGTTCATGATCTTCAGAGTCTTCAGAGTTCAGAAATACGAGAGTACTACTAGCCTACTGCTTGTCACGTTTGCTTGTGATCTTTGCTGCAATATATCCAGTTTCAAAATCAGCTTGCACTTACAGTCAGAGCTCATAAGGTGTTTCATAACAAATCCATTGATAGCTTTGGAACAATGTGTTGTCCCAAGTAGACTGATGATCTGTTGTATATATCCCATCTGTATGTGTACATCTGCAGGAAACTCATGAGCAGTAGCAAACTGACCAAGTCTGATCTCTCCTTCTGCTTACTGATATTCTGCTAAGATCTAGAATTAATGCATAGTTCTAATTATCTCTCATTCTGCTTCCTGATTTTCTGCTATATCAGTTGGGAGTCCTTTACATGACATAAACCAATTTTTCCTGTAGCTAGGTGCACGCATTCATGGATCAATACCAGGATTGCAGATCAGCACATGGGGTCTGGTGCTAGAGGTCCAATGGCAAACTGATGAGTTCCAAGTACTACAAGTGGATGATCATTTGGACCTACAAGGAGAAATATATCAACATGTGTTATCTTTGACTACAACTCAATATGAGAAGCAAACACTCTTTGATTGTCTTAAAGTTCAAACCACTTAGTGGCACTGGAAGATGTGATTATCTGTTGTTTTCATCATTTCTGTTGAATTCTGGAACTTTTGTAGCATTGGATTTTCTCCATTAGTTCTACACACCATTAATTATCAACTTAAAATCAATATCGAGGTCAATGATTTCTTAAAAGATCAATGATTTGAAAAGAATTTGTACACGTGACATAATTATAAAATTAAAATTAATGTAAGTATATATGATTGTCTTATTAAAGGATTCAAATAGTAGACCAAATGATAAGTATGTATATTTGAAGTTTCATTGTAGTGTCTAGTTCTTATAATTCTAACCCCATAGTTGAAGGTTAATTAATGCATGAAAAAAATTGAATTGAAGCTAAAATTTAAAATGTAGTTCTTATAATTCTCACCCCATAGTTGCAAGTTAATTAATACATTTGAAAAAAATTGAGTTGAAACTAAAATAAAATAAATTCTAGTTCTTATAATTATAGTCCCATAATTGAAGGTTAATTAACATTTGCATGAAGAAAATGGAGTTGAAACTAAAATATTTTTTATTTATAAATGAAATATTTTGTTTAATCAATTTTTTTAAAATGTTGCATATTTATTCCACTTAATCACATCTCTATGTGCCACTAAGTAATTTGAAATTGAAGACAATCAAACCTAATGTTTGTCTCTTATATTGTTTGCGGCAAAAGGTCACAAATTAATGTGTATCTTTTTTATTTCAGCCCTTATTGAAAAGTGAATGATATTATCTTATTTATTACCTATGTTGGGACATTCTAATATTGACACATATTGAGAAAAATTGTTGTATGTGCCTTTCCTTTGGACAAGTTTTCAAGTAAATTTGGCAACCTTTTTTTTAAAATTCAAATGCATGCATGCATTACATTTGATTTTTCTTATTGTTGTTGGATCATTAAAAGATGATAGGTGATTAACTATAAATGGGTTAGTTCAAGGGTATTTAGATCACATTTAGGTTTTTTTTTTTAATAATTTCTTTTAAAAGTCATGTCAACATTAAATGTCATTTTAAAATTGGAAACAAATTTGATGTACTTATTTGCAATTAAAAGTTTCAACGTGGTATTTTATGGCATTGTGAATGCTGTGAATATTATTTTTAGGAATTATAAAATTTCATATCTCTTTTCATGAAGCCTTTATGACAAAAGATTTTAGCTAAACAACAATTTTTCATTACATCTTTCCTTTTAGTCATATCCATACCCACCTCACAACTCTACAAGTCAAGCATTGATTGAAATGTAGAACTATGATCTTGATGTGAGATAAATATTTGTGAAATATCACAAAACAATACTTGTCATCTTTCACCATAAGAACATACATATTTTATAATGTTGCATACATTAACCAAGTTTGTTATTTTCATCAAAAATGTTTGAAACATTCTCAACATTTGAAACTAATTATAGATTTTAAAACTCTCCAGCATAGAAAGTCAAATTGTGTAGCAAGGTGCTTAGCAAGACTTCAATTGCTTTCAATACCTTGTTATCATCACATTATCATCTCGTGTGCAATCGTGACAATAACAAGCTAATGGAAAAAGAACCTTTGATGCTACTAATGTCTTGAAGGAACTATGACATTTGTATGTTTTGAAAACTTTGGCTTACAAAAGCAATTAAATCCTTTTTATAAGTGTTGGAATCATCATCTTATCCAAGCTTTTTTTAAATGTCAAAATTTTGTCTTGGGATAAAATATTATTGTTAATGTTAAAAGTCACTAACATCATTGTGAGATTTAACTAGTGTTATGCAATTTGCTCTTTTTAAAAAACCCACAAGCTCTAAGAAAGATGAGGAGGATAAGGTTAGGGAAAATGACAAGTGATACTCAAAAAAATTGAAGAACAAGTTCTAATCCCCAACCAATAGTTCCCATATAATTAGTTTTGATCCCTAATTGGGGTTTTAGAAAAATGAACAAAATTAGTCAAAAACCTACCCCAAACTACTAGTTTTTGTCAATTATTTCATAAATTAAAACAATCAATTTTTTAAACTTTTCAAAAAAAATTGAATTGGAGGTTTTGTGATTTTAATTTTCAAAAATCAAGCACCAGAGGCATGGTGGTTTTGAAAATTTTGAATATTAAAATTTAGAGTTTCTTTGATTACTAAAGTTTTAATGTCTAGAACTAGCGGTCATTAACAAAATCAAAGTGTAGCAACAACACTTGTATTGATTTCAATTTCATTTGCAATTTTGTAAGTCCAGTGTTTTGCATTTCATTTGCAAGTTATTGTACAGCATGCCTTAAATCAATCCCTTATAAATAAGGTCTCTATGTGAATATTGTATTAACTATTTTTTTGCTATAAATATAGTGGATATTACATTTCCATCACTCTCAAAAATTTCAATGGGCATGGGTCTTTTTGGATGATGAAACTTTCTTGCCAATAATTAACACACTTCACCATAGGTCATCATGCACTTGTAGGAGCAAACATATACCATCTATAGCGTTTATCCCTTGTGATGGGCAATGTGGTAAATTTCATTTGTAGTTATTTCACTAAGACTTTAACAATAAATAAAGGTTCCAACAAAATGTGTTTAGTTTATATTGGTAGTTAATAATTGAAAATATTCAAAAGCATTTTGTTGTATAAACTTGGAGGAGAATAGAATTCAAAAATGCATTGATCTTCAAACTTTGAACTCTTCAATCTTCTGTGGATTCTACATGCTTAAAAGACTATGACATTTGCTTTAACTTTTATTAGGTTTTAAACATGAGCCTTGGAAATATTAAACAAATATCAAAATTCACAAGAACATGGATATAGGTAATCAATATATGTTGCATCAATTTCAATCAAACCCAAAAAAAACAAACAATAATAGGTAAAGGGGAACCTCATAATGTTGTGAACATCACTAACAAAATAGCATCCATCATTTTCATTTCATCATGACTAGTAATGACAAGTTACCATTACTCACCTTCCAACTTCATCAACTCCCACATACACAAGGAAATGGATGTATGTATGTATTTATCTAAGGTATGTGAGGTCATCAAGGAAAGTTTGGTGACCAAAGACTAATAGAAGATATAGGTATTGTATGGCGATTTTTAGAAACAATAGTAAAAAAGAGGCATGCAACAAGAGATTGCGAATAATGAAGTTTAGTTATATGAAGGACGTAAGTGATAATGCCCCCAATGTTTGCAATGTTATAAAAAAATAGTGTAGATTCTCATTAAAATGATTTTAGGTTTGTCAAAATATAATATTTATATGTTGCTTTGGAAGTAAAATAATTTAAAACCACTTAATTTTTTTGAAAATGTTTACAAGAAAACCACATTTGAAATATATATTGAAATATCTATATTTGATTCATAAATAGTTTTAGATATTTTCAAATTTTCAAATTAGTATATTTATAAATAAAAAAGTAAATAGTAACAATTACACCACTTATAATTAGCTAACAAAATAATACCTTTTAAATTTAG
>Ga0209208_10010019_pt1 | contig 12385 bp, 12 predicted proteins | sample S1TSphfallax_3_FD_187694 | JGI IMG/M metagenome (GOLD analysis project Ga0209208, IMG submission 187694) | Host-associated microbial communities from peat moss isolated from Minnesota, USA - S1T2_Fd - Sphagnum fallax MG (SPAdes) (version 2) | ecosystem: Host-associated > Plants > Peat moss >...
AAAAAAGATATATTACTGGAATTACATACAAATTAGCACAAAAATGTGCATAGAAAGGAGCTTTGGTTTACTCAAAGGACATTGGAGAATACTATTGAAGAGGTTAGATGTGCACCTTCGAATGGTACCAAATATTGTAGGTGCATACATTATTTTACACCATATTTGTATTTTACATATTGACAATTTTTATGAGGAGTGGTTAATTGAAGCACAAGCAAAGGTTTTTGAAACTATGTATGCTTTTCATTCAAGACAATTTAGATAGTCAAATGCCATTGCTAAAAATTCACTACATAACTTACATGGGCTTGAAGTTAATGCACAAAATGACTTCGAAAAAATGAAACAAAATGTTACAACACATTATGAAATCGTCTTGCAATCCAATGGAAAAAATGTTTAAAAATAAGCAAAAAGATGAAATAACATTTTTGAGTCCTTGTGGAATACAAAAAAAAGAAAGTTATGACTAAAACATTCCTCATCATGAAAGACTAAGTGATAGTGAGTGAAGCTCTAAAGCTTCTCAACTAATGTTTTCATTATTTCTTGCATTGACATTAATAAAGAAATTTTAATGTCTTTTGCGGCCTTTAGGTTATTCATCATTTTTTTTACCAGTTTCTCTAACTTCTTCCAAGCATCATTTACGGAAATGTTCAATTTTTTTCTTCTTTTCAAATGATTTTTTAAAGTTTTGCTTACTTTCTCCACTACTACTTTCACCAATCTCCACAACTTTCATCTTGAGTTCCAATATCTTGTGCATTACCATGAGCATGACACATCACATTTCCCCTATCATACATATACTAGTCTACCAAATCATACTACCTACATTTATCAAATTTATTATATCTAATTTCATATTGTATGTTTTATCTTCCTCTTATATATAAAAGCAACAATGGTGGTGTCTGTCTGTATGGGCATTGCCTAGAATATTCTTCCAGTCACTGCCCGTTCCCTGTGAAGCTTCCCCAGATGTAACTTCCCCAAATGTAACTACTCCAGAGACAAAAGAAATCAGGGGTAGTCTGATTTTTTGAGGCAAAAGATTTGGTAGACCAGAAAAAAAAATATTTAGGCCTTAGACAGCCCAGAATCATTTTTTTTAAAATTTTTGTATTGACCAAGACTACCTTTTTTTTTTTTAGCTACTGTTCGTCCCGATTAAGGGGATGGATGAAATGTCTGTTCGGCTTGATGATGGGACGGATTTAGGGGAAGACCAGAAAAAAAATATTTCGACCTTGGACAGCCCAGAATCAATTTTTTTTTTTTTTTGTATTGACCAAGACTACCTTTTTTTTCTTTTAGCTACTATCCGTCCCAATTAAGGGGATGGATGAAATGTCCGTCTGGCTTGATGACGGGACGGATTTTGGGGAAGCTTTTTTTCTTTTAGCTATTGTCCGTCCTGATTAAGGGGATGGATGAAACCAAGTTTAAAGAAACCGGGGGACTTCACAGTGGCCGAAGGTCACAAGCACCCACTAATCATTGTAAATGTTTGCCCATTCTTTGGACAACCTTCAATGTCTTTATTGAAATCAAGACAAATACCCACCAAACGAGCATGAAGACGTGACCATATTATCTATTCTTACACACAAATTTTGGGTTTTGATTTTATTTATTATATTCATTAAGGTTTCAAAAAACAAACAAAAGAAAGATTGTTACAAGCATTTGAAAAGAAAATTCAAAATGTAGAATTCTAGTGCTTCAACCTTATTTATCACCTTCAATAGGGTTTCAGGAAAGAGTCAAAAAATACAAACTTTTTGTGAGGAAATTTAGCATTTACCTTGTTTTGGCGGAATGAGTAAGAGATTTTGCATCACCTTGCAATGTGATAAGATGAATGATCTAATGCTCCCTTCCATAAGTTGTTAGATTTCCTATTTTAAGTTTTCTCTTTCTCTACATGTTTCTAATGCTTCCTTCTTTTTTGCTACTATTTTTCTCTTCAAAATACATGGTTGTGGTACTAATGGGGTAGTTTGTGGTGGAAAATGAGGAACATTTCTTGGTTGCAGTAGGTTCATGAGATGACTAAGTTGCATGAAACATCCAAAACAAAGGTGAAAATGATACACTAGTAGCAAAAATTTAATTGTAAGAAGGTGAAGGTGATTGAAGATGTATGTTCGAACTACAACCACGAAAATCAACTACAAGAATGTGACCTTCCATGTTGTTCCAACAGTTTGTAGGGAACATCAAGCAAAGAGAGAGTAATAAGCTTAAAATTCACCATAAAGAGAAGGTGAAGAAAAGAAACACACAAGTCATGCGATAGTAGGAATGCAACCAAAAACCTCTCATTTCCATGGAGCATTTCCTCAAAATCCTATTTCCCTCAACGCCGACCTGTATTTATTTTCCACTAAATTTGTTTCAAGTAGGTAGATCGAACGGCAGTTCCATTATTCTTTGATGGCCCCATCCAAAATCATTTCCTTTCCAGTGCCCTTAGTGAGAATAGGTAACCAACCAACCTTGAGTGCCCCCCTAAGATGCAAGTACAACCAAAACTAACCCTGGTCAATTGGAGGGAGCTACTCTGTAACGTGGCAGCACACTCCATTGGATATGAGCTTCCCCCAAAAATTATATCATGTATTTTGTTGCCTTTTAGCATTTTCAGAGCCTCCATAACAGGCTTTTGCACTTTCCTTCCCACTAGTTGGCTTTCATGGCTTTGTGGACAACAGCCAGGAGGGGATGAAGCATCAAATGAGGGGTGCAACTCAAGCTCAACAGGGCATGACCAAGGTACCAAGGTTCAGGGTGACCCCATGCCCAACTTGTCCACGAAGCTTTAGTAAATTTAATGGCCACCCAACTTGTCCACGAGCTTTAGTAAAATTTAATGCCCAGCCACTTGCTTGTTCCATGGTTCCATGAATAGTTTTTCTTTTTCTTCTTTTTTTTGCGCAAAATTTATTCACTTGGCTACAGAAAAAAGTTTGGTGCAAATCCTACAAAAGGAAATTTTGGAAAATTGGCAGAAAGTCGCCATATTTCAAGAAAAATAGAGGAAATCGCCATATGTAGACCATAGGTTTTAGAATGTCACCAGAATAATATAGGGGGCATCCCCCAAAAAAATATTTAGACTTTTCTCTATGAGCTGTAGCCAAATTTGGCTAAATGCTCTTGTGGATGATCACCAACCCATCTACCTCACACAACAAAGCCCTGGTTTGTGTCTTATGAGCTAAGACACATTAACTGAAGCCCAATTATCATCCAATAGTGTATGGATGAATATGGTCTGTGCATCAGCGGCAGCTAGGGTATGTAGAATGTACCTAGTGGCGACTGCACAGCAGCACCTGGCAACGGGTCTCGAGTCTCGAGTCTCTCCATTCCACCCGCCCTCTGCGGAAACTCACTCCACTCTCTTCCGCTGGCTACTAACCCCGTGCGATTTTGTTTTTATTTGTTTTTGCTGGAAATCGTAAGCTCGCTCCGACGGACATGAGCACGAGTTTTTTCTCCCTCGACATGCCACAGCGTAGTTTCGAAGTTTCTAAAAAGTTTGATCAAAACTAGGGTTCTGTGTTGGGTCGCGGTTTATGTGCACAGATGCGCTCCTGGCAACTTAGGGTTTGATGATCTAGGTTTTGTGGCGTTTTGAAGGAGAGGATGAATCCTGCGTACGGAGGAGGCGTAGGAGTAGGAGGAGGAGGAGGAGCGCAAGGAGCGGTGGTACCAGCAGCGGGAACAGCACCGCCGCAACCGATGATGAGGCCGCCTTCTTCCGGGCCAGGGTATGGGATGCCGCCGAAGCAGCAGCAACCATTGCCGCCCCCACAGCAGCAGCAGCAGCAGCGGGGTTTTGCGCCGGGGCCGACGGGATATGTACCAACAGCAGGGCCACCAGCGGCACCGGCGATGATGCCTCCTGGAGGTGGGTAACAAGAATGTTTGCATTAGTTGAATATACTTGATTGGAGTGCTGTGAGGGTATAGTGACGACGAGAGAGATAGAGGAAAAAGAAAAGAGAGAAGCGCATGCATGTGTGCAAGAGGGTGACAGGCTGTTTTCTCCCACGGCAGTGCATTCGAGTTGTCATGGTGATATGGAAAGGGCGCCCCGGGTAAAGAGCCTCCATCGTCCTATTGTGGTATGCTTAAATCCCCTCAATCAAACAGTTACAACAGCACTCATGTCTGTTGTCTACCATCTCTGCGTCTCTTGTCATTCCCCTGCACTTTCTGTTCAGACTGGGAGCGGCATGAACTACTGCATGTAGTAGTGTTACATGTTTGTTTCCCCCATTTTAGTAGGTCAAAACATTGCACACACAGCTGTGGACCACAGCCTGTGTGTGATTTTTATATCCGTGCCTCTAAAGGCCAGTAAGTTTTTTGGCATTCCCTAAACTGCGAAATACAGTTGGCTCTTGTTTATCTGGAAACAAGGTCAATCTTGCTGATTATTGGTGCATGCCATTTTGCCATAAGACTCCCTGGTGCAAAGAAACCTCTGGAGGTAAGATCTTGTTAGGAAGGGAATGGCAACAGAGTACCTTTTTGACCCTGTCAGGAGTAATAGCATTCCCGGACTGTCTTTTGTCAATGCCAGTTGAAGCTCAACAACACCAGGTAAGTTTGCAGCTCATTGCACCTTTGCCCTTGAATTTTTGCAAAGACTGCCGAGGTGGAAATCAAGATCTTTTGTTGAATGTGGGTGATCTTATGTACTGATACAGAGCTTGTCCAGTTCTTGGTGTTGCTCCTGCAGGATTGCCACGGTATTCAGCACCACCATACACAGCTCAGGTGCGACCTCCAGTTTATCCACCACGGCCAACACCAGGACCAGCCCCTGTGCCAATTGTGCTGCCAAGACCACCAGGAACAGGTTTGCGCCCTGTGCCCCCCGTGCTTAAACCCCCCCCAGGCATGATCCTCTCTGATCTTGCAGGCAAGGGTATGGGCCACCTGGCTCCACCTCCTGAGAAGCCTCACACAACTGTGTATGTTGGCAAGATTGCTCCCACAATTGAAGACGAGTTTCTGAGAGCTATCCTTGAGGTGAGTGCTTCTACTTTGTATGCTTTTTTGGTCCCATACATGCTGAAGTTCTCCTTATTCTATGATCCTGACTGTTTTACTGTTGAATCTCACTCTTTTTCTGGCTATCTCTTGTGTAGCTATGTGGACAGATCAAGAGCTGGAAACGCGCACAAGATCCCACAACTGGCTCTCCAAAAGGGTTTGGGTTCTGTGAATTTGAATCAGCTGAAGGAGTTCTTCGTGCCCTACGACTTATAAACAAATTCTCACTTGAAGGGCAAGATCTTGTGGTATGACTTATTTGTATAGTTGTAGCATATGCAGACTGTTGAATTTTTGTCTGCTTCTGGCTAATATGCCTATTTCTGGTTTTTTGATAGTCACCATCAAGCTTGTGTGACATGTGCTTGTCTCTCATAGTAGAGAGAGAAATTTCTCTGAATAAGCTGTCTTCAACAGGTTTTCATTTGGATTTTATCATTCCTGGAGAATCTTCTAATGATTGCTGATTATAGTGGAAGACTTCCATACAATGCTGCTTGACCAATAATTGGGGGGTTTTGTTTTGGTACTTTTGGATGATGCAGTTGAATGTGAATCAAGCCACACGTGAGTATCTAGAGCGATATGTCCTAAAGAAGAAGGAGCGTGAGAAACTTGCATTGGAGGAGGAGGCTGCTATTCGCAAAGAGGAGAGGGCCCCTGGTGTAGATGCTGTTGTGGAGCCAATTAAACCTGCCATTACCATAGATGACAAGGATGATAATTCTAGCCCAGAGGTGGATGCCAAGAAATTTGGCCTTGTCACTGAGGCTGACAAGGAAGTTGATGGCAATGCTCTTCAAAAACTCAATGCCATGCTTGCTGAAAGGTGCTGCATATCATAACACTGCAAGTAGCTCTGAAATTGGACTTGAAATCTGTATCTTGGCAACATTGAAGATTTTTTCTTGTTTTGGAGATGGCCTTTACTTATGTCATCTTATATTTCTGTCTTGTTCTAATCTTCCAGTCTTGACCTGGGCTCATGGTCACCTGTATTGTTTGTCAATTGCACATGTGCGTGAAGAGCCTAACACTTTGTTTGCAACCCTCATCAGGTTATGATTGCATTCACTGTCATGTTAACTTCCAAATGTTGTTGTGGAGAATTCTTTGGAATCTCATAGATTTGTGCATAGAGAGCTTTTTCAGCCTTACAAGTTCAAGTTCCAATTGTTTGTTTGTTTGTTCCAGTCTGTTTTGTCATTTAGTCCATGTCTGACCTTTGAGGCAACAAGTCACATGGATGTTGGGGCCACTCCCTAATGGTTGGTTGGTTCAAATATCAGGCATCTACAAGATTGCACAATCTGACAGTTGGAGCCAGGGTCTAGTCACCTCCTGATCTTTTTTGCTCTTTATGTTTTATGAAGCAACAATTTGACAGATGGATAATTGGGTTTGCCACACTATGCAATTGCTGTATTCATAATGTCATCTTCTGTTGTTTTTATATATGTGCAGAGCCAGAAGTAGGCCACTTCCCCCACCTCCACCTTTGCCAACTGTTTCAGATTCAGCAGTTAAGATTGCATCAGTTTCTGATGTTTCAGCAATTGGAAGGGGTGCCAATTCTGCTGGTGATGGAGCAAAGAGTGGTGGTAAGCTTTTCTCTCAGCTTTTGGAAGTTCCACTTAATTTTCCTGAGCTGAAATGTAGCCTGCCTTCACTCTATATTATGGCTCATTTGCCAATTGGGCTTATGTAGTTATGGTTAGATGTTTCTACCATCCTCAGTTAATTTTCAAGTTTACAAACTTTTGAAATTGCTTTGAGCCATTCTATTCAAGAATAATTAACTTGGACTGAACTTTCCACCTGCACAGACATTGTAGAGGAAACAAGTGTGAGGAATGATGATGATGCAGCAAGTGACCAGAAGCAAGCAAGTGTGGATCTAGAAGTTATTTCTGCAGATCGAGGCAAGCGTGGGGACCGAGATAGAGAACGTGATCTAGAAGTTGAGAAGGAAAGAGAGCTGGAGCGTTATGAACGGGAGCGGGAAAGAGAACGCATCCGGCGAGATCGAGAACGTGAGAATAGGTTGCGGGAAGCTGAGCGACTTTATGAAGAACGAGAGCGAGAGTGGGAAAATAGGGAGAGGGAGAAGGAACGGCAGCGATTGCATGACAAAGAGAGGGAGAAAGAGTGTGAAAGAGATAGACGGAGGGAAATTAAAGAGCAGGAAGAAGAGAGTGATGAGGATGACTGGCACAAGCACCGGCATGGTGGGAGCATGCAGGAGGAGAGACGCAAACGCCGCCAGCGTGAACGTGAGGATGATGCTGCAGACCGTGCCCGTGAAGCAGAAGAGGAGGTTCTACTTGCAGAACTTGCAAAACGCCAGAAACCTACACCTGACCATGCTTTGGTTGCCAATGACACTAATGATGTGGTCACTGAAAAGGAGGCTGCAGCCATTTCTATTGTGAAGCCCAGTAACAATGCCCCTGCTACTGTTTTTGAGCCCATGTCTATGTTTGAAAGTGACTCCGATGAAGAACCCCCTCAGAGTAAGGCTCTGACTTATTTCTTCTGATGTGTTTGTGTGTGCAGTGTCTGCTTCCAGGCAAGAGATTTGTCTCCTCAGTATTTGACAGACTTGTTGGAATGGCCCTAATACTCCTAGGAAGAATTTGTTCTATTTTGGGAGGCATGTTCAAGCTAACCTGATTTATGAACCTTGGTGGAATTTCAGAAGTGATAGCCAGCAATGGTGTGCACAAGTCAAGGGATGAGGAAGTGATAACTGCTATGGACATAGATCCAAAGCCCAACAATAATAACTCAGCACCTCGAAAGCTTGGTTTTGGGTTGATGGGGTCAGGGAGACGTGCAACAGTGCCCTCTGTATTCAACCATGAGGATGAAGAAGAGGCACCTGATTTGAACAAATTACGTCAATTAGTTCCCATTGATTATTCAGCAGAGGAGATGCAAGTGGTGGCCCTTCCAAGCTCTTCCGTGCCTGCGGTCCCTCCTTCAAGAGGGATTGCATCTAATTTGGCAGCTGCTACAGAATTTGTAAAAAGTTTGGCACTTATGCCCACAGCTAAGGCTGATGGTGACAGAGAGAGGTCTAGAAGATCAAGGGAGAAATCTGGAGAGAGAGAGAAAACCCGAAGAGACAAGGACAGGGACAAGGAAAAAGATCGTGATCGTGATGCAAAACGTGTCACAGAGACTGAACCAAAGGCTCCTGGGGCCAAGAAAATAGTTGATGCAAAGCAGCTTATTGATACTATACCAAAAACCAAGGAGGAGCTTTTTGGCTATCCCGTTGACTGGCTAATTTATGACAAGGTAATCAGCCTTCTCCATTATTGACTTGGCATTCAAAGTATTGTTATTCAGCAGAGGTTTGACATACATAGTTTGTGCCTAATTTGTTGCAAGTGTGACTAGAACATTGCTTACCAGCTCTCAGACTGGTGTGTCATAGGCTGAATTCTTGTATGAACTTCCAAGGGTACCAGTTTTCGAAATGCTGCAAACATGGGTTAAATGCTTGGGTCTTTCTTGGATGTGAGAATGCTGACAAGGATGAATTTTGGTGATCAACAGCACGAACTTCATGAGAAGATGCGACCATGGATCTCAAAGAAAATTACAGAGTTTTTGGGAGAGGAGGAAACAACACTAGTGGACTTTATAGTGAGTAATACCCGCAAACATGTACCTGCAGCAAGCATGCTGGAGCTGTTAGAATCCATCCTTGATGATGAGGCTGAAATGTTTGTTCTGAAAATGTGGCGTATGCTCATTTTCGAGATCAGGCGGGTCGAAACAGGCCTTGCATCCAATAAGCATAAGTCTTGAGTTCTTTCTTCCTGCTGATTTACATCCTCTTTTGCACTCAGTAAGAGCTTTGAGTGTGGATAGTGTTTAAGATTTTGAACAGGACATAGTTTTTGTTTCTCTTCAAATGTAGTTGGTACTGCACCTTGGGTATCCCCTTGAGTTGATTTCTGACAAACTTGAGCATTCAATCTGATTCTGGAACATGTGTTCTGTAGGACAAGGAGTAACTTCTTTTTTTTTGGTAGTGTCATCCTGTGCTCAGATCTTTAATCTGTGTATCAGGAGAAATTGATCTTGCAGGGGGCTGTCAGAAGATTAAGAAATTTGGGAAATATGTCCAGAAGATTTCACATCTTGCAGGGCATATTCCACAGTAAAATTCATTTGAGTAAGCTATTGATGATCAGTGATGACTTGTGTGCTGCTAAGTTCTTGGTGTTGCATTGCTGGACAAGAATCAGAGCTGCTGAATGGGAAGTGCGAATGGAATGCCCATATTTTGAAAAGGTCACATTTATCAGCAAGGTACATTCCAACTCCCTGAACTGTGTGTTTCACCAGGTGTAGGTTTTTATCAATATGATTTGGCACTCTTGTTCAGAAGGAGATGATGCTATGACTTCTTTCCGTTTTGTTAATGAGGTCAAAAGTCTTAACAGTGCATTGTGCTATAAAAGCAGTAATCTCAAAGACAACCCAATTTCTCTGGAGTTGGTCTTTGAAGTCCAGTTGGTTTATAGCTAAAGTCCTCAAGTGTTTGTAAGAACAAATCTAAAATTGGGAGTGAAACTCCTGTTATGACCAGTTTCAGTGGGAAGAGTTTCCACAACTTATTGTGGGTATTTCTTTATCCTCACCTGTGATCTCATCCTCATTTTTGGCGAAACTGGGACTACTGATCCCAGGTTTCAGGGACTTTCTGGATAACTTTATGAACTGCAATAATGTGTTAAGAATTCAGTTGTGTAGGGCTCTTACAGCAAACTAGTTTTTGTTTTCCACCCATGCAAGATCACTAGACCTTGGTATTTGTTGCAAGTATTCCATGGTTAATCTTGGTCTTTTGTTAAATGGGTAACAACTTTGCTCCTCTTAACCTAAGACATAAAATTCATTGGCACCTTACTAACAACCAATTAGTGCTTGCTTCAGATATAACCCCATCAAAAACCCTTTTACAATTAGTACCATTGTCTTTTATTGAGGAGGCTGTGTGTCCATGTTGCTCTGTCTGTATTTGAGATCTGAAACAAGACCTTGAGACCTTGAGCTCCTGCTTCTAACTCTCTCTCTTTGCATACTGTCTTGTGCACACTCTTCTTTACTTTCTCTACTGCATTGCAATCTCACTGAATGCTTCAATGGGTTTCCTTCTCGGTGAGTTGCTTTGATTATCCATCTCCAATTTCTTCACAGAATGCAACCTTCCTGTGTTTTTTGTTTCATCAAAAGTGGAATAGGGTGGCAGTACTTGCAGCCCAGTATGTAAGGTGTTTTTTGCAGATGAAAATGAATCCATTGTCCCTTGAAGATGGAGACACATATGAGGAAGTGGCAGGTTTAGACCCTGAACTGCATTGCCCAATTCAATTGATAGATTGATAGATTGGCAGGATGAAGTGTCTCAATATGTACATGCTAAAAGCTGCAGATTCCTTAGGCAGGCAGGAATACGAGGTTGCAAATGACTCAAATTTTTGTTTAATGATCCTGTAGCAATCTAACAACTGAAATATTGCTTTGTAGGATGTAAACTTGTGTTCATTCAGCATAAACAGGTCTGCTATTAACTCCTAACCAATAATTAGGGTGGTTGGACATCCATTAGAGATTATCTGTCCATCCCTTTGGGTGGACATGAAATCTCTCGTATCTGCAAATTAGATTGGTTTGAAATCAGATGGATTTTTTTCTCACTGAGAGGAGAATGCATCCCTAGCTGATCTAAGCAGGCTTTGAGTAATCTACCATTTCGAATGATCTATGATCTTACACTATAGGTCCTTGGTCTGTAGAATCTTCACAGATTTGAATAAAACTTGTTGTTGTGGTGATCAACCTGAGAGCAGGTGGAGTGGAAGGGTTCCCTGGAACTGGTGGCATTTGTGGACATGGCATCAAACCGGGACATTTCTGAGCTTGAGATGGTAAAGATGGAAGACTTGCACTTTGTCATATTTTCACTGGTTTCAGTATGTAGCACTGATGGCCCTCTGGGGCACTTAATGCCATAGCTCTTGGCTTGTGTTAAGACCATAGAAAACATAATCCAAATCCAGTGGTTTGTTTGTATGTCTGCACATGCAGAACCATAGCTTTGCTTCATCAAGTATGTTATCATGGGGTTTTTTCTGTGCACCAACTTCTAGGCCTTGAGGTGCATCTTGTGTAGAGTGCACAACAGGACTAGTCAGGCCAGAAATCATGGGTAAGTGTAGTCACTTCTCTCTGTTGCCAGGTTAACGACCTTTTCATTCTTGAACCTAACATGGAGGAAATTCTGTAAAGTACTACAATGACATACATTGTGATTGTACATTACAATGCATTTTCCTTCCAATTTTTTGCCAGCATTGTTTCAATAATGGGCTACTTGGTGTTGTGGAAATGCAAAGACCTGGGATTATTTTTCCTTCGTTATTTGCCATCCAATAGAATATTTTCTGGAATCTTCCACCTCATAAGACAAATTGTAAGCCTTGAGAGAAAACAACTCCTGTTCAATTATTTAGGGGTTCTTGGTGCCTGTGAACTTGGGCATGACCTCCAAACCAGAGAGGGCATCAAGTCCTACCCTTCTCTCTGTATATTCTTGGTGCCTGGGAACTTGGGGCACAACCTCCAAACCTGGAAGGCCCTCAAGACCTACCCCTTCTCCCATACAGAACACAATGTCAATAGGCTTTAAAGGTGAGAAAGTGTTGACCAACCGATAGCCAGTCCCTTATGTGCTGAGTTATGCTAAAGGCATGTAATGTAGAGATTGTCCTATTGATATGGTGATAATGTTTTTTTAATGTTCAAACACAAGGGTAAACTCATCCTTAGGTGGTACCATTAGGAAAGTCGCGCCTTGATTTTTTTGGGTTCTTCGAACTTTAAATAATCATAAGAAACACTTAAATAAATAATTTCATAATTTTTTTAATGATTACATTTATTAGGTTTCATAGATTTTGAATTTTCAATGATATCAATAATATTGTATATTTTGATGTTCCTAATCATTGCATTTAGAAAAAGTTTCAAGAATGTAGTACTAGTTTTTGTTCTTGAACTTTTTGAATCAAGAACACAAATTTGAAAGATGGTTTTAGAATTTTCTTTTTATTCTTAAGATTATTTTGAAGTTATTTTTTATTTGATATTTTATTAAAATTTTAATTGATAAGTATAGTTTAATTATGAATTTTGAAGGCTATTGATTTTTTAAAGGGCCTTCTTTATTAGGAATACAAAATTTCAGCAATTTTTTTTTTTTGGTTCCAAAATAAACTTCAAACCA
>Ga0209208_10010020_pt1 | contig 12385 bp, 9 predicted proteins | sample S1TSphfallax_3_FD_187694 | JGI IMG/M metagenome (GOLD analysis project Ga0209208, IMG submission 187694) | Host-associated microbial communities from peat moss isolated from Minnesota, USA - S1T2_Fd - Sphagnum fallax MG (SPAdes) (version 2) | ecosystem: Host-associated > Plants > Peat moss >...
AACTATAACCAAAACATCCAAGTAGCCATGCATTACAACTACGTCACCAAACCTCAACAATATAATGCAAGCTAAAAACCCCGACCCCAACCGCAACAATCTACTAACTAAAAAACCCAACCCCTCACCCAATAATTTGCAAATTGGAAACCTAAAATATGCAACAATCTAAACATTGGAAAACCCAACCACTATGATGAAAGTGAGGTGCAATTTACCAGTCTAAATCACTATGGGACCTTAAAAGTGTAATAATTTTTTTTCATTTTATCAATTTCACCTTGGTGAAAGTTATTTCATTATAATATCACTATGTAGACATCATGTTTCATTACTAGTTAACATAATTCACTGTTACAATTTACTATAGTAAATAGATTTATTTCTATGTTTTTTAAAATATTTTATCTATGTTATTTTATCATATACCTTATATTATTTTAAACTATTTTAATTATTTTAACTTATATTTTATGTTATTATAAATTATTATAAATTATTATATGTTATTTCACCTTAAGGATCTTAACTAGTTTATTATAAATTTTTAAGTTATTTTAAATTAAATTATTCAAGGTCATTCTACTTTATGTTATTATAAATTATTCTATCCTAAGTATAATAACTTAAAATAATCTGAAACAAAATATAATGACCTAAGGTAAAAATAACTTAAAATTAAAAATAATAACCTATGAAAAAAATTTAATACCCTACAACATAATAACTACCAATAACCTATGATATTATAACATAGAATATCAAATAATAATTTATAATACAATAATCACCAATAGTTGTAATATAACATATAGTAACCAACAATAACTTATAATACAATAACCATTAATAATCATTAATAAAATAGCCATCAATAACCACCAATGGTTTACAATGGAATAATCACCAATAACCATTAATAAAATAGCCACCAATAGCCATTAATATAATAACCATTGATAAACACCAATATCCACCAATAGAATATCCATTAGTAATCATTAATTGAATAACCATTCATAGTCATTAATAGAATAATCATCAATAGTCATTTATAAAATAACCACTAATAGAATAGCCACCAATAGCCATTAATAAAATAACCACAAATAGTCATTAATAAAATAGCCACCAATAGCCATTAATATAATAGTCACCAATAGCCATTAATAAAATAGTCATTAATAGCCATTAATAAAATAGTCACCAATAGTCATTAATAGAATAACCATCGATAGCCATTAATAGAATAAGCATTGGTAACCATTAATAAAATAGCCACCAATAATCACCAATAAAATAACCACCAATAGTCACCAATAAAATTACCACCAATGGTCACCAATAAAATAATTATTAATGGTCATTAATAGAATAACCACCAATAAATATTAATAAAATAATCACTAAAACCATTAATAACCACAAATATAATAAGTACTAATAACCACTAATAACCATTAATAGCACTAATAAAAGAACAACCAATAGCCATATATTTAAAAACATTAGTATTGCCAAAAATAAATTTAGGATGAAATAATTTATAATAGACAAAAATAACTTAAGGTGAAATAGCCTTCAATAGCCAATAGTAACTTATAATAGATGCAAGTAGTATAAACTGAAATAATTTACAATAGCAAAAAATAACATAAAATAACCAAAAAAATTTATAATAGCTAAAAATAGCCTAAAATGAAATAATCTAAAATAACCAACAGTAACCTAGGGCGAAATAACCAAAAATAATTGAGAATAGCCATAAATAACCATAAATAATGTAAAGTGAAATAATTTAAATTAATGTAAAATAGTCATATAATAATTGAAAGCAAGATACCATAGGTAATATTATTATATTAACCAAAAATAATCCATTTATTTTTTAAAAATTCAAAATAATGGTCATTGAAATGTTATTAAATAATGATATTCAACTTTTTTTTTAATCAAATGATTTAAATTTTCAAAAGGAAATAAGTGTAATTATGTACAATATTGAATTTTTTTAAAAAGTAAACTCAAATCATTTCATTTGAATAAAATCTCAATAAGATATGAATTTTCAATGTTTATGTTTTTATAATGTTTAAAATGAAGCATTTGATAAATAAAATGTAATATACCATATTATCACAACAAGTGGGGTGGCTTGATGATAAAGGTGTTTGAGTGAATCCATAACTTAACAGTAGTCCAACACATACTAAGATTCACAAAAATTGTCTTAGTTACCACAATATATGCATTATACATGACTTTCTCCCATGTTTAGGTTGACTATTTAAACTTTTGCTTGGGCTAACAGCTAATAATTTCATAACTTCTTTACTTGTCTTCTACCTTTTCTATTTACTCATGGCTAAAGCTATTGCATTTTCAACCAAACCTTCACCCCTAGTGATTTTTTTTGTGAAAGTTGAAGGAATAGCTACATTTTCAACCAAACCCTCACCCCTAATGACTATTTTTGGTAAAGTTGAAATAACAACCACATTTTTCTTTTTCTGCACTATTGGTATTTAAGATTGGATAGTGGATTGTATCTTTTCATTGTCTATACTAGGCATACTAAGGGTTGGGTCAAAGCTTGGGCCAAACATTATTTCTTCACATGGATGTTGATCTTGATTTAGGGTGGCATGATCATCATCATAATTGGATGAATCGCCACTAATATTCAATTCATCATCTAGCCCAAGCTTGTTCATAGAATTCAAGGCTATTATTTGTTTTCATTTGTCTTGCAAAGGGATGATGGCTATAATAGACCCTCATCATCACTACTTGTCTCATCATCAAAATTGAAAACTTCTTCTTTCAAGTTGTCTTCACCCAATGTTGTTGACATGTTTGGTTTACATTAGTAGAAAATGGCCATGGTCCATACGACTAATTTTTAATTGCAAGTGACATTTGGAACTAAAATTTTAATAGTCACGTTGGACAAGTGGCATTGACATTAGTCGCAAACAACAATGAATTTTGGATGAAAAAAAAGTCAATGAAATATGCCTTCATCCTTTGATGGTCATATACATATTATTACTTACAACTAAGGTCGAATTTTTTTGGTGAACAAGTTATGTGTTGCCATGTGTCCTAAGTATTAATAATTTAAAATATTTTATTATTATTTTGAAATAATCTAAGACATTTAATTTCTATGTTTGGATGGTTCAAATTGTGACATGTGGTGTAATAAAAATTTGCCATGTGGCATATTGATTAAATTTGTCCAAAATAAATTTAAATGAATATTTAAGTATGTAAATTGAACTAGGCACTTACCTACCTATATACCTACCTACCCATCTAGGCTAAACAACTATTTAATAAGACCTATTTACCACCTTGGTAGATAGGTAGGTAGGTAAGTTAAGGAAGTAGGTAATTAGATGTAAATACATGAATATTTTTATTTTATTTTGGGTTGTCATTTTTATTGGCTCATCCCATATGCCCATGTTTTTAAATATGAAAACATAAAGACAAAACACCTTGTTTATATACTTTTCAAGATAATAATGAAAGAAAAACATATGGGATAAACTTTTTAGTTGCAACTCATTTGCAACTAAACATTTTTTGGTTACAAACAACTTCCATATGTTTTGGCTTTCATTCTTATCTTGGAAAGTATATAAGTAAGTAGGTAAATGACAACTAATTAATTAATTAGCAACTATACTAAAAACAAACTAATTCACTTTATAAATTATCCAACTAACTAATTATTTATAGTAATAATCATCAATATATTATGATCACTGAATTAATTTTATTATTAATTATTATTAATTATTACTTAATTCATTAGATAAATAAATAGTAGTATTATTTAAATTTAACAATATATTAACTATAATTGTTTATCAACCAATTTAATTAATTATTAATTGGCTAATATTGAAATGTTTACCTAATTATTAATAACATTTATTCAATTATTATTATTGGTAGCCAACATTAATTATTTTATTTTAATTATTCATATTATTAATTCATTCATTATAATTACTTATGAACTATTATTATATATTTATTTATTTATTTAATAATTATTTTTTCCTAAGAATTTTTTTTTTCATTTGTATAGTAATTTATTAGATTTCCATTCTAACTACTAAAGTAGTTATTATGAAATACTAAAATAATAATAATAATAATAAATAATTAAAAATTACATATATATATATCAATAATTGATTATAATCATTGATTAAATATATATTAATAAATATATATTATAATTTTGAAATAAAAATATTTAAAATTAGATATTAACATTTCTTAGTATTTATTATAATATAATAATGCTTCATAATTTATCACTTATAATAATAATGTAATTTGTAGCTAGCCTATGTTAGTTATTTTATTATTATTATTATTATATATTATTATGTCGCTTGTTAAAACTATTATGATTTATGATTTATGATTTATTAATTATAATAAATAAAAAGTCTTGATAAATACATTAATCATTTGAAAATAATAGAATAATACTTTAAAATAAAAATTTTAATAATTATATAATTATTTTTCCTATCATTCAAACATCACCATCATTATGATCATTATGTAATAAAATATTATTATTTTAAAAAAATTAGTGAAAAGATAACATTGAAAATTAAAATTTTATTACATGTAATTAATATAATATAATATAATATAATAATAAATTTCATTTGCAATAATTTTAAGAAGTATAATAAGATGGTTTAAATAAACTTTTAATATGGGCACAATATATTTAGTAAATATCTTACATAAATTGTTAATATACTCAAAATATACACTAATTCATGTAACCATAATATTGAGGCCATTTATGCTAATAATAATACTTGAATACATATGTAATATGGTTGTTCATATACATTCAAAATATACATTTATAAATCCTAATACACCCAACTATATTATTTAGAATTCACAAAATGCACCTTTGTATATTCATAGGGTTGTTACTAAATTGATCATGTTTGCAACTAATGGGACATAAATTGTTATTCTTGGATGAAAACCAAACCAAATGTTATTCACATGGAAGGATGAACACCAAAATAGTTGCAGTGTAGTCACAAATATGACCAACACAAGAAATAGTTACAAAAATGTCCAATGTAGTTACAAATAATTAATAGTTGCATGTAATCACAAATGGAAGTTACATTTTGACAAATTTCTATTAGTGTTTAGGTTTCCTATTCAACTACTTCCTCTTGCATTGAACTTTTGGAATGACAATCAAATTAAGTGTTTGAACAAGACTTAAAGGTTTCAACCATACACCCAAAGTGGGTTGATTTGTTAACATTGTTACACTTGCATTTGTAATCACCTTGAAACAATTTGGACATAAATATATTTGTCCCATGCAATTGGTAAAAATTCCATTATGTCCACATGGTTGCCAAAAACAACAAAGGAATATCATTCCTAGCAAATTTTGTTGAAACTTGAAAGCCATACATTCACTTAATGCTAGACTAAATCTAGTGAAACACTTAGCCAATTTACTTATAGGTAACAAATTTTAGCATAACAAAATGGGAAAAAAATGGAAATGGAATTAAGTACTAACTTGAAGTGTCACTAACTCTACATTTTTGTTGAAGCATATACCACATTTAAAGATGGCTTTTGCCATGTGAACTTCACAAGCCTTTGATGTAGTGGTAGTGATGTAAAGGTCTAGATTAGTTTGGTCTCCACCTGCATCCAAGGTAAACTTCTTTGAACCAACTTCACCTTCACCTCCTAATGTGCATTTTGGAGTACCTTGTCCACCTATAGAAAAGGTTAAGTTATCTTTTGAGGATGCAAAGGTGGTTTGCTCCATTATGCTTATCTCCATGGGTTGCATATAGGTAGTTGTAGATGCACCATAGTCAAATTGTACATCTACACATTGGAAAAATACATAAAGTTAATAAATAAGTTAAGAATTGAAGGAATTGAATTAAGAAACTTGCCCACTCATGATGTTCCTGGTTTAAAGACCACGAACTATTTTCTTAAACCATGATTTAAGTTAGGAACAAAATGATTTTAGCCACAACCATCATGATCATTAGGAAAACTTATGGTCCGAATCTCAATGATCAAGACTTATGTTCCTTGTTCATCCATGGTTTGAGCCATTCAATCCTTAACTCATGAAAGTCAAGAAGTTGTTTCCAATCAGCACATGTAATCTAAGGAAAAATAATGTACTTCTCAAGAAATTTTATAATGTTATGGACCCAATACTCCTTTCAACCATTAGGAGACAAAATATTTCAACAAGCATCTAGTAAATATAATGCACATATCAAGAAATCTATTAATAGCAAGGACCCAATACTCATGTTAGCCATCAAGAAACATGATACAACGACAATCATCTAGGAAATAGAATATACATAAAGGACATCCTACACTAGTAAGGACATTTTATTCCTTTTAGCCATTAGTAAAAAAATAGCAGCAACTCCTTGCAACTTGGTTCCAAATACTAGGAAAGTTGTCTTCCTTAGCAAAATGAAAGATAAGTTCCAATAACATAAATTATGCAAAATTCTATAGGACCTAAACAAGGAAATTCCAAGATTTCATCCAATGACCTCTAAGACTAAAGACTTAAAGAAATCACAAGAACAAAGATGTTTTAGGAGGTGCATCAAGGACTACAACTCCATAATAAAAGATATGAGACAAGTTTTATAACCAACACTTGGAATTAATAAAAATGACCTAGAAAATAAGCAAATTTAGGAACATCAAATGAAATGTAAATTCTCCAATTTATCTTGGATATTATAAAGTTGATATAAGAAGAACATCAAATGACAAAAAAAGATTTGGGACTTCTAAAAGACTTCAAAATGAATAGAAAAGATTGAAAATTTAGAAACTAAAAAACATTTATAGATTTGATAGAGGCGACTTGAGGTTTATAAAATTTTTAGAACCAACAGAAATGAAAAGAACTACAAGACTTTGGTTTTGCAACCATGTTAACTCCAACAAAAAATTCAAAACACGTGTCTAATGTTGAAACAACATAGTTGAAAGAAACATGCTTGACCATGCACAAGTCACAATGTCATGTACATAAGTGCAACAAATCTGTAAGAAAGCAAACCATATGTCATTTATAGGTTAAACAACACCCACATACACTTATAAGTATAATTATAACTTTGATTCAACTAACAAAAGAAAAATGTATTAGGTTAGTTGTAAAAACGGACTTGAAGAAGTTACTTGAAGGCTTTCAACATTTCTAATATTTTCCATCTTCTTTAATGAATCACACAGATGAACCACAAGTTTTAACAGTTCGAATGAAATGCATCAATCCTCCTGAAACACTTCTTCACAACTAGCCCCCTTGCATTTTCTTGAAAACATGGTGAGTGCCACCAAACACCATGGATGATATGTGTGAGACTGTGTGAAGCGATACAAATATCATAACAGTAAAATTCTTCACCACAAACTGGACAAGGTTGAGCATTGATTGTTTTGATGGCACATCCAAATGGTGTAAATGGCCTTAGTTGCAATAATGGGTCAAAATAATGGCACACCCTTGATTTCATTTGAACAAATTGTTTAACCAGCATGGTTATCATGTATTGGGCAACCTTCAAGTTCATCGTACAAAAAGCTAATGCTTCCTCACAATTTGCAACATTAGAATCACATAAAGACAATCAATTCTTATTGATTTCAACCTCAAAATGCATTGTTGCAAAAAAAATTCTTCAATTCTAATATTTGTTACAATTCTTCAATCTTGGCTTGTGTAACATTCAAATTAAGGACTACTTCATCATTTGTGTTATCATCAACACACAATACCTAAGAAACCGCAAGTTCACTAATAGATTCACATGAACATAAGGTTTTTTCAAGATTTACCTTCACCATGTCAAGATCATTTTTTACTTTAGGATGAATCACCTCTTTATTCTCTACATGTATGTGAGCCCTCCTTTGTTCACCTTCTATTTGTACCAGATCATTATGGATATTTTCTACTTGTTCTTTAATTTAGGGTTTTAATGCATGTTTGTTTTGAAACCAACATTGACACTTTGGAGATGTTTTCTAACCTACATGACTTAAACATCTTTCTTGAACGTAATGATGATGATGAAGATTTCAAAAAACTTTGTGATGTACTCCTACCTGAGCATGGTTCAACCTTTGGCTTTATAAAGCACATTACGTTCAACTTGGAAGCCCCCAATGGAGGTGGTCGGTGAAACCTTGAGCCTCTTGATGATTGTGTAGCTTGTAGTCTCTTGGCTCTTTCGACAAGTAGATTCATAGATTTGAACCTAGCAAGAGCAATTAATGATTCTATCGCAAGATGTGTAACACCAAAAGCTTGTTCCAATAAGATTGGTTGCAATTGTATCTTCTTTTCCTTTGAAACTTGCCTCATAGTTTGTAGAACATTGCACTTTTCATGTGTAGCAAGTGCATAGTGCAATTGAATTCCACTAATCCATGCGCAAACTCTAGGGCTATAATGTCACTCAAAACTTTGCATTTCTCATACACCCATGTGTATAGGTCGATAATGGTGTCTTGCAACTCCTAGTCTATGTGAAGCTTGAACTTCCACCCATTCTTGTCAAATTTTGGCCTCAAGAACTTGCAAATTTCTTCCTTTGAGATGTCAACCTCTCCGAGGGACTTGATATTTTCACCAAAACCTTTAAACCCTTGCTACTACACAAAATACTACAAGTCTATCTTGCTTTCCTAAAGACATCAACAAAAGATCCATTTGATATATTTGAAGAGGAAAAGAATGAACATTTTCTAAGGACATTAAACCTTGACATAAGCATGGACATAATCAAATTTTGATTTGCATTGCAACTTGCATACTAAAACCCATAAAGTTTTGTAGAATTTTTGAATAGACATACCAATGTTGCCATGGTGAGTGAACACAATTTGTGACACTCAATCTGAAAAATGTAAAAAAGTACATTACACAACACAAAACTTGAACATTTGATATTGAGCATACATAAGTGGCCTTTAAAGTTCAAGTTGACTCATGGTCACAACAAGAGGATCACCATTTGCTGTTGCTACTGTTATTGCCTTGCTAGTTCATCCCACCTTGTTGCTTGCTTTCTTCCTCATCCATCTTTTGCATCATTGGTAACATCAGCAACAATGCCATTCCCATGTTGTTAGCTACCCAGAGAAACTAGTCACGGTTGCTTGGAACACTTTAAGATAAAAACCAATTGTATAAGATTTTGGTTAAATTATTTTCCATGATTTTTTTAATATAAAAAATTTAGAGATGTGATGATGGAAAATAGACACCCAAATTTTGTTGTGTCCACTTGCTACAAAGCAGAGGCTTATTGGGAAAATGTCTACTTTATTAGGCTAAATGTGGCACATATTGTTTCCTTCAAGTAACATGTAAACAAGGAAGCTTTAGAAAATAACACTAACAACACAAAGTCTATTACTTTGAATAACTTTAGTACATGGATGTGAAGTTTTCCTTGTCCATGTAACCAAGGTCACCCAATAAGTATTCAAAATATTCATATGTTGTGGATAAAATATTAATGTTATGACTTGTGGATGAAGATGACTAGGGAAATATATTATCATCATGGTATGAAGTTGCATACCTAGGGTCCAAATTTATGAATAAATAACCCATGGTGGTCTGCCACAACTGTGTTGTTCATGCAATACATTTGTTTTCACCCATTAAACCAAGTATGATGGGATGGATTGTTCTAAGGTTTATTGATTTTGATGAGGATCCCATCAATAGATCCAATGTAGTCTTAGAATTGTGGAACTTGTGTTGCCAAAACTTGTCACTACTCAATACTGGGCTAGCAAACCTTGTCAACAACAACATAATTGATGCAAGATGCAATAAAAATGCCATCATCATTTATTGCACGTTTGCTCTAATTCCACATGAAGGGACCATGTTTAGTCACATTATCATGTTTCATGAATGAGATGAAATTAAGCAAACATTGTTTTAGGGCCAACTTGGATAGTCACCCTAAAGTGCAATGTGGTTCCTTTGTGAACTTTGCATGACTAATAATGGTTAACACTAGTGTTGGGCAATTTTCATTTTTTCATGAGAATTGCTAATTTCGGTTGTTTGCAAGGGGTTGAGAGAGAACTACCCCTATTCTTTTTTAAATTTCAGTTTTTTATTTTTTAATAACCACCTTGATTTTCAAAATTTTTGAAAAGATGAAATTTGGCAATTTTAAAAGTAATTAGTTTTCAAGTTTTTGAATTATTGATTTTCAAAGGCAATTTTCGTGAAATGACTATTACAATTATTATTCTTGAATAAATAAATAAGTAAATAATAATCTTAATAAAAAAAATCACAAAAGAAGTATAATCTTCAATCTTTTTCACATTTAAATCTTTCACATTCATCATTCATAGTTTTCAATATCTTTTCTTTCACATTTTGCTTCAAATTCTTCCCTCTCTATACACTTTACCAAGTTAGATGCCTCATTACAACCTATCTTAAGATCATTTGGCTAGTTTTTGCTAACAAAAAATTTTTATCTCTAGGTTATTAGATTGCAAACAACATCTTCTAAGGTTTGTTAAAATTTTCACTATCAAAAACAAATGTCATGTCTTTATTTGAAAACCTACAATGCCAAGTATTTGCCTTGTTAAAAGCCCTTTAATTGGAAACCTAGACTAATGTTTTTCCTACCATAACAAAGGGCATTTAATAATGTCCTTCACATCTACATGAAATCCCCTAAAGTCTAATAACTCTTTAGTCACCAACTATTTCATATGCTCACAATTGGTGTTGGTCATTTGGAAGATGTCTAATCTGCTTAGTCATCATCTTTGTGATATACAACTTTCTCCCACAAGATGTAAGTAATGGTAACACTTCAAAAACATAGGATATTGTTTTCTAATCATGTTTTTCCACAATAGACACTCCGTGTTCACGCCCAACACAAAGACACAAGACAAAGGCCCTTAAACCTTGCCCATCTAACATCAAAGAGAGCATGTTATAAATTTTCTTTTTTTCATAACTTCATAAGACTGTAAGAAAAAAGTCAAGAATCCCAACAACTTTTTTTTAAATATTAGAAGCCAACAAATAAAACTTAAAGGTAATTCTTCCATCATCCATTAGAGGCTCAAAGGTTGTTTGTATTCTTGCGTTTTCTTTCATTTTTAGGTTCCAAGTTATAAAAGAATTTAGGGCATCATACAACAACCAATGATCACTTGATTGATTCATAACACAAGCGGTCACAACAAATCGTAAACAATCAACAATAAACATGTTAGGTTAGAGGAGGTGGGACACGTTCAAAAGCTTGGAAAACAATCTATTTGTTGGAACACATTACAATGGCTTCACAAAATAGCAAAACCTCTTGAAATAAAATGACTTTATTTGCAAACCTACAAGAAATAAAATAAAATAATTGTAAAAGATAGAACTTCAAATTACAAAAATTATATGACAAATTGAAAATGAATTTTAGTTTATATAAAAAAAATCAACCTTGTTTTTATTGGTGTATTTAACTTTTTAGGGTGAATTCTAGCATCCATACATGTCGTTCCACTTTTTTCTGCCTTTACCAAACTTTTTGGCCAAGTAATGCACATTTAAATGTTAGATTGCACATTCTTAATTGATACAAATCTCATATTTTTGCAAACTTTCTCCTTGGTAGTCCAATATTAGCATGCCTTGAAAAAAACATGTCCAAAGCAACTTCCATTGAAACTTTCCTCTAACACCATAATATCATAGCTCACAACATACAAATTGTTGAAATCATTACATTCAAATTAGTCATTTCATTTTTAACAAATGCAATAATGTTTTTTCTAAAGCCAAAAGAATACAAAAGATTACTCAAGTTCATAGCCATAGTTTGCCTTGTGATTTTAGTAGCTTTAAATAACCCAATAGTCACTTGCTTGTGAACAATGCAAAAATATCATGGGCTCCTTTAAACATCCATAATTCAAAATTGGTAGTGGTCAACAGACACTTAGCTAATTGAAGTACTTTACATACAACTCTTTTGTCTTTTCCACCGAATTAGGTAAAATTATTCGGAAAATAGTTTTGTGGATGGGATAACACCTTGAGGACACAAATGTAAGGTAAATTGTTTGAACTAGGAACTATCCACAAAATGAATAAGAAGATGATTTTAAAAAACTAGCAAATTAAGGTCTTGCAAAAAAATCTTTACTACACATCATCCTTTTTAAAAGGATCTTTAGTAGAAAAAATTTAAAGATTTCATTAGTAGACACATTAGGTATTTTCTTTGTTGGTTTTTCTCCGAAC
>Ga0209208_10010021_pt1 | contig 12382 bp, 3 predicted proteins | sample S1TSphfallax_3_FD_187694 | JGI IMG/M metagenome (GOLD analysis project Ga0209208, IMG submission 187694) | Host-associated microbial communities from peat moss isolated from Minnesota, USA - S1T2_Fd - Sphagnum fallax MG (SPAdes) (version 2) | ecosystem: Host-associated > Plants > Peat moss >...
CCTCGCCCCCCCTGCTGGCCCACACAGTTCTGCCATAGAAACTGTGACCGGGTTGTGCAGAACAGACAACCCTGTAACAGACAGACACCACCATTGTAGCTTTAATATATAAGATTGTGTAAACATCGTATTTCATTGCTAATTAACATAATTCACTATTATAATTTAATGTAGTAAATAAATTTATTTCTATGTTTTTTTTAATATTATATTTATGCTACTTTATGATATACCCTATATTATTTTAAGCTACTTTAGTTATTCTAACTTATATTTTATGTTTTTATAGGCTATTATAAATTATTGTACCCTAAATTAATATACGTTATTTTACCTTAAGGTATCTTAACTAATTTATTATAAGCTTTTAACTTATTCTAAATTAAATTAATATATGTTATTTCAAGTTATACTTTCAGTTATTCAAGGTCATTATACTTTATGTTATTATAAATTATTTTATCCTAAGTATAATAACTTAAAATAATCTAAAATAAAATATAATGACCTAAGGTAAAATAATTTAGACTATAAAATAATAACCTATGAAAAATAATTCAAAATACCTTACAATATAACAACTACTAATAGCCTATGATATTATAACATATAATATCCAACAATAAATTATAATATAATAATCACCAATAGTTGTAATATAACATATAATAATCAACAATAACTTATAATACAATAACTACTATTAACCATTAATAAAATAACCACCAATGGTATATAATGCAATAACCACCAATGGCCATTAATAAAATAGCCACCAATAACCATTAATATAATAACATGAATAACCATCAATATCCACCAATAAAAAATCCACCAATATCCACAATAGAATATTCACCAATAGCCATTAATAGAATAACCACCAATAGCCACTAATACAATAACCATTAATAACCATCAATATCCAATAACAAAATATCCTCCAATAACAAAGTATCCACCAATAGCCATTAATATAATAGCCACCAATAGCCACTAATATAATAACCATTAATAAGCACCAATAGAATAGCCACCAATAGCCATTAATATAATAACTATTAATAAGCACCAATATCCAACGATAGAATATCCATCAATAACCATTAATAGAATAGCCATTAATAGAATATGCACCAATATCCATTAATAAAATAGGCACTAATAGCCATTAATAAAATAAACACCAATAACCATTAATAAAATAGGCACTAATAGCCATTAATAAAATAAACACCAATAGCCATTAATAAAATATGCACCAATAGCCATTAATAAAATATGCACCAATAGCCATTAATAGAATAACCACTAGTAATTATCAATAGAATAACTACTAATAGGCTTAAATAACCACCAATAAAATAGGTACCAATCACCATTAATAACCACCAATAACCCTAATAAAAAAATAACCAATAGCCATATATTAAAATTGCTTAGGATTGCAAAAAAATAATCTAAGGTGAAATAGCCAAAAATAGCCAAAAGTAATTGAAAATGGCCATAAATAGCCAAAAATAATGTAAGGTGAAATAACTTAAATTATGAAAAATAGTCATATAATAATTGAAAGTAGCTTAGCATAGGTAGTATTATTATATTAACAAAAAATTTATCCATTTATTAAATTTTATTTTATTTTCAAAGGAATGGTCATTGAAATGTTATTGAATAATGATATTCAACTTTTTTTTGTTCAAATGATTTTAAACTTTCAAAAGGAAAATTAATGTAATTATGTATATTATTGAATTAAAAAATAAATAAATTTGAATCATTTCATTTGAACAAAATCTCAATAAAATATGGATTTTCTTAAAGTTTATGTTTTTGTAATGTTTAAAATGAAGTATTTGATAAATAGAATGTAATGTAACATATTACCACAAAAAATGGGGTGGTTTGATGGTAAAGGTGTTTGCCTACATTCCAAAGGTTAAAAGATTAAACTTCATGAGTAGTGTTGTGTGTGGTCAACAATGGTATGTTGACGAAATATTCTCCCATCTAATTTCTAGAATAGGTTGATTATGTGGCCTACCTACCTAAGCTAGGTTTAAAACCTAGCCTAGGTATTAACACGTGTTAATAAATTTTTTAACCTATGATTTATTAAGCCTTGAAGTGAACTAGAAATGTTATGTGAAGGAGGAGACAGATTGGGGATTGCATCAAAACACATTCCTATCCTTGGAATATTGTAATTTATTTCCCTTGCAACTTTTGACATGCTCTATTGCACCAAATTTGAGATCTTTCAAAAGTAGAAGCATCAACCAAATTCTACTTCATGTTATTTTTTCCCTCCAAATGGGGAGGAGGAAATAACATGGTGAGATGATGACATGGGTTTTTGCATCACAAAAAGATCATGGTTGGGCTAGTGGTCAATGTTGCATGCACAATCCCAAAGTATATATTTTCTCTTAAATTGATTTTGTGTATATTGCCTTTTTTTTTCCAATATAAAAGTTAGGTTCTAAAATATCACAACCATTGAGGACCTATTCTCAAACAACAAGGTTTTTCATTCCAGGAAGGCTAAACTTAAAGCTTAGAATGAGGCATGTGAAGGCCGTGGCATGTGACCTCAAGAGTGAAAGCATGTACCCATGGCAAAGATAGATTCTAAGGGAGAATCATGCACTACCCAATGTGCTAAAGGTAATAAAACACCCCATGTCTATTTGTGCCACTAATGAACCATTGACCAACTTGCTAAGAAAGTCACCAAATCTATAATAATTTGCAACATTTTAAAAAGATTTATATGAAGTTAAATGGAACAGAGACTTTGTGGGTCTTGTTTATCTTCTTCCTAGAGAATCTCAAGTTCTAGGACGCCTATTCTACTACATGGATTTCGAAGAGAATTTTCACCTTAAAGGGAAATATTGGGTGTGTAGGTGAAGAATGCACCAAATTGGCTACAACAACAAATGTGTGGAGTCAGATTTTTTTTGTAGTTATTCTCACTCTTCATAAATGTAATGTTGAATTTTGTTTAGTTAGGGTTCTACCATTCTTGTCTAATTTCATCATTGTTGGTGTTATGGTGTTCTGACCTAATTGGTTGTTGTTTGCATAGTGGCAAAAGATGGCTATAAATGTATGTGTGTTGGACGTTATAGAGGTAGTGTGGGTGGCACTCAAACTTCAATTTTGACAATGCACTACCATCCCTTACAAGTTTGTTTGTGTGTGATTCACAAACATGTAACTTGTTGGTGTGTTCAATAGTAATTTTCATTTTCCCCTTTGGCCTATTGAGGTGGCACATGACTTATAGAATGATTAAAAGTAATGGCAACTTTACATAATCAAAAATCATTTTCCATTTTTTGAGATTTCAATTCCTGAAAAATTCAAAAGATTGCACATATTGACTTAAATTACTCATTATAATCCTTACATTTAACACAAAGTTATAAATTAGTTCAAATTTTTTTGCCTTGAATTAACCTTGGCCACCTTAGGTTGACCTAGATCAACCTACCTATTACCTACCAACCTAGCCTAGACCTAGACCTCCTTAAGTTCACTTAAGATGAATTAATTTGTCAACATATATTACTTACTAACCTAGTTTAGGTTAACCTAGGCATTTTTAAGCTTTTAAAAAAACCTAGGATAATTATATCACATCTAGTCATATCATAGTCACATTTAGTTGCACAAACTTGAGGTGGTTACAAACCTAAAAAAATATCTTGTAATGAAGTTACCTAGATTAACTCAGCAAAAAACCTAAAGCTAGGAACCTAGGCAAGCTCACCTAAGTTAACCTATTAGTAAGGTAACCTATTTTAGGTATATTTAAACATACTAGATGTTATAAATTTCTTATGTTTAGTTATGTAACTTATAAGATAGCTTATATTACAAAGTAGGTATTTATGAAGTAGCCTACATACATAGGTTAACTTAATAAGTATGTTAACTTAAGCTAATGTATTAAGTAGTTAAAAAATCAAGGAGATACATGTCACCTCTTTCAAAAAAATTATTAATATTGTAGTCATAATTACAAGTTAACAATATATTGTTTAATAAACATACACATGCATGTGAATTCGTGACTTCAAAACCTTCATTCCACACAAAAAATTATGGCATGCCATCACAAATATTGATGCCATAAATTCAAGACACTAAAACTTATGGTGTCATAAAAAGCATGGATTGCCATGAAAATTTGTGACACCTTGTTACCAAATGGCATGTCATGTCATCATCACATGGAAGACCTACTTGTTATTCATGGCAAGGGACAACAATATTTTCAACTAGCTAATAAATGAAATTAATTTGTCAAATTAATGACATTAATCATGATGTGAAGTTAGTGTCACAAGTCATGAGGTGTTGTGACTACTAGTCAACCTTGTTGCCATGTGGCATGCCATGTTAGCATCACAAAACCATAAGTTATTATTATTCATCAAAAGTTGCAAGAATCAATGGAATTTTGTTATTACCTAATTTTGGACAATTACAAACACATTAAAATATGTATTTGAAAATTTGATATTTGCATAAAAACCATCAAGTTGTGATATCGACTATAGTCGCAAAATCATAATGCCACATGGCACCACAATGTCTTTTACAACTACATAGTCATTAACATGAACTTGTAATTGCAATTGTAGTAAAAAAAGACAATAGTTGTTTTATTAATTGGTTGTAAAACCCAAAATGTGTTGCTATGAACTCTGAATGCACAAGGTGATAGATAGTATTCACATTCATATGTCAAAATTGAAGATAATATGTTCATGCATAAGACTATTATTATTTCAAAATTGAAGGTTATTCAATTGTAATGTAAGTAATGTTTAGTAGCAAAAACAAATTCATGGACATTTATGTAGGACTTCCTACATCCATTCACGATACTTGGGTGCATTCTCTCTTTTACAAACCACCTCTGGCATAACCATTACTTAAATTTGTAAGTTTTATAATTCAAAATGAATGCATTTTTGGAATGTTCATTTTGTATTTTGTTATTAAAATCCAAGGTAGAAGATGATGATAACTAAAAAATGGGATGCAAAATCATAAGAATGTGTTTATAATTACCAATCTTTTCATTACTCAAAAGACTCTTGAAAGGTCTTGAAATAATTGATTTACAAGAATTTTCACATAATAGTATAATGCAACATTTTTTTAGTCATAATTTTTTTTTTTGGGTGACATATAAATTATGATTTCATGTGGTCATTGTAATAAGCAACTAGATTACAACTTGGAATTTGAAATTTGAGCAGGAAACCATTAGCTAGCAAGTGCCACATTATAGTAAATTAGTAGATCTCCTCCTTTGCACTAATAACCTTCAACACATGCGCCTACTTTCATACAACTCAAAAAGTTTTATGCATGAACATATTATTATTTCAAAATTGAAGGTTATTCAATTGTAATGTAAGTAATGTTTAGTAGCAAAAACAAATTCATGGACATTTATGTAGGACTTCTTACATCCATTCATGATACTTGGGTGCATTCTCTCTTTTACAAACCACCTCTGGCATAACCATTACTTAAATTTGTAAGTTTTATAATTTCAAAATGAATGCATTTTTGGAATGTTCATTTTGTATTTTGTTATTAAAATCCAAGGTAGAAGATGATGATAACTAAAAAATGGGATGCAAAATCATAAGAATGTGTTTATAATTACCAATCTTTTCATTACTCAAAAGACTCTTGAAAGGTCTTGAAATAATTGATTTATGAGAATTTTCACATAATAGTATAATGCAACATTTTTTTAGTCATAATTTTTTTTTTGGGTGACTTATATATTATGATTTTAAGAATATTCTTTCAAAATGACCAATCATGTTGTGCCACATTGAAACTTGATTACCTTGTCCACTATTTATAAGGATTTTTTGAAATTGGCACTTGTGACTTTTAATAGAAAAATTGCACCTATTTATAATGTATGTGAAAGTATAGTTTATATAAGTCAACACAATAAGGATCACTCTTCAACATTGAAAATGTTTTAGAAAATTCAATTTCATTTTATTTTAAAGAGATAAATTCATTTCCATTGCATGTATGTAATGTTAATGGTCCTTTGCAAGAGGAATGCAAAACATTGTGTACTTGAAAGGTGATACATGTAACATTATAAAAAAATTGTTGAAATTTCATTTAGTATCTTCAAAAAAACACAGATTGACAAATTCTTCAAAAAATTTCAACCATGTGGTACTAGATCAATGCCTAACATTATCAAAATTAACAAAGTCCCACATATAAAAACATTCACACAAATCTTTGGTGCAACACAATAATCTAAGTATCAACACACAATGAAATAAAATCAACTTGACATTGACCATGTTTCACATTTCTTTTATGCTCAAAAATTTCATAACTTTACATATGATATTCTAGAGACATTCCTTAGGAATAAACTCCCCAAACATGAAAATATTATTATTTTTTTCACATTAAATTAGGTTCTAACAACAAATAATAACTAAAATAATAATAGTGTTTTGAAATAGATACTTGCCAATAAAATCATTCGGCCTTTGTATTGGATATGTTTATGTGTTATCATACCCACACAACCTAATATTTAGACAAGGAGAACTATATATTGTTAGTTTGAAACATTACATAAAATTGTCAATCATAAATGATATTTAGAATCAACAAATCAAAAGGAATTTATTTGTGCAATTCAATGAATGAGAAATTATACACAATGGAAATGAATGAAGGGACAATTTCATATCAACCATCGAAGGTTACTCCAAACATATTTTAATACATAAATAATATAACTTGAAGGTTCCCACTTTGTAACACACATCTACAATTTAAAAGTTTTATTTTTTTTATATTCAAGTGATGTAAGTCTTCAATATCAATGTCAAAAAACATAATATCATGTTTTGCATGATTCTTAATGGTTCAATCAACCCTAACTTTACTATTGTATCCATATCATTAGCATTGCTAGGTCCAACTTCATATTATGTCCAACCTTGTTTGCATTGGGTAGGTTGAACTCCACTATAACCATTAGTTGCATTATGATTGATTTCATTCCCATGACATTAATTAAACTTGATATGCCCTTCATTGTGTCTTTGTTAATTTTGTTGATTTATTTATCTCATTCAATCAAAATCATTTGAGTTGATAATAATAAAAATTCAATCTCGACTTTTGTTTGTGTTGTTCAATAAAAGGACTAGTAGGATGAATTGATCAATGGCTACCATAAGGCTTTTTCACTTTCATTTTGTTGCTTTGATTACAATTTTATGATCTGCATTGGTTTTTCAAAGGGTATTCATATTTTTTATTCAAAATGACTCTTCAACTTGGTCTTATGGATAATGGGATGTTCAAAGTGTCATTGGAGTGCAAAATGCATTGAATTGCAATGTATTTTGAAGCATAACATGAAACAATTGATGATTTCTAGTTGCCCATGTGCATTTCTTGAGGTTTTTCGAATCCCATTGTGCGTTGGTGGTGTTCCAATTTCATCTTTATTAGTTTCAAGTGGAGGTGGTGAAACCATTGATCATCTTCTCCCATAACCTATAACCAACCATACTACCATGAATGTTGTCAAATCCATGCTTATTGATTGCATCTTGATTATCACCATCTCCATCCATGTTAAATAGATTTAGGGATGGACAACCCAAGGATTCGACTAAAGATTGAATGTTGCAACTAGTTCAATAGAATCTCTTTACTAGTTGATGTTCACACCCCATAAATTGTTGCCATAAGGTTTCAAAAGTGGTGGGGGTGTGAATTCAAGAAAGCCTTGAAAAGTTTTATTTGCATATTTTTGAGGTAAATTTAAAGTTTCATTGTCTTGTATTGGAAGAACTAATAATATTTATTTACACTAGCAATGTGAGTGTAATCTTTTTGTTTTCAATATCACTAATATGGTTGTTCACATATTTTTACAAACTAGACTATTTTTTAAGTGGTGGGAAAAGTAGTAGTCATCATGGAGGTTAATATATTCTTCCACTTTGCTAGCACATAGTCAAATTGGTCATGAGGATCTTAAAAAGCCTTTTCATATGCTTTTCATGCTTTGCATAAACTAAATTTGCTAAACACATAATTGATAGTCCTTTACAACTCATTCCTACAATTGTTTTCATGCTATGAACATTAAGAATGTAATCCATAAAAACCTATTGGTTTGAATTTTAGTAAAGAAAAAAAAGGTCAATATATTGAATGAAAGTTGAGAAAGGAGTGGGGCAAAATGCAATGGTGGGAAGGGAAGAAGTTATGCACTTCTAATTTAATTGGCCATTTTCTAGGTCCTTTAGTTATTTATGGTTATTTTGGCCTAAAATCTATCAATTCCAAATTATTTTTGGCTTGTATTTGAACTAACTTTCTTTGACACGTGATATGACTCCTAATTTTTGGTGATTATTATTGTTGCAGGTGTGTACATCACGTTATTTTTTGGTTCATGTTTTGTTTATATTATCTTTGGATGTATTCTAGATGTGTGGGTGCTTTGAGAGTGACAATTTAGATAAGAGCATTTCAACCCCACAATAATAAACCTACATTTATATGAAATTACTTTATTGTTTAAAATTCATTCATCCCCACCCATAAGCATGAAAAAAATCATTAAAAACTTTGAAAGACAACTTAAGTCTCTCCACCTAGATTAATCATTATTGTTAACCAATCCACAACAATCCATTCCTTTTAAAGGTGTTTTTGGTGGTCATAGTATTTTGGTCATATTTAATGCACAACAAGGGAGGTGTCACTCCATTCTACTACATAGTTTATAATAAAGGTGTGTTTATTAATGTGAGGTGGAGATGTTATAAATAATGAAAATATATAAAAATAAAGAAAACTAAAAAACATCTTAATTGCATGCATTAAATTAACTAGTTAAATTAAATTAATTTAGTGATAAATGTGATCATGTCCCTAGGGCAAGCCCATCCTTAGGTGGTAACACTAGGAATGTCACACTTCAATTTTGTTGGACCCATCAAAATTTGAAAAATCATAGGAAATATTTAAATGAACATTTTCATAAATTTTTTTTATGAATACAATTATTAGGTTCCATAGATTGAAAAAAACCAATAATATCAAAAATATTGTATATTCTTATGTTCCTAATCATTGTATTTAGAAAAAATAATTCAAGAACATAACATTGATTTTTTTTTCTTAAACTTTTTGGTTAGGAATAGAGATTTGAAACATGATTTGAGAATTTTCTTATGAATTTTTTTTGCCTAAGTTAATTTGGAAATCATTCTATTTTAAAGTTTTTATTTGATAATTAATTTGTTAAATATGATTTAGTTATGAATTTCCAAAGTTGAGGCTATTGGATTTTTAAAGGGTCATTTTAATAAATAATATAAAAATATAAAAATTCCATTTAAAAAAATTCCCAAATAAACTTCAAGCCATATATTAAAACATGCAATTGATAAACATGAAAAAATAATAATTTATAGTTGTGAAAACATTTAATGAAAAAGGCCCAAAAAAATGATTTGGCTATTTTTGATTCCTTAACCATTCCTTAAAGTGGTTCCTAATGGTACCACCCAAGGATGGGTTTGCCCCCCACCCATCAAAATAAAATAAAATAAATTCAAGATTGAGAGTCTATTATTATTCTAATCACATGGGCCAACTAGAAACATTGATGAATCTATGATAGTTATTTGTTTTGAAAGTTTGGTTTTGATTGCAACATAGTAGACAATTTTAATTCATATCAAGGACTTTTACCCCACCCTATTACACAATTCATTCATATTTTAATATGGAGGTGCAATTCATTTATTGTGGTGGAGATGTTTTAAGTCCTATTTAAATTGCTAAAGGGTGAAAGCATGATCAATTAGACATTGTGTTATTTGTTTGCATAAATGGAAAATAGCCATAAAATACACCTTCATATAGTAAACTTTAAAATATTATTTATTCCAATGATCAATATGGGCATGTTATTTGATTTTATGCCAATGATATAAAATAATTACATGTTTAATGTCCATTTAAATAGATTTTTCAAAACTACAATTAGATTTTTTTAAAAAGTTCTCGGGCATTTATTTCATAGAAAGTAGGTTTAAAGTAGGAGAAATATTGAATTTTTCTATTTTCTTGGATATTGCTGCTCTAAAATGTACTTATGTGATTTCAACTTTTACTTTAAATGTAATAATATATCAAACTTTCTAATGTAAAAGTTTTTTGAACACATTTTGGCCAATATGTTTAAAAAATACTTCTAACTTACTTTTATTATATGAAGGTTTTTCAACCTTTCTATACAACAAACTATAAACTCACTATTGAATAACATGACGGTTTAATAATGAATGAAAACATTTTGACTCCATTTTCTTGCATTTATGTGCAAGAATATGACTACATGAACAATAACAACTTTTAATGTCCAATTGTTCATGCTTTCACTCTAAACATTAGATCTTTAAAAATAAGGAATGGTAATGGAGATTTTAATTTAGTTACTATCAATTGCTTGTAAACATCAAGTTGGTGATGAAAATGGGGATTACAATTCTAATTTTTCTATGACAAATTAATAATAGAATAATTAGGTTGCAAAATAAATGTTTTTGTAATTTGGTAAATAATTACAAATTCATTCACATGCAAAATTTCAACCAATTTGGATTATGAATAAATCCTTACGTGTCCATTGCCAAGGAAGAGATTGGAACCTATTACTACATTTTTAGGGAATTAGAAAACCCATTTGTCTTTGAGGGGATTTATAGGCCCTTTTATGTCACATAAAAACAAATACATCCATATCAAATATTTCTCACTAAAAGTACCACCTTTTAAACTTTTTACATTCTTTTGTTGTTTTAAAGAAATACACCATTTTATCTTCCCCAATTGTTGTTCATTGACTTTTCATCCTTCCAAGGGTCACATATCTTTTAATGATTGTTTATGAACCTTATTTTCTAAACCATATAACTTCCTCGTGAATGGCTTACATTATCATTCATGTGAAAATAAATCAAGTTTTTTTGTTTGGGTGCTTGAGTTGACCTTTTAAAAGTTTTATAATTAGCTTGTAAAACAATATAAATCATAATTATTTTGGAAGGAACTCAAATCAAAAGGTCTTTAAAATTGCCTAAAATCAGAGTTAGACATTATTTCCCACACAATTATTAAACTAAAGCCAAGGATATTAGTTGAAAGTACATGACAATAATGTAGGTCATATGGAATGTTATCAAATCCAAAAATTAACATTCTTAAGGAATTGTGGACATTGATTTGGGTGGGGATGGAAATGAGATTTTATTTCAACTTCAAATCATGAATGTTTAATGCTATTGAAGCTTTAAAAATCAACAAAAGATTATCACCTGTCATTAGACATAAGAACAAATAATTGTTCCAAAACAAAATTAATTGATGAATGTAATCAAAATTTTGGTCTCGACAAAAAAAATCAAGATAAATTTAAGTGAACCTTTGGTCTTGACAAAAAGATTTCATTTTCTTTTTCCATTTTCATCAAAAGGTTTTAATGACTGGGTTGGTATCAATGACATTGAAATCATAAAAAATTCATAGTTGAAAATCACCAACCTTAAGAAAGGTGATTTGGTGAGAATGGTTACAATGAAGATGATCATCTTTTGAGTGCAAGGTCTTGAAGGGGGTGTTCAAAATGACTTATTTGTTTTCAATTTGAAGTTACAATTCTCTTCGTATCCTTTATAAAAGTTTCATCTTTTGAATGCAAACTTTTCAAGAGGGTTGTTTTGAATTTAACAATACTAGTGGTAACTTGTGCCTGCAAGGCACGGCACGGCAATTGGAACTCAAAATCCAGTTCTTATTTTGCTCCGAGGGGGGCACTTAGTTTGAACAATTGCTTTCAATGGCAGTTAGTAAAAACAATTATTATTTGAACTCTATCATCACTTGGTCTGTCTGTAAATGCAAGCGTAACTGAAAACAGCGCCCTGCCCTGCCCTGCCCCTGTTTGTCAGACAGATAGACTACCCCTGCCCCTGCCCTGCCCTGCCCTGGCCGCCCTGGCAGGCCCCTGCCCCTACCCCTGTTTGTCAGATAGACTGCCCCTGCCCCTACCCTGCCCTGGCCGCCCTGCCCTGCCTTACCCTGCCCTGCCCCTGCCCCATGTCCCTAAATAGACAGACCCCTCATTTCTTGAGACCTGAAACGAAAAGGTATGGGTTTTTTTTGGGATATGGGTTTCAGGACTTGGACGGACAAACAGACAGACATACATTGTAACTGTCCCCAAAACGTGTGAAGTAAATGAAAAGAAAAGTAAAAGACAGACAGA
>Ga0209208_10010022_pt1 | contig 12382 bp, 12 predicted proteins | sample S1TSphfallax_3_FD_187694 | JGI IMG/M metagenome (GOLD analysis project Ga0209208, IMG submission 187694) | Host-associated microbial communities from peat moss isolated from Minnesota, USA - S1T2_Fd - Sphagnum fallax MG (SPAdes) (version 2) | ecosystem: Host-associated > Plants > Peat moss >...
GCACAGCATCCATAAGCCGAGAATCTTTGAATGTAGATGTGATGTTGGATCCTGTCTTACTGCTGCTCTCCCTTGATATGAGCTGTGCACAATTTACTACCTGCAGATCCATAGGACCACTTGTCACCCAATATGTTTTGCATTCAAACTCGAGGAATACATCCCACAAATACCATCACGTATGAATGAATTGAACAATGACCGTAGTTTTCTTTCCGACAAAAATTGAACATCCTAGAGCTGAGACATTCCGTGAAGAGCACAAGGCAAATAACCAAAGTTGGGGTGGTTCTTAGAATGAGAGACAGATACCCATTGGTTATCAGCCCAGGTATATACTCACTTACCTGTCGGTTCTCAAGATAATTCAAATAACTGGGGTATTGGCACATAAATCATGGTTCTCACAACATGAAAAAGTCAAAGAACCAGCCAGAGAGAACTGCCGGTTCTTTCATGAAAATGGTCAATTCTTTCAAGGTTTTTGAAATAACCGGAGCTGACGGTTCTTTGTTTCTGAATGCTTTTCCCAAAAAATCAGAACCAGTGGTTCTATCTCTGATCCCGCAATATTTAAAGAACCGGAACTGAGGGTTCTTTAAAATTCAAAGAACCGCCCAACACTGCCAATCACCTTTCATCCACAATCCAAAATCCTTTTTTTCTTTTCGTTGTCCTTTTTCATCTCATCTTCAACCCTAAAACTGTAAACCCTAAAGTTCTGCATTCGCTCATCGCTCCTGATTCCATCGCCTGTCTTCTTCTTCTTCTTCTTCTTTGTCTTTACAGTCAGAACGCAGTTGATCACGACTCGTATCCCTTGAGCAGGAGCAAGATCCGAGAACAAAATTCCCCCTGAGCACATTTTGTCGATATAAAGGAGGAAGTAGGGTTTTGGAATGGCGGGAGCGCAGACACGGACAGGCGTAGGCACATTGATGAGGAGAGCGTGTATTGGGTATTTCCAACGCCGCTGCCTTCTTCCCCATTCTTCACCTCAACCGCACAATGCTCTGCCGTCTCTGATGTACTTCAAGAAACATTATGAAAGCATGTGCAATCCATGGTGGCAGCTGGATAGTCCACGTCGTGCTGCCTATGCAGACATACAGTTTGTCAAAGCTTTTCAGGTACATAGCTTTGATCTTTGTTTGGGTGTTGAATATCCGTTATGGGTAGGTGAGAAAGCGAAGGAGTCTTCTTCACAGTGAATGAATGCATGATGTGTGTGCCAAGGGAAAAACCCGATAGGAAAGCCGTGCTCGACGAAGGCCTGGTCTTCTAGAAATAAACCTTTTGGAGTTCGGTGAGACATTGCCAAATTGTTCAAGGGTTTAGGGTTTAGGGTTTCTGTTGGTGGATAACGATAAGTCATGAATACCATGCAGGCAATGTATGTAGTTTGTATTAGGTTAACAGTTGGTGAAGAAGAAAGTTCATGCAGTGGAGACAACACTTCTTCAGCTGATTTCCTATTTCATTCAGAAAATCAGCTGTTTTATTGAGAGGAAAGATGCAAATTATCTTTGTTTCACAAGCCCAGAATTTGCTTTAACTTTGTCACTCCTGGGGTTTGCACATACATTTACAAGAGCTGACAAAGTATGTGTGATGGTTCCAGATGGGTTTAGGGATTAGGGCTTATGGGATTCAACCCTAAATGTGGAGAAATAATACCTGAGAGTAAAGCATCAGCACTTTGAGAATGTTTAACTGTTTTCTGCCAAGGATGCTTGGTGCTGTTTGCCTTTTACAGGGAGGAAAGCATGAGACCCGCTGCATTGTGACTCGAAGAATGAGTATATCTGGAAGCAGTGGTAGTGCAGAGGCTGCTAAGAGTGGTGAAGAGCTTGCAAAGTCAGCTGGCAATGGCCTGAAAGGACCTGCAGAAAAACCAAGGGCTGTCCGCGGTGGTGTACGTCAGTGATATATTATTCCTTGATTTGCTTTCTGTGAGTGTGGATTATGAGTGCAGGTCAATGTTGTGATATGATTGCAGAATTTCCTTACCAAAGTGACAGTGCCAGGGTCTGAAACTTAAAAGTCTCCTCTTCAGGCTCCCTAAAAACATTTTTCATTAGGAATGAAAGCAACAGATAAAAACTCAAAGACTGAGAATTGATTTTGTTGTAGCCATTGTATTTCCGGGCTGTCACATACCAACTGCAAATTTAGCAGTCAAACTTGATGCTTATACTGCTCAAAATACAGAGAAAAATTGCAGATTGGTCTTGGTTCACTTCCCAAGCTTCTATCTCTGTGTTATGGTCACACATACACAAAAAGACTAAGGTTTATTTGGTATGTGTATTGTGCAGCCAGTATCATGGGCCAGTCTGGCACTCTTGGTGGTTACAGGAATTGGGCTGATCTTGTATTGGGATTGGGAGAAAAAAAGGCAGCTCCAAGGTGCCTATATGTGATACTTTATTGTATTTGCTGTCAGTTTTTCATCTGAGACATTTTGAGTGCCTCTGGTCTGATGAAGAGAGCTCAAAGGTTAGAAAGTCTAAGAAAACAAACAAGGAGTTTCAAATTAATACAGCCTTATTTTTTTCCATCCATTTTCTGCATGAGTTTCTGTGCTGCATCATAAGCAACTGATTATTGCAGTATTCGTCATTTCCTGGATTCAGTTTTCTGTTTACAGTTTATTGAACTTAAAAAAGGTTTTTCTTAGGTGCTTAATATTTTGTCTGTCTTATTTGCAGTAATCCGTTCAGATGGGGCTGCTGTGGCAAGGACTGGCCCTGGGGTTGGGAAGGCTGCAATTGGGGGTCCATTCAAATTGGTTAATCAGGATGGAAAAGAGGTGACCGATAAGGACTTTGTTGGCAAATGGACTCTTATGTACTTTGGGTTTACATATTGCCCAGATGTCTGCCCTGATGAACTTACAAAACTTGCCGAGGCTGTCGATGAAATAGGTATGTGACCTCTCACTAGGCTTCTGGGATTGTTCTGCCAACTGTATTGTTACCAGTTTCCATAAGCTTCAAGACAGCAGAAACAGAGAAAGGAGTAAATTCTATCTTCATGATGCAGAGAAGAAAGTTGGTGAGCAAATTGTGCCAGTTTTTATCACTATTGATCCTGAGCGTGATACTGTGGAACAAATTCGAGAATATTTGAAAGGTAACTTGGATATTTCAATAACCCATTTTGGCCTCTATTCTCTGTGTGGACAGCCTTATGATGTAAAATACATAAAAGGGAACTGCACTGTGAGGAGATGCATGAGTTAAAAGGTGGAGTGCAGTAGTTTTGTTTAAAAGAGGATAAATTACCATTAGCTGCAGGTTTCATTGGATCCACAGTGAGTGACTCTTGAGAGACTGGATATATCCTCTAGGCCAGCACTCTGGACCCTTTATTGTATTATCTACACACGAGCAACTGATTCACTTTGGTGAGAGTAGTGGGAAGAAGAGATGTTTCTTTTGGCCATCTCTTTACTGGAAGGCAATGCAACTAAATCTGGTGACTGCTTGTGTTTGGAGGCCACTTCAATTGGTTACTACTGAATTTGTCAGACTTTGCTGGTGGTTTTTTTCGCAGAATTTCACCCCAGATTAGTGGGGCTGACTGGTAGTGTAAAAGACATTCAAGAGGTGGCTCGTGAGTACAGGGTGTACTACATGAAGACTGAAGATGAGGGCAATGACTATCTTGTTGACCATTCTATAATCATGTATGTGTCAAGGTTTACAACCTGTGTTAATATTCTTGACAATTACACTTTTAGGCAAGGGTTATGAAATTGTGGCACATCTTTTGAGTTCTAACTTATAATGACAGTTAAGCACTGCTGATGAACACATGTCAGATATGATCAACCACTTTTTTGTTTGCTGTTCTATTCTAAACCCATGAATGTGTTTAGGGTCATTCATGGTTGTTGAGATGTTCTGATTCCCAAAGCAGGCTAATCATTGGCTGCTGAGTTCAGCTGGGCATATTTTTGATTCTGTGTTTTTGCCTTGCAAACCTTTGTTAAGCATCTTGTGCTGTTGTTTCGGGCCTGCAGGTACTTAATGGATCCAAACATGGATTTTGTGAAGTTTTTCGGGAAAAATTATGATGCAAAAGCTCTTGCTGAGGGTGTATCTGAGGAGATCAGGAATGCAAATAAACAGAAAGAAGTGAGCTTAAGCCAGCAGGCTTAAGGCTTCTTTCCTTGGAAGATCCATAAGCGCTACTTCCTTTCAGGGAGTTAGCATCATGCACAAGAAGAGCATGAGGTGCCCAATCACTGGGCCATGTGTACTGCAGATCTTTGCATGGTAAATATAGCTCTGCTGTAGAGTTCTGTTTCCCTGTTATGGGTACCAAAGAATCAGGCAATGCACTATAGACAAATGCCTAGGTCAAGTCTCTGTCTGCTATACACGGTTCAGAGCAAGTGAAATAACTGAAGGTGGAAAGGATTCAGGGTTTAGGCTTTAAGTGAAATACATACTTGACAATAGCCTGAACTCTACTGAATCATTAGGAGTTGTAGATGAAGAATATATTTTGCAGGATGAGATTAAAGAGTTTCTGATGAAGGCAGCCCAATGGAGTCAGTCCAATAAATGTGGAGGAGACCATTCCCAAGTTTTTTATGTCTCTCTGCTGTGATGTACAACCCTCAACACATATTTGCAGTTCATGTGAAGAATAAAACTCTATCAAAGAGGTGGAGGAGACATGTCTCTCGAGTCTTGTATGTGGCCTCTGTATGAACCAACAATCATTTATACAGAAGGCCAGAAAAGCCAGATTATCAGTACATAATTTATGTCCAATAGGTTAGTTTGCTCCTTTGCTTGTGGAAATCTGTTTCTAAACATATAAGCTGAGTTTTCTTCTGAAGGTTTTTTGGCTATTCTGGAAGTCTATCTATCCAGGGCGTGAAAAAAATGGCCATTGGGAAAATCTGGAAATTCAGATTATGCAGAATAATTTGAAACTGTTACTTTTTTAAGCTGGGGAAGATGGTTGCAATTTTATGCTTTGCTTCAGCCAGCATTTGAGTGTTCTCCAAATGGCAAAATTTCAGGCTGTTCAAGTCTCCATGCAGCAGCTTTGAGATTGAGACTTGAGCTTTCCAGGTTGATTTTTGAATGATCACACAACCTTGGTGTCTTGATGTCTTACGTGAGCAGTCTGAAGTGTTGGAACCTTTACTCATTTATACCTGTTTGGAATCTGTGGTGTTTCTTGGATCTGTCTGCACATCCCATCCTCCCCTTGACATCATCAATCTTCATGTACTGTAATCTGTCAGTGCATGGTGAAGGGTGCTATCTCATGATCACAATCCTGTGTCATTACCTTCATTCACAAATTGGGTACTTTCTAATTCCCATCAACTGCATGTTTCCTAGGTGACTTGAAGCCACCTTGGATTACCCTTTGACAGCCAGTTAACTCTCTGGCTATGTGTGTATGTTTCCTTACCCCTCAAAGCTGAAGGGCAAAGAATGGGTGTGGATTAACTTACCAGCAAATAATGATGCATTAGACATGCCCGGAGTTTTTCTAATTAGTTTCATGTAGCGCTGGTTGGTGCTCATTGGTGTCTTCATGTCACGAGGCCGCCCACTTACCAACCTTTTTTCACATTGCCACCAAAGAGAATGTAAAACCAAAGAAATCAATCACTAGTTTTACAAATGGTGAACTTTTGTTGTGCTTTCGGTGGGTGACATCCACCTTTAAAACAACCACCATTGATGCAAATCTAATGCAAGTAGTAATCACCATATTTCCAATTGTGCTGATGTGGCTGGGTGATGATCTTCAAACACACACACACACTTTTTATGAGCTCAAAAGGCACTAGGAAACCAAGATAAGATGAAACCTGATGTAGCTGGCATTGCGACAATCAAATGTACTGAGGCCCACATTATTTTCAACTATGTGCCGGGCTTGGTTTCGAGGTGCCCACAAATGATATGGACACAAGTTTTTCTGCTTGCCAGATAGTTCCCCTACTTTGATCATGGTGTTTTCAAAGTAAGCTTTGGTCCTGGACAACAACACTGTCAGTGGGGAGATTCTTTCACTGTGATCTATGAACACAGATGTGCTATGTTGCAATAAAATATTAGAGTTTGAGAACTGGGGAGAGGAAATCAGAGACTTATGTCAAAGAGAACATCCACTCACCCAATGTTTTCCCTTGTCTTCTGCAAAAGCTGAAATTTACTATAAGAGAGTGTGGATTTCCTCACACAAAAACCCACAGCTCATGACTTGTGCATGAGGTAAACTTTGTGGTTCATCCATTATCATGTACAAAATGTGGTGTTTATTGTGGCATATATTACATTAAAATGGCAAAAAATTTGACATTAGGTAATGGCACATAATCAATGATGTTATGCTGAGGAGAAGCCACATTCTCTTGTAGTGATTATAGCTGGAGTGATGTGAGGAGGGAAGTGGCTTACGTGACATCACTGAAGTTGGATTGGCCTGAAGCATTTTTGGCCTTGTATCCAGTTAGTACTTGAGGATGTGGTATCTGCATAGAACACAAAAGATTGTGAATCTTGTAGGTAAACTATCTACAAATCTAAAATTGATAAATTTCAAAGTTGTGGTGCCCATGTCCTATGAGACCCATGAAACTTTTTCTGCATAGAATTTGGTTGTAGCATAAGTAAATTAAGCCTTGTGAGTTGCAGCCTGAGTTTCAAATCAACTAAGCGTGAGTATATGTACAAGTACCGCTTCCTTTAAAAGCCAAGAAAACAATATTAAGAGGCAAAGGTATATAAACAATTGTGTACAGCATAGAGGTCACCACTTGTCATTCTGATAACTCCACAGGAGGAGTGACAGAGATTATGGTATTTGGAGTGCTTGTCTTTGGGGGTGAAGGAAGCAGCAGCAAAATTTGGCACACAGAATCGATGACCCGGGTCCACATACTTGAGAGTTCGAGTAACCGGGTCATGTGTTCTGGGGACAGAATTTGATCTCAATGATTCTGGTGTTGAGCATGCAGCAGCAGGCTTGCTCTTCCTCAACATTATTGCAAATCTTAAAGTCTAGTTGCAGATCAATTGCAGCAGCACTTTGAACACATCAATTGAGCAAAGTTCCACATGAAGAGATTGCCTGGAAGAGCAACAGTTAGCATTAAAAATGATGAAACGCATTTAGGACAACCATATAGGCAGCTTTCTTGGCATTCACAACAATGGAGTGACCCAAAAGCTGGATGCTAACCTAAATCTCTCACCCGTGCTTCTGAGGAAATTATGTTGTGGGTTTTGGAGCTTAGGGTACCCATGTTGAAGAAATGAATCAAGAGGAAAGATACAAGAATAGTCAAGCTTTATGTGGAGCTCAAGTATAAAGTCTTTGTTCTTGGAGTATTTGATGTGTGCAGAGAACATGCAATTGGGTTTGGGTGCAATACAATTATGCTCCCCTTGTTGACAATCCAGAGAAAAAGTTGCAGATGAGGAGGGGATGTGTAAGAAGGGTGTAAGTAGCCTTTAATTAACAGTACTCAAGATTGAGGAGAAATCAAGAGGACCAACTAGTACTAACATGCAAACAAGAAAAAGCAAGAGATTGGAGATCTCCTCCTTTATCATCATCTGCACATCAAATAAAAACTTGAATCCTTTTCTGTTGAGAGGGGCTCAAGGAAGTTCTTATTGCAAAAAGACATCTTCAGAAGTATGTATATATATACATACCTTCTTGTTTGGAAGTAACCTGAACAAAACCCACACAAAATCTTGGAAGAAAAGGCTCACTCATTTAGAATTCAAGTGGTTCGATTTTGGGTATGTCAAACTTTAGTTTTACAAGCAACATCTCGCAAGTACCTGCCTGCCAATGTTGGTAGAATTTGATCACTGCCTGCTAGTACTGTTCAGGTGCGCCTCTTAATGGACAACAAAACTCATGAAATGGCAATTTGCTGCAAGAGATTCAACACTTCACTTATCTCTAAGCCTCTTTTGGGCCAAAATCAAGAGATGGCAATTTTCTGTAAAGGAGATTGAACACTTAAATCTTTCAAACATCACAAGTGTACATGAAAGTGGGGGAGAAGTGGAGTAGCTAGGAGTTGAGTCACATGGAGTGATAATCAAGTGATGAAGAAAAATCCAAAGTCCTGTGAAACAGGCAGTTACATTGGGCAGTTAATTTCTTTTGGTACCTGCCTTCAGTACCAGCTGAAGCTTTCATGAAAATCATTTAAGCCCTTTAAAACCTTCAACCTTCTCAGTGTCTTTTCATCTTCAACTCACCAACAACCTTCTTCTTCAACTCACCATCAACACCACTTGAAATGGGTGGTCTTCTCCATATAATCTCTTTTGGAACTCATTTTCTGATCAAGCAAGCCTTGGCTTCTTCTTGTTGCATTTTGCATGCTAATGATTCACCTCCCTATCCCCTCCCCAAACCTGAAGAACACACAAAATAAAACCCACCCTACATTAGAGGCAAGGAGTAGTACAAGGGAAGATTTGTCACCTGGTCCGTATTGTTGTAATAGTATTATTTGCAACTTGTGTAGTGGTGATTTCAAAGCCAAACCCCAAAATGACCAACAACATTCACCCAAGGCAAATGTTCTAAAGTGTTTTTGGAATGGTATGGATGGATGCATCGATAGGTAGTACAATTGAACCCTTAAGAAATTTAGGTCATAGAGAGAGTTGTTGCAAGAAAGACCTAGTTCGTGGCACAACTTTGCAATATACAACATATAAGTACTAGCTCACTAAGACAACTCTTGAACAAAACAATTCAAGTCACCAATTCAAACAATCTCATTGGCCACAACTTTTTTCTTCACACCTAGGCACAAGCCTATGATGCTACTACAACCTATAGGTGTTAGTTCACTAAGGCAACTTTCAAACAAAACAATTCAAGGCACCAATTCAAACAATCTCATTGGCCACAACTTTTTTCTTCACACCTAGGCACAAGCCTATGATGCTATTACAACCTATAGGTATTAGTTCACTGAGGCAACTTTCAAACAAAACTATTTAAGGCACCCAATTCAAACAAACTCATTGGTCACAATTTTTTTTCTTCACACCTAGTCAGCACAAGCCTATGACACTATTACAACAATTATAGATCCAAGAGATTTTGAATTGGAAGTGCTCCTGAGCAAATAACCTCAAATCATTAAACAAAGAACACCCAAGTGTAATTTAAACAAAATCTCAGGCATCCCCTTCCTTATTTTACTGGGCTTTGAGCTTCTTTTGACATTGGTTAGTTCAACCAACTCCTGCAACTTGGGAGATCACAACCATGCTTTCGAAACAGAAGATGGAAAATGATGTAGAATATCCTTTAAAGAATCAAATCACACTTACTCAACATGTATGTTTTTGGAGAGTAGCTCAAGGTTCTCCGTTTCACTAAGTTGGGGGGGGGAGAAAGAGAAAGTTAATATTCTAGAGGAATTCCTCAAACCTAAATAGTACAAGTTTTTTCTTCAGGTCATAAATAAAAGTTTCAACCTATGCTTTAAAGATTAAGCTATTTTTTTCATGACAACGCATAGTCCAAAACATATATGCCTGCATACTCGGTCATATGTTGTAGAACGTGTGCATGCGCCCCCACACATGCACATGGCTTGTTGAACAGCAATACATATTCTATATGAATAATCTGTTATGCCTTTTGAGAGCAGAAAAACAGGTCCTTTTAAATGCATTATATTTTTTCATGTATGCACAATCATTATGAATTTGATTCTCTGAATGTTCCAATCGAATGAATGGTGGTTTGGGGCCCAGTTGCATCATACTGCACAAATAGTAATGCATTGGCGCATAAAAGGGTATGACCCACTTCCTTTGTTTCTTTCAACAACAATTTTTCTTTTTTTTAAATTAAAAAAAGGGTTGAGTCCATTTTCAGTGGAGTGGAAACTTATTGACACCAAATTAAATTGATCGAATATTGGGTGTAATAAATTCTTGCTAATTTTAGTCTTTACAGTTAAAAGTAATGTTCATTGAAAATGATTTCCTCTGCAACCTGAATTTGAAATAATGAACTAAGAAATAATTTGCTACACACTTTTGATTGTACACAACCATAAGCCTCAAAATCAGAAGCAACAACATTTCATGATATGGTGAATCTGAAGGAAAATCTGCATTAGTCGAGACATACAAGTGGTTGAATCCATTTTGCAATAGCGCAATTACATAGACTCAAAGCCTCAATTCGAGTCATTATGGTGAGTACCTACTTGTAAGGGCTTTTATGCAGAACTCACAATCACCATCACCACCAACTGAAATCTCTTTGTCTCCAAACTGCTCAATTATGTAAAGGGGGAGTGGGGGTGGGGGGGAGTACTTGCCTTCCAAACTTTGCTGCAACACAAAATTATACTGGCAACACATTCTTGTACTAAACCAATGGATTAAGTACTAAGTACCAAATACTCCCTCAACATTCCACTGTCAGGCTCTCTTGCACTTCCAAAACCCAATGGTGCACAATCAACCAGTTCTCTTCAAACTCCACAAACATGGGTACAAATCAGTGGTGCATCATAATAAGTTTGGAGGAAAAAATGGCAACCATCCTCTCTCTCTTTCTCTCTCTCAACTCACCCGCATTTGTTCCTTTTTCTTTGTTACAATGTACCACTACTTATACATTGGGTGGGCCCTTTTGTGAACAATAATATGAAGAGTTTGTGCAGTCAGCTAATCTGGGTTGATTCCCTTTCTGGGTTGATTCCCTTTCATCAAGAATCGAGAGATGGAGACAGAGAGAAAGATGGAAAGAATATAAATATATATACCTGCTTACTACGTGTAGGCACTTCAAGATAATGCGATTTTTCTAACACAAAAAGCTGCAGCTCATGACAAATGTGTGAGATAAACTTTGTGGTTTCATTCATCACAATGTACACTACAGTGTGTTTATTGTGTGGCATATGTTACATTAAAATGTCATTTTAATGTAGTATGTGTCGCAATAAACATCACGTATTGTACATTGTAATCGATGAGATAAACTTTGTGATTTCATCCATCACAATGTACAACAATACAGCGTGTTTTTTGTGTGGTACATTCTAATGTAATATGTGTCACAATAAAAATCACATATTGTACATTGTAATAGATGAGATAAACTTTGTGATTTCATCCATTGCACACTGTACAAATACATTGGTGTTCATTGTGGCGTATGTTACATTAAAGTGTCATTTTAATGTAATAGATCCAAAATCAACAGCACATATTATTGTACAATTGTAATAGATGAAACCACAAAGCTTACCTCACACACATGTATCATAAGCCATGCAAGACTTTTGCTTTGTTTGAGGTGCTTCTTTTCTTCTTTTTTCTTTTTGCATGAATTGAATTTTGGTTGGATTTCCATCTAAAATTTCTGTTTGTGATTTTTTCACTAGAATCTAATTTTAATCTTTTTTTTCCCCATCCCACCATGAGTAGTTGAATCAGTATTATTCTGACATTTATCAGCTCGTCTGTGTGAAGTTGAAACTGTGCACTTTGTGAAGACTTACAGGTTTGAGTTCGAACTCTGTACATTTTGTCCAGTCTTACATGCTGCTGCAAAGATTCAATTGTTTTATAACACAATCCCCTCCTCGCGTCCTCTGTTGACCTTGCATGATCTCTCTACAGACCTGCATAACCTGGCCATTTTGCTTATGAATGTCAGTTGGTTGTAAGAGAGAGAAAGAGAAAGGCTGACCCCCCACCCATTTTGCTCTTACTCTTGATGGCACTACCGATCCGAGAGATCTTTAGGGTACTCATATACACAAAAAAAAAGGGGGGTTGTCTGAACAACAAATTGTTTTGAACAAAATGATTCTTGTACAATCTTACACAAAGTCAATTACGGGTCCTTTCTTTTTTGGTATTATTTAAAAACACATGACACCTATTATAGCAAATTATGCCTGAATTTTTTTTATTTTTTGGCCTTGCCTACCAAGGCAATGATATTGTGTTCAGATAGTAGCTTAAGGGATTTTTATAGGCCCCCTGGGTAATAATAATAGGTCTATTTTGATCTGAGGATTTTTGAAAAGATGATATTTTGGCTTGTGTTGAAAGTTGAGATTAGTTATAATAGAGTTATAATAATATCTTGAAGGATTTTGGTTTCTTTTAGACGATTTTTTTGAAGAAGATTATATTTTTGCATGGTGAAATATTTCAGTTTTCATAATTCTTCTTTTGCCTTAAGATTTTTTTTTTGTGTAAATGGCAAGGCCACCCTGTGACACACCCCTTGTTTTGGTAGCAATTACCTTATTACCTTAACCAAGTTACAAAGGATACTAGGTACTCTTTTTTTTTTTCCATTTTTTTAATTTTTCATCGTG
>Ga0209208_10010023_pt1 | contig 12382 bp, 12 predicted proteins | sample S1TSphfallax_3_FD_187694 | JGI IMG/M metagenome (GOLD analysis project Ga0209208, IMG submission 187694) | Host-associated microbial communities from peat moss isolated from Minnesota, USA - S1T2_Fd - Sphagnum fallax MG (SPAdes) (version 2) | ecosystem: Host-associated > Plants > Peat moss >...
GGGGGGGGGGGGGCTGTCTTCAATGTCTGGTATGTCTGCACTAGTCCTGGTTCTGCACTCACAGAAAGGCAATAATCCTTGAATCATTCATGCTTTCACTAGTCCTGGTTCTACACTGGAAAACTTTCAACCTGTATATTCCAACCCTCTTTAACATTATGTAAGTCTAATATGTAACCAACCCAAACCAAAAATTCTGGAGTCCTGACCAAAACAACAGGAGCAAAAGCACAAGAGACATTGAAAGACTTAATGTGCTGCTCATACAGGCCACTCAAAACGAAGTGTTCTTAGCAAGAAAATGGAGTTCGAGGGGCTATTGCATTAAATACCTCCGGTGCAGGAAGTCTAGTTGGCTCCTGTGTCTGTGAAGTTGCTGCTCGATGCCAGAATCCCCTCTAGATGAGAAAGTGAATACTAGTAGTGTCCAGGGCAAAAAAGAAAATTCCTTACATGCAGCTCTATAAAAATACATGTACAAGTATCAAGTATACAAGATGTGCCTTGAACAAACAGATTAAGCCATGTGACTGCTGAATCTACTGGTTACCTGAGTAATCAAATATGATGGGTTCAGTACATGTACCATTATGGACAAGCTCAACCCTGGGTCCTGGATTACTCCTGCAAAATCAAACAGTGAGATGAAGATATTGACAAGCTAATATCTATCTATAATAAAATCACCAAACTTCACAATCACAAAAATTCCATCTCTGAAGTGCAGGAAAATGTGCTCAACAAGGCATCCAAGCTATATTGCATGTGGTCATGGGTTCCAATATGTTCAAATGGGTAGAAATCACACCAGTAGTGCAAAAGATGCATGTAGCTCACCCTGCTCAATGGGGGAGCCATTTGTTGGTAAATATCAACTAGTTTGGAATCTTGGGGCCACCCCTAGTACTGGAGGGAAAAATTGGACAAAACGTGCAAGTTAAGTAGCTGCTGCATGCAATCATCTCAAAGAGTACAATTCCAATAGGCAAGCATCTCCAATAAAGAATGAGGAGACTTGCAGCCACACTTGACAGCAGACACAGCATTGATTCTTCAATTCTGGACAATCAGAATGCAGGGTGCTGACTTTTGTAAGCTAGACACACCTGGGAGGAGGTGGGGGGTGGGGTTGAGAAGGATAAAAAGAGTCCCACAGACTTGGTCAACCATCCTCAGTGCAAGAGGTGGACAACAAAACAGCACATTGAATAAACAACTTCTGCAAAACTAAGCACTCCTAACCTGTTTTTTCAGCTCTTGGCATTGTCAACTTTGACTTTGTGAACCAAGAATACTATGAATCCCCTCTTTCTACTCCACTGACTAATAATATACCAGGGACCACAAGTCCCTACAATATCCTTACATATACACTATCCTTTGAATGTTACACCTTTACTTCTGACGTCTCTTCCTCTGACTCAAACCTGGCATGCCAACAATACAAAAGGTTACTGGTATGGTCTCAAGCATGAGATGTGCCACCTTTGACTGTTCAGCTTTAAGTTGTCTGCTAATTGGTTTAAAGATTCTAACATCTGAAAATCCTTCACACAGAAACAAAGGCACCAAAATCTGGTGTTTATGACCTAGTGCACTGGTGTGTGGAATCTGCAGGAGAATTTACAAGCAAAACCATCTCTTGTAATGTACTGACAATGCCACAGGAACATTTTTGGCTCTAAGAGTTGACCTATGACACTTACACTGGATGAGTGCAAGATGCTTATGTTGCTGCACCCATTGAAGAATATCCAAATAGAACAATTTGTTGATTACAAGTCACTGAGCTTCATCAGTACTTTGCTGCAGCCATTCCAGCTGCAATGCCACAGATTCCCCACATTATAGAAGCTCACAGTACACTGTTTCCATATTTTGCCAATACTATTTTTACTTTGATACCCATTGCTGAGGGAATTAACTACTGTCAGAAATGCTAAAAGCTGTTCAGCTGCTATACTGCAACTAGTAACTAAATCCAAGACCCCTAGAGTGACCTGTGTGAACACAAACATTTAGAAACAGAAACTCAGTATATAAGCATAAAAAGAACAACATTAAAAATGTAAATCATTTCATTCCCTGCATACTTTTTGATTGCCATGGCCATGAAGGCACAGACTATGCATGATGGAATCTTCCAGCAGGGATTTGAGTGGATTGCACCAACCACATATATATTTCAAGATTACAGAGAAATCTTTACAAAAATGCTTAACATGACAACAAGAGCGTTCATAATCTTTTGAGAGTTGCTCAGAACATGTAAGACCTTCACCTTCATCACACATAGTAGTGAGGAGCTGTTGCCATGACTACTTCATCACTTCCCAGTGGTGGGCATAGATAAATGTATAATAATCTGCCCAAAATTATGGGCAAACCATGGATTGCACACTGAAACATGCAGAACAGCTAAGGAGGGAGAGATAGGCATTAGGAAAAAGGGAACAGAATGCTTGGAGTAATTTCAAACACAGAAGAAAAAAAGATGTTACCTTCCATGCATACATAGCTAGGAAAGCTATGACGTCTGCTGACCAAACTGCAGCAAATGACTTCCAGACAAGTGGGAGTGTGACATTGATGAGTGGAATGGCAAGGAATAGATAATTCAAAGCATCCTTTTCTTTAGTGGAACAGTCTCGTGCCCGTAGAGATGGTATCGCTGTTTACACACAGCAATCAGAGACCAAAAAATGCACAACATCAACCAGTCACACTTTCATGCATTTATGGATTGATCAAAGCAATGGCTAATCAATCAAGCAGGAAGCACAATTGAACAACAACATCATGCATAGTTCCATGTATTATATTCTAGAATCAAAGCCCATATGCCCTGGGGTTCTTCTGAAATTGCAGAAGAGAAAAAAAGGTGACTTACTGAACATCCAGACAGACCACATGCCCATGAGGCGCCAGATATCTGGCTGGTCTGATGGGAAGAGCAGATTGAAGGACAGCACACCGCCAACCAGCATTGATGCATATGCTTGCACTTCAAAGATAGTGTACAGTGTGCTGCCTGGTTGAGCTGGGTTCTTGCTTTTAGCACTTGATGCTCTGGGAGCAAATGTTGCTGCTGTCTTTCGCACTGCCTGGCCCCAGATAAGAAGATCATCATGAGAGTGATGGTACTGAGATTTTAAAAGTCTATGGGGATGATGACTGAGGTTTTGTACTCTTGTACAGCTGACGGTAGAGGTATGATAATGCTTACAAAAATCAGCACAGCATGCAGACAAACAACAAACTTGTGCACAGTTCAAGCTAGAAACTTCAGAAGAAGAGCTGCACAACAGAATTCTTCCCTTTCTTCTTCAATCTGTTCAGAATGAAATTCACAAAACATTTCAACGTGGTTTCTTCTGGAGTGCATACAACGAGCTCAGATTCATCTGTCCGGGAAAGCTCTGAAACTCTTAGGTTCCTCACACATCTTACACAAGGAAGCATTTGGGAAAAAAAACTGCAAAGGAAAACATACCTTGGAGAGATCCTTCTCAAGCGCCGGCGAGAAACTCGAGAGTGTAGATTGCGTCGTGGTCTGTTGTTCCTTCTCCTCAGTCTCCAACTGCTCATCGTCTGCGCCAGTTTCCGCCTTCACACTTGCCCTGCACCTCCTACTCCTCGCCAATTTCCTGCTGCTGATTGAGAGAAGAGATAAGTCAGGAACAACAGACGACGATATCCTGCTGGGAACAACGACCACAGGATTCCGAGTTCGATAGGAAGACGAAAGAAGATTCATCAACCCCGACATCCTCATGGGCAGCAGAAGACGAAGGTGCGCATGCGGGCACGTTGTCTGTGCCATCGTCGTCATTGGCTGCATTCTCCCTCGTCTGCCGTGTAAACAAAAATTGGACGCGTCTGCGTTGCGCCTTGACTGTGTCCCGGCGTCGAGTCTTAAAGCTGCACGCAATCGGATAAGTTTTCCAGGATTTGCACAAAACCCTGCACGGCGGCGTTAGGATCTTATTATTGCCTGACAACTTCTGTCATCTACAGTAATATAATTGCGGGTATAAAGAGAGAGAGAGAGAGAGAGAGAGAGGGTGAGGGGGGGGAGCTCTAAACCTTAATCCTGAGAGAGGGAGAGAACGCCCTCCAAACTCTAATCCCGAGAGAGAGAGAGAGAGAGAACGAGCAAGTGCTCTAAACCCTAATCCAGCTAGAGAGAGACAGGAGACGAGCGAGCGAGAGCTTCAAACCCTAATCCTGAGATGTTTTGCAAGCTGTGATAGAAGAGCGAGAAGGGAATTCAGTTCTGAGAAAGTTCAGCGATGATGGCGATTCAAGCAGAGGAGGCTGTTGGTAACGGAGTTGGAGCAGCGATGGAGGTGGAAGCCTTCAAGCGCCTCTATCCTCTGCCCTTCTACGAGCGTTATCTGGACTCTTCCGTGCGTCCAGACGGTCGGCCGCTTGGCCGAGCACGGCCGACCTCTGTCTCTCTTGGTAAGCACCGTGCTTGTCTTTCTCTTTCTTTTTCCCGGACCTTATCTCATGCTCACAGTCGTTTGCTGGTTCGTGGTTTCCGTAATAGGTACTACTGTGTCTGCATTTGCAAGGAGTTTTTTGTGAGCGAGACATTAGTAGTTCAAGACAGAAAGAATGAAGCTCTCTCCTTCTTGTCTACAGACAGTTGCCACTCTCTGTGAGCGAGCGACCTTGCTGTTGTGTCTGTACTATCTTCTTCTTTTGTGCGTGTTCGTTCTTGTGGAGTGACGCAAGGTTGCGGAGTCTTCTTGTGGTTCCATGCAGGCGCAGTTTCAACCGCCGATGGTTCGGCATTAGTGAAGATTGGCAATACGGTGAGACAAGGGAATTCTCCTCCTCTGTGACTTTTTGTCTTCCAAGCTTCCAGAGGTTCAGATCTAGTAGAGAGAGACAGAGAGAGAGAGAGGGAGAATTTGGCTGGGAAAAAGCTCAAGCAAAGCTCTCAATCTGTAGTCCTGGTTTAGGGTTTAGGGTTTCAGATGCTTGTTGTGGTCAGCTGTGCTGCAACAAATCATGCTGAGGACTTTGTCTGTTTGTACTTAAAATTGCAGAACTTCTGTCGTTCTTGGTTCTACAATGAGTCTGCAATGCAGAGCCCTGATATCTTGCATGTGAGATGTTGTTGCTGCTGCTCCTTAGGGTTTGGTTATGGCTTCATGATTCTAGTGTTTTGTGTATGCAATTGCGTGTTTTTGCAGACCATGTTAGCAGGAGTGAAGCTGGAGGTGATGGTGCCATCGCAAGAAACACCTGATCAAGGCAGCATTAGTATGCCTCAATCTCCTCCTCTCTCTTTTGTTTCTTGCTTTATGTTCAAAATCAACTGAATTTTGTTGTGCAGCAGCTCTTGAACTTTCTCAAACTATGAATTTTTTTGTGTGGATGCACAGCTGTAGATTTTCAAATGCCTCCCATTTGCTCTCCTCTTGTCAGGCCTGGTAGGCCTGTAGAAGCAGCGTCTGTCATTTCCGAGCAGCTATCAAATGTTTTGACTAGGTTTGTCTTTTGTTTTTTTTCTTCTTGTTCCTGGGTTTGCAAATGATTTTATGCCTTGCTCTGCTCTCTTCTGACTGTAACACTTTTTGTAGAGCTGGCTAGCTATCTACCAAATCAGAATATATATATATATATATATATAGAGAGAGAGAGAGAGAGAGAGAGAGAGAGATTGATATACATGCGCAGAATCTGGATTGACTGAAAGCATGAGTTGTGCTGATTACACCTGTATTTTAGATGCAGCTGAGGCACCCTGCATACTTTTATTTCCTTGTTAAATTGCCTAGGCAGCATGATGGTGATATTGCTCATGTGGGCAGTTCAGAGTTGGTCAATTTGAGCGAGCTCTGCATTGCACCAGGCAAGGCTGCCTGGATGGCATATCTGGTATGTTCATGTGCCAGTTGCCAGAGCATTAACTTTATTGTCATTGAATGATGAAGGACTCTAATGATGTTAGATTCGCATAACGTCTCTTGTTGTGCTTGAATGCAGGATGTGTATTGTTTGGATGCTGATGGATCATTGCTTGATACAGCACTACTTGCCTCTGTGGCTGCTCTAGCCCATTGTAAGTCTGGTTGTTTTGTTTTGTTGACTGATGTTGTATGTGTAGCTTCCTTCCTTTGGTGTCATGCTGTGTGTAGTGGTGATCAGCTCTGTCAAAGCATCAATGATTGATGAGTGTCTGCAGCCAAGCCTTGTGAATATGAAGGGTTATCAGGCCTGATCAGATTGGCACCCTGGAAGCATGTGAAACCTCCTTATCCAACAATGATGTCTGACACCCCTGAGTTGCAGTGCAATTGCCAGCTGTGTCAGTTTCTGAGGAGGGTCGGGTGTATCCTGTTTCTTCAACTACGAGTGGGGATGTGTCCATGGAAGGAGCTGAAACAAGTATCAAGGTGAAGGGGAATAGCATAAGTCCAAGGCGGCGCTTGAAATTGGGAGCAGCACCTTTTGCACTTACATGCATGGTTCATAAAAAGCATCTGTTGGCAGATCCCTGTGCAGAGGAAGAGACATTATTGCAGTGCTCTATCACAGTAACTATGAATCAGATGGGAAGACTAGTCTCCTTCTACAAGCCTGGGGGTGCTGTTCCTGCAACCACTGCTATTGTTAAGGTATCCCTCATAGTCTCCGTCTGATGATTTCTTTGCAAATGGGCAGTTCAATCTCTTGTTGTAACATATTTTGCCAACTGCAAAGTCAAGAAAAGGTTAGAGAAATCTGCAGACTTGGTTAATGTTTTGCTTGTACTAGATTTCTATGATTTTGCTGCAGGCAGCTTGTAGTGGATGTTAGAGGATAGTATTTAAGATGTGCTCTTAGCACTTGCATCATTTCTGTATCATGCATTGATAGTACATGGGGTGCACTTTGGGTTGACATCTACATCAGTAAGAGTTGTTTTTCCTTGATTACAGGAATGCATTTCTCTGGCACGGAGGAGGGCAAGAGAAGTACAGCAAATACTGAAGGAAGCATTAGAAGATCACATTGAAAGCCCAAGTTTGATGCAGACAGATTAGGAAGTCCATCACTTTGTGTTGGATATGCTACTTTTCAGTGATTTATTCTGGTTTTTTTCCCCCACAGCTTTTCAAACCAAGGTAGGTTGATTGAGGCAATTTGATGTTTGCTAGGAAGAGACAGCAGGGTCAGATCAGGTTGGTCATTTTACAAAGACAAAAGATGAAAGTCAGTTAAATTAGTTAGATGGCAACTGATTTAGACAAGTTTTTGCACAATGGTTCTTGGCATCAACTAGAGTTATGTCACTGTGGACATCACTTGTGAGAAATCTGCAAAACTATTGCATTGCTGATGTCTTGTTAATCCAAGACATGTAGAGTAAAATGGTTTACAAGCAGGAATTCTTCTCATTACTTACCTTGGCAGGTTGTCTGCAGCCAATGTTTTCCTGTAGCTCAGGGGGGATCTTTTGTTGGATAGTTGTGATAAGTCATGTGCACCATAATGCTTCCTGTATTGGATACACACATGATGAATGGGAGCAATGATCTGCAGCTGAGAGAGGCAAACTTTGAAAGAAATTTGGGGAATTTTAGAGACATGAATATGATTCCCAGATTCAATACATTGTGTAAAATTTGGTATATTTACAAAATTGTTATTTGCACACCTGATCCATAATTGGTTGTTCTTCTGATTCTACATATGAAGCTTTTGGCAGCAGGCAAAGGAAAGTGTAGCTGACAAGAACACTGGAAGAGAGTTGCATGTGTTCAGCACACATAGATAGCTTCTGAAAGATCCAATCTTTGTTACCTCACATGTAAGGTCCAAATTCTCTCCTTCAGAAATTGCATCCTTAATTGTGTTACTGTTAATTCTATGGAGTTACTGTTCTTTGGGGATGAGGGCTCTTCCCCTCAGGGATTCTGGAAGACAGGATGTTCAGAAGCTGATTTGTGAAAGTTTAATGACAACCAGAAGAAATGAAGATGAACTTGTGTTACTTTTGTATTGCAACTTTCAGGTCTATCTCTTCATTAAACTTGTTGATGGCTTCAAACTTTGACTAACACAATTTGACTAAACAGAAAGTCCAAATACCCAGTAACAAACAAACTTTTCCATTGCACCCATTTCTGTGTATACATGAAAACTAGAAAATATTAGATTCTATGTTCAAGAAAAAAGTGGCTGCAGATATATTATTCTCCTGGTGTAAATAAACTGTAAGTTACAAGTCTAATATTGCCATTACCAAAAGGTACTACAAATCAAAGAAATGGAAAGAAGGAAAACAGATAAATATGAACTTCAAAGAAAGATCCAAAATAGTATCCTCTCTCACTACTGAGTCTACATTGCCTGCTGGCAAAAAGAAGTATCATATCCACCCAAGACTTGATGTGATCATCAAAGATAACGTAAGCAGAAAATAGTGGTTTACAAGTGGATATTGGCAACAAGTAATATATATAGATAATCAACACGTACCAACAAGTAACTATTCCAGTCTACAATGAATTGCACAATGGTTCCAAGCAAATATGCATGTGACATGTTGTTACAGGATGCCTGATCAATGAAAAACTAAACCCTAAAGCATTGTCTAAGCTGCGAGAAAAAAATGCATTCCCCCTTTATAAGCAACCCGCCCTGTGCTTGTGGTATGATTTGCTGTTCCTGAAGAATTGAGAACATATAGACTACTGCTCAAATTGCTGTGTGGAAGCTTGGCCTGAACACAAAACCCAAGGGGTTCAAAGTATGGAACTTGGAAAATCCTGCACCCTTGTGTGAGAAAGATGGTGAAGGGAGAGACAGCCTTGTGTTGGCATGGATATCATATACCACCACAGAATGATCTACAGCATTGAAAACACACAATTTGTGGTCGTCGTGTGCGAGACAGACATACTCAGGGTATACCAATAAACCCCTGCTATAGCCATTCCTTTTCTCATCCACCACCACCATCCAGTTCGACCCATCTTCAAGCTTTGCAATGCAGAAATGCACATCCTTGCAGCTAGTAAGCTCCTGTTCTGAGAACAGGTAGATGGATCCATTGCACTCCAAGAGCTGGGTTGTTGCAAAAGTGGCATCAGGGCAAAGTCGAGGAAGAATCCAACTTGAATTCGATGACCAACTCTTTTCCTTCACATTGTAGGCGAGGAGCCCTTTGCAACAATGAGATGCTGTGGTGATATTTGATGTTGATGTGTCATAACTCGTAGCTGCATGATTATCAGCTGGCACTGTCACAGCTGCTTCATCACTAACAAGTGCGACACAGTAGATTATTCCATTGGCATTCACACCAACTTGGTACTCATTGAGCCCAAAATCTGGACCAGGAAGGTCTGATACCACTTCCCATGATGAAGTCAATGAATCATACACCTGGAAAAAAAAAAACAATAATGAATCATACACCAATAATGAGCCACCTTAACTTGCATCATCAATTTTCAAATGACATCAATTTTCAAATGATGTCCAACTTTGTTGTTAAATTGTTATCATGTAGTTCATGTGTGTTGTTGCATCATGTGACATAATTTGAGAAGAAATTTCATATTTCATAATCCAAAGGTTTAGGGTTTAGGGTTGTTTGTGAAGAACTTGGAAGTGCAAGTTGTTGTTTTGTAATTGAGCTTGAAGCATTCTTTCCAAACAAATAAACCCATTTGTGACATCTTTATAGCACTTTGTTGTTTGCAAGGATCACTCATGCATGATGAATTGTATCGTCAAGATTTTTTGTTACCTCTGTTTTCCGACACAGATGTTGGGATCCGATGCTTGAGCTTCCTGCGACGAGAATCATGAAGCTGTTGGTAGCGTGGTTCACCATCATGTGTATGAGAACTGGGTGTCGACGAAAGTGCAGTGGCGGAAGTTCAAGTGTTGATTGTGTCAATGGGTTGCAAACTATCAGTTTCTCGAAGTTGGGGCTATCCAAAGGATTGGCGACGTTCATGCACAATAGCCCGTCGCCGCCTGCAATGAAGAAGTTCTTGAGTGACCGACGATCAGGAGGTGGGAGGTGCAGGCAAGAGTTGCTGAGAGTCGGTAGCTTGCGCCATTGCTGAAGCTCCATATCATAACCTGACCATTCCCATTTTCCAAGAGCAGCGTTTGCGAAGAAAACCAAAGGACCGAAGGAGCCTTCCGACACATGAATTGGAGTTGTTCTACTATGATGTGTCGATGAGGAGGAGGAGGAGGCGGCCTTGAATGCGTCTCTTCGAGCATGACGGAAAGTCTCTCGGCGGATTGCCTGGTTGAAGCTTTTGCACACAGATCGCACCTTGAAAAGCTCTTGCAGGCTCAGATTGGCAAGCACTTTGTCTTGCAACTCTTGAGGTAAAAAATCCCACAGTACTACACTAGTACTACTCGCATTCATGGCTGCACTCGAAATCTCTAATCTCCGTCTCATTGCTTGAGGAGGAATCACATCACCAGCATTATCTACTCCGGCTCGATATTTCCTCAATCGATGATGGGTATTTTTCCTTTGCAAAGCATTATTTAGCAACGCGCTTCTTCCGCCCATAATTATGCCTTAGGCCGCCAATTAGTACTGCAAGCTCTGCATGTATGCGCACCAGCTGATGACTCCACTTTCAAGAACCCTATTTGTTTCCTCTCTCACTTCAGGCCGTCTCCCAGTTCCAATGGCCCAGCTATTGTTCTTCAGTTTTACCCGTGAATCGACTTCAGTAGACGTCCGATCACGCACCAAAACTCAATATAAGAGTGACCCACTCTTAAACCGCAAGCTGCTGCTGATCATCTGCAACAGATAAATTCTCACCTTCTTTAGAAATTCACTCCAACATGCGCCTGGCAGCTCCAATACCTCTCGAGAGCATAAATTCAACTGAGCGCAACTTGTAGAAGCCGACAATAACAACAACAACAAAGACGATGATATGTGTGTGTGTGTGTGTGTTCTCTTGCGTGGGCCTCACTGAAGTCAAATTGATGAATAATACATTGCAAAACAAAGCGAGTTGTTTGACAAACCCAGAAAAGATTGACATACCCCAGAAAAAACTGCCACTGTGACTTTTATGTCCATAAAAGTCCACTATAACAAGCGATGCGCACGCCTTACTTGAAGTCCAATAATTTTTTTCGTGAATCGTCTCGTCAAGCACCACATGAGTATATACTGCACACACTAACTACTACATGGACTTTTCCCGACTGCAGTTCATACCCATTTGCACGGCATCGTGTTTGAAGACTTGACGAGTCTGTCTGTCTGTAACCTATAAACAAGCGGCTGGTAGCAGAACGGCTCTGGCCTTTGAAATGACAGCTATAAGGATCATAAATGTTCAACAACATACTAAATTGGAAAACACTTGGTGGTTTAGCATAGCATGCTGAAGTCCAAGTGGATCAAGCTTTAGCTATGCCGGAAATGTTTTTATAATGGACTTCACCAAACTTTGGCCTGTTTCTGCGTGCATCACAATAATGTCTCTAGACCCTGAAAGCGGGCAGAGCCAACAATCCTCCGTCCCTCCGTCCCTCCTCCTCCGACATGACTACTAGAGATATGGATCTTCCTTTGGAGTAAGCGGTAATTCAGCCAGCAATATGTAGGTAGGTTCTGCCGCTTCGAAGATTTCTGCTCTTCGGATTTTCTTCCAATTAATTAGTTGTAAAGAAATTGCAGCTGGGTTCGTGTCGTGAGTCCAAAAAACTCTAGAGTTGTAGAAAACATAAACGAAAAAGGAAAATTTTGAGCTTGGAGGTTGAAAGCGTGGTCGGCACATCGTTCCATACGATTTTCGGCAGGATGTGAATTGGCTCTTTAATGCAAGTGGTGGTACACAACGTGCCGTGCTAAGGACGTCCGCCATCTCCACTCACCGTGTAAGCACCGACGTCGAGAACGGCGTCCGAGATTGACGCCGACTCCAAAGCGCTGTAACAGCCCGTTCCAGCGCGTCGACAGGTTTTGACAACTAGATTCCTCCATTCCAGGGTGGTAACAGATGATTCCAGGCGGATTTCTTCCATTCATATTAATTCAGCGCGTTATTATTTTACTAGTGGGTGCCCGTGACCTTCGGCCACTGTGAAGTCCCCCGGTTTCTTTAAACTTGGTTCATGTTTTAGTTTTTTTTAGAAACTTTTAACTTTTTTATTTTTATTTATTTTTATGTGTTTTTTATTTTTATTATTATTTTGTATAATAAAAATAAAGTGTTTCTTTTTCACTTTTATATATATTTTTATTTGAATGCAAGTTTGACATTTGGAAGAAAGAAGACACACCTCATTCTTTTTCAAGTAGGGTTTTTTTTCAATATTTATAAGTTTTATTTTTTCTTACTTTTTATTCTTTATTTGGTTTCTTCATTTTTGAAAAAAA
>Ga0209208_10010024_pt1 | contig 12380 bp, 9 predicted proteins | sample S1TSphfallax_3_FD_187694 | JGI IMG/M metagenome (GOLD analysis project Ga0209208, IMG submission 187694) | Host-associated microbial communities from peat moss isolated from Minnesota, USA - S1T2_Fd - Sphagnum fallax MG (SPAdes) (version 2) | ecosystem: Host-associated > Plants > Peat moss >...
GGTGGTGGTGCCAATGGCTTGTCTGGTCAGGTTTGCTGATGTGCTTCAAAAAATATATTAATATTACAATAGGTACCATCAGGTAGCCAAAATACAAAAGGGTTATTAAAATTTCTATTTTCATATTTGGTCTATAGCCAGATTTGGCTAAATCTTCTTATGAATGATGTCAATTTCATTACATTACAAAATTGAACAATACCCTTTTCAATTGCTAGAAGTGAATAATAATGACAAATTTTGCCAGGTTCCTATATTTGGCCTCCAGCATGTAGGTAGGCGAAAATATTGAAGGATGATTAAAGATTTGTATTTTATATTTGATTTATAGCCAGATTTCATTAAATTTTCGCATAGATGGTCGTCACTTTTCTTGCATCTTCCAAACAGGGTTTTCTTTTTCGAATTTTGTCAAGTGGGTGGACTGCTAATCATCCACAAGAGGACTGAGCCAAACCTGGCTACAGGTCAGGCAAGAGTGTAGGTTTTCTCCAGAATTCTGATTGATTGTGGCGAGCTGACTACTGGTCAGGCAAGAAAGTAAGTACCTTAGGCCAACGCTAGAGGAGGGTCAAAGGTCGACGGACCAATGAATTCAAGCAATCACATTGGTTGAAAGCTTTAAATTGGTCTCAAGGCCTTTAGACAAGGGTGCGAGACTGAAAAGTGGCAAATTGAGGCTAAACTTACATGGCACCTGTTTTAAAGGGAAAATCAATTGGTTTGGACCAAAAAACAGTGCTAAAAAGGAGAGCTCCTAATTTGGAGAACCAAGAATCAGGCTAGGGACCAAGGTACAGTCCAACTCAAGGATTCAATTTGCTTCAAATAAGTCCAAATTGGTTCCTAGGAAATTGGACTCTGGACCGTCGTCTAAAGTGGGCCTTAGTTACCTTTACCATTCTAACAATAATTAAATTATTTTCAGTAAATGTCAATTTGATTTTCAAAATTAGCTGCCCACAATCCCCAGAAGTTCTTGAAATTCTGTTACTAAGTAGTGTACCTGTATGGTCATTTCGTTTATTCCAAGTTGGTGAGCTCTTTAAAAGTGCCTCCAATTTTGGAAATTCTTATTCTATTGATGAGAAATTTCAAGGAATTGGTATACCTATGAGTGAGTTTTTGGAATCTATCATATAGTACTCCCTGCTGAAGACAATTTTAATGGTACAATCGTCTTGGACATTTTAAAAAACAATTATCTCATTTGCAAGCTTAATGACCTCATTTCTTTACCTCCCTTCCTTCCTAATAACTATCTCTAGCCTCATAACTATTTCACTCTTTTTCCCACCTCACCAACATGATATGAAAAAACAAATTAATGTGACTCTTTTCATGCTCATGATATCTATAATAATTCAGATTAAATTTGACATTGACATAAATACTGATGAATTATTGAAAACAATACGAAAACATAAGATATTTTATAAAAGATTTGATCATCACTGATAGTGCATAGCAACACAGAGCCCAAATTGTTACTGCAAGAGTGAAAGAATGGACAATAAATAAATATTCAGCAAAGATGTTGAAATGGTAAACCTGGCCTAGGGGTCAGGTAATCTCGAGTAGATTTTTTTCAGAATCCTAATTTGTTGTGGCGACCTGAGTGAACTTGGCGTTCTAAATGTGGCGATTTCCCACTGCTTTTCCTCAAAATATGGCCGATTTTGCAACTAATTCCCAAGAAACCCTTTACACAATTAGCACGTGACTTTTCTTTGTGGCGGCGAATATACCCCCTCCACACGTTGCCCCCCCCGCCCAAAAATAACACAGCTTCCAAGTTCCCATGGACCACAACCAGTTTGGAAGAATTGAAAAAATCCCTAACAAAAAGAGTGAAGAAGATATTTTCGCCCACCCAAAAAGAGCGAATTGGATAAGTTCAAATCCGGTACATTCCATTAGTCTAAGTTTTATGGCGAGGTCAGCGGAGTCAAGCGTCAATGAACACTGTAGCCACGCTAATTGAACTGGCGACCCGAGCCGCTTTGGGAAGGAACAGTAACACTCCACAACAAATTGACCAAAACGACCTGTTCTACCGTGAGTAAGACCGGGAACGGTTGAAGACTTGGTTTTTAGCACCCGCGTTCCTCTCCAAGTCTTCAACCGTTCCCGGTCTTACTCCTATCTCGTGAAGACCAAAGGTGACAACTAGCAGCTAGCTCTATAGTCTTCCTCTCCATTGCCATGCAATCAGCTGACGATCACCAAGATTTCCAAACAGGTATCTGGCACAACTTTTTTTTCCAAGCCAACTGCACGCACGCAGCTAGAAATCATATATAGATCTCAGCTTCAGTTGCATTCTAGACCAGAGCATTGCTGAGCTGAATTAGTATTATAAGAACTGCAGTTGAACAGCAACTTGTAGACACTTCTTATAATCACTTTGCAATACGCAGCTCAATACACACATACTAGACGTACTCTGGTACCATTGCACTGCTGTTATAACTGTCTTCAGCTCACGTTAGCAGTGTCTGAGTTACGTGAATAATAGTCGTAAAACTCACAAGTCAGAAAGCTCTTAATTTGCGATTAGCTGCAGGAGCTCAGGGGTGCATTGGACTTGTAAGTAGATCACAGCTGCTTTCCTCCACGATCTGATATTCAGTTAGGAGATGATTCACATCTGAAGCGTTTGACTTGCAAGTAGTAGATCACAGCTGCTTTCATCTACGGTCTGATATTCAAATAGGAGATCATTCAGATCTGAAGCTATGGCCCCAGTAGCAACTGAAGCTGCAGTGCAGGTGAAAAATAATGGGAACGAGTTCAATCTTGCAGTGCATGAGTCCTCCTTGAGTACTAATGGGCATTCGATCAAAGCATCTAAGTTCTGCATCACAGGGACTACGCAGCAATCGTCGACGCTCCAGTACAAAAACTACAGTTTGAAGGACCCTTTCAACTGGGGTAAAGCGGCTGCGGTTATGAAGAGTAGCCATCTGGACGAAGTGAAGGAGATGGTGAAGACGTTCTACGAGTCAAAGGAAGTGGCTATTGAGGGCGTGAATCTGACCATCGCTCAGGTGGCGGCTGTAGCCAGGCGACCGGAAGTGAGAGTGGTGCTGGATGCAGAGAATGCCAAGAGCCGAGTCGATGAAAGTTCCAACTGGGTTCTTACCAAGATCATGAATGGCGGCGACATATACGGTGTCACTACTGGTTTCGGGGCTACCTCCCACCGCCGAACTCAAAAAGGACTGGAGCTTCAGAAAGAGCTTATCAGGTTCTTGAACGCGGGTGTCTTTGGGAAGAGCGGGAATGGAAACACTCTACCCAGTTGTACAGCGCGAGCAGCCATGCTGGTGCGTACCAATACCTTGATGCAAGGGTTTTCTGGAATTCGGTGGGAGATTCTCGAAGCCATGGAAAAGCTTCTCAATGCACATGTCACCCCGAAGTTGCCGCTGAGAGGAACAATCACCGCCTCCGGAGACCTCGTGCCCTTGTCGTACATTGCAGGTCTACTTACAGGTAGGCCCAATTCCAGAGCAATCACGGAAGACGGGAAGGAGGTTACAGCTATCGAAGCTCTGAGGATCGCCGGCGTGGAGAAACCATTCGAGCTTCAGCCTAAGGAAGGATTGGCCCTCGTCAACGGGACTGCAGTTGGATCTGCATTGGCTTCCACCGTTTGCTTCGATGCCAATATTCTAGTCCTTCTCGCAGAAGTTATGTGTGGCCTCTTTTGCGAGGTGATGCAAGGGAAGCCGGAGTTCGCCGATCCGTTGACACATAAACTTAAGCATCACCCGGGTCAGATGGAGGCAGCAGCAGTCATGGAATGGGTGCTTGATGGAAGTTCTTACATGAGTGCCGCAGCCAAATTGCACGAGACTGATCCATTGAAGAAACCAAAGCAGGACCGGTACGCTTTGCGGACTTCTCCACAGTGGCTAGGACCCCAGATTGAGTGCATTCGCAACGCAACGCATGCTATCGAGAGGGAGATTAACTCCGTGAACGACAACCCAATCATCGATGCAGTCGGTGACAGAGCTCTTCATGGTGGCAACTTTCAGGGAACTCCCATAGGAGTATCGATGGACAATATGCGCTTGGCCATCGCCGCCATTGGTAAGCTCATGTTTGCTCAATTCTCTGAGCTTGTTAACGACTACTACAACAATGGGTTGCCGTCAAACTTGAGTGGAGGACCCGACCCAAGTCTCGACTACGGCATGAAGGGAGCAGAGATAGCCATGGCTTCTTATTTGTCGGAGCTGAACTATTTGGCCAATCCAGTGACCACCCATGTGCAAAGCGCGGAACAACACAACCAGGATGTAAACTCCTTGGGTCTAGTGTCTGCAAGGAAGACGGAGGAAGCCAACGAGATTCTGAAGCTGATGAGCGCCACTTTCTTGGTGGGTCTATGCCAAGCGGTGGACCTTCGTCATGTGGAGGAGACGATGCAGACCGCAGTGAAGCAAATCGTTACTCAAGTTGCAAAAAAGACACTTTTTGCAAGCGAAAATGGTGTACTTTTGCCTTCTCGTTTCTGTGAGAAGGATCTCCTGAAGGTGGTGGAACGTGAGCCTGTTTTCAGCTACATTGACGATGCCTCAAGCCAAACTTACCCGCTGATGCAAAAGCTGAGAGAGGTGCTGGTAAGCCATGCACTGAAGCACAGCCAGGCAGCAGCAGACAACAACATTAAGGTATCGGAAAGAAGGAAATCCCTCAACCCCATCCTTGAAAAAATACCAAACTTCGAAGAGGAGTTGAAGGCTGGACTCAACACGGCGGTGCCTCTCATCCGCGAAGCCTATGACAACAAGGGACTTTCCTCTGTCCCTAATAGGATCACTGACTGTAGGACGTATCCCCTTTACAAATTTGTGAGGTCAGAGCTTGGGACCCAATTACTGTCAGGCTTGAGGACAGTCTCTCCAGGCCAGGAGATTGAGAAGGTCTATGACGCAATCTGTGCAGGTAAACTTGTTGCGCCTTTGCTGAACTGTATTGAAGGTTGGACTGGAACTCCTGGACCCTTCCCTAATACTCAAGAACTCCACTGCTAATTATCACTTTTAAACACTAATCTAGAGACATTAAACCTCCCTATATTCTTACTTTGATCAGACCTAATTTGTGGATCAGACCTTAGTCCACTATTTGCCACATAATAGTTGCATAGTGGGCCATATGGAAGTTACTGACCCAATTAGGGTCTGGCAAAAAAAACAACATTCATATCTCATCCTGAATGAAGCTGGCCAGGGTTGTAATAATAGCCATGTTACTTGAGGCTTGATCATGATGATGATCACATAATATTAAGCAATTTATATGCAGGGATGTGGTATGTAGTAGTAGAATTGATTGTTCCCAGTTCCCACACAGGAGATGATCAGTAGTATTCTGTGCTAGATTCCATCATGCATCATGGCACACAGTCCAGATTAAACTGTAGTTAGGTGTATGAGTTTTAGTGCCATGTGCCATGCACCCTGATTGGATTGCTGTGGACTTGTATGTTGATCATAATATGACATCATCGTCCATCACACAGAGATTTCTGATTATGCCATTTATGTAAAAAGGACAGCCATGATCCCCTTACCGGGGGTTTCTTTTAAGGACTTTGTGATGTAGCCAAAGTGATGGTCATCCAGAAAATAATTTAGCCAAATTTGGCTACATAATAGATATGAGGTAGAATAAAAACAGAATGCTTTTATATTCTTGGCTACCTTGCGGAAGTCATCATAAGACTCTGGCAATTTGGAATTTTAAAAATCGAAATCTGGCAAATTTTGGTCAATTTTGTCATGAAAAATGCTTTGTATAGGTCAAAATCTTATTTTTCAGGCCGAAATTTGGCAAAAAAATTCCAGTAAAAGAAATACTGCCTCTTATCCTGAACTCTGGGTGTGAACCAGTGTTTTCTTTTCATTTTTCTATTATTGATATTTTGGTGAAATTTAACCCAAAAAAAAGAAGGCAAATCTCTTTCTTTGAAAATGGCAAAATTTCACCAGGAAAAAAATCACACTTGTGAACTATATATGAAGTAATTCTAATCAGTGTTTTTATTTCCCCAACAAATTGTCATTTTTTTGACAATTTGTTTTGGGAATTTCTGGATTTTCATTTTCTAGTGCAAATTCAACTATTTTTTCTCATTTAAAATTCGCCAAATTTTTGATATCACTAAAAAAAGTTTATATATATATTTTAAATCCATGCTTCTAATGAGTCTGTGTAACTTTATTGGTGGATAATAACTTGTTACGAAGTGAACATAGCCCTATGTGCAACCTATGTGCAATTTCACCAACTTTCACAAATAAAAGTTCAACAATTCTTCATCACAAAATATGCAACTTTAATAGTGACCACTGAGCATAAAATTATATAGATTCAATTTACAATATTCAGTATTGTCATCAAAATCGTTGTATTGCAAGCATGGTTTTATTTTTCAATATTGTCTTGTAGGTCGAGGACTGCCAGTGCCTTTTTTTGTATGAATATTTGCCAAAAGGCTAAAAAAAAGGGGGCTGCAAACGGCAAATAGGGTATTGTTTTTGAGAAAAAGTGGGTTCATTAGCCAAATCTGTCCCAGCCCTTGATAAGGTGTCACAGCCATTGCTCCATTCTAAATTTTCTGGTGTCACCTCAACCATAGGTGGCTGGCGAATTGGAATGGAGGTGCCAGATCCTTCTCTTTAAATAAAAGAAGTTTGCATTGAAATTTGAGGTACTGAGTACTAATAATGTCATCCATTTAAGGGGTGAGATTAACTAATGGATCTAGTTAAATGAGAACATTTAATCTATATTCAAAAACGTCTTAAAAAGTGATAGGTAGTTGGTCTCCATCCTAAGTATCAATTACGTACTGAGTAATCTTAACACATATTTTGAACTTGTTTTTTTTTTGGGTGTATATTGAACGTACTTTAAATGTTTTTTTAAGAGCCACCTTGGGTCTTATTTGAAAGACCTAGGTTTGCCAAAAACAGAATCAACAAGTGACCAAGAAGCCACCTTAGGCATATTAGATGGTAGTCACTTGCACTCATTTTATAATTTACAAAAGAAAACCCTTGGACTGGCTATCATTCACAAGAGGCCAAAAAATTTGGGTAGAGGCCACACAGCACAACTTAAAAAGTTTTTGGAATCTTGCCTGGTTCTAACAACCTACAGGAACTCAATTTCTTAAAAAGCTAACTTCTAACTCCTTATTTTTCCTTGTGGCCCCAAGTTCATTTATGTTTTTATAATTATTATTTTTCTCAAGCATGTTTGTCAATTGCATGTTAGAATATATGTGGTCTTAAGTGTACTTGAAACAAAAAAAAGGTGTGAGCTATTACATAAACCCACCTAAATATGTATCAAAAGTGTTCTTGAGCAAAAACAATTTAAGGAAAATAATCAACTTTACTTTCCTGAACCATTTTAGTTAGGAAATGATTAGGAACATCAAAATTCAATTTTCTTAATTCACTAAAATTTTTAAGTCTATATAACCTCATTAATGTATTTATTCAAAAATTTAATGAAACCTCTTCTTTAATTGTTTCCTATTCTTTTTTTAAGTTCAATGGGTCAAATAAAATGAAACTGTGAGGAGGTTCCTTGTGATATCACCCAATCATATTTTCACCTTATGAATTCTTAATTCATGAGCTTTTATGTTATTTTTCATTTGTTTGTTAAATCTTGCATCCTCTATTTATTATCAATGGAAGTTTATTTTGATTATTGATTTTTTTGGAAAGTAAATTTGTTCAACCTTGTCTTCGGATGATAATTATATTTTAATTTATGTGTCTTTTTTTCATTTTTATTTAGATATGGTTTATTGATATAGATATGATTTGCTCTTGAAAATAAGGACCACAACTTTCACATGGAACACAAGATGGGTTGCAAACCTTGAAACACAGGAACACTGAATCAATGGATTATTTACCTCCATGTTCAATGGCACTACATGAAGCCTTTAGTCAAGTAGGTGCTTTCCTCTTCAAATATGGATTGTAGGGCCATCACTTCTTTTGCTCTCTTCTCTGCAATATTTTGGGCAGCCTGGCTTGCTCCATTTTTAGTAGATACAAGAGTCTAGTCTCCAATGAGTGTCTTAAATAAGCTACACAAAGCTAAAGACTTGTTCCCATTGGCGTCCACCAAAGCTGCCATACAATCATCGGTAGCATATCCATACTATTGTAATTGTAGCATGCTCTCATCCCATTCGTCTGCAAAACCATTGGAAAATCCATTGGGTCATTGTTTTCCTTTCACCAATACATGGACAGAAGCCTTAGAAGATTCTGTTGCAAATTTGGCTCGTAATTCATGCTCTGGCACATTCAGTACCAGCCAGTCCTGGGCTCTTATGCTCAATAAGAGCTGCATTCACATGTTGCTTGAATCCAAAACGTAGCAGCTGAGGCATCTGATGACACCCTATTTGCTGTAAAAGGTCACAACATCTCTCTTTAATGAGAACTTTTCTCTCTATACCCCAACTTAGTAGCACCCTGTACCCAGACTTTAAAATTAGGCTCTTTAACCCCAGGTACATTGCAACAGACATGTGAACAAACAAATGGTCTGCAAAGGATAAGCACTGACTTAGAGCCCCACAATCCGTGACATTGACTTGCAAAAACAGTAAATGAGACTCTCAATACTACAATACCTGAGATGCTCTCTGTCTTTGAAAATGGTTATGACCAGAGCCTGCCTTTAATTGTCTGGTTTGCTAGCTAATAGTCCCATTAGGCTTTGGAAGATTTTCAAGCTTTTCAAATATGCTACTTGTGGCCAGGTCCTCTATCATCCCTTCACCATGTTCATTTCTATCAGCTTCCAAGTCCCAAGTCATGTCATTGATTTTATTATGGGTAGAATCCACCACATCTGATCCCTTTAGTATGTCTTGCATTAACTTCCAGTTATCCTCATTCATAAATAAAGACAGTGTGCAGCTCCCTCTGTACTGGTGCAAGCTTTGGCTTTGGTTGAGGAGGATGCTCCTTCAAGTATGCTTTCTGCCTTTCTGCAATAGTATCAAGGTCTAGCCAATCCTGTTTGTAGTCTTCACCAGGGACACAGTCCAGCCTACAGCAATAAAATATATCAGTGAACAAAAGTATTTGTATGGTTCAGAGAAGAACCTGACAACTACCAATGCAAAGACCCATTACTTGTTTGGGAACACTGGTTAAGCCAAGAAACTCCAAAGAACTAGTTAAAGACACAAAGAGGGAACCTTTGATTGTCCATCAAATGATGAAGAGCCACAACTGAGGCCAGGTGTTGAGCACCAGCTAGATGGTTGCCACAAGCGTCAAATAGAAGCTAATTACTCTACTAATCTTTAGACTGTCTTTCAAATGCTAAAACTATGGACAATCCCAACTCCTCAGCATGTACAAAATACATCAGCTATTTTTTCTTGTTCCTAACAGATCAGCTGACTACCCAGGATGTTCATCAGCAAGATACACTCAACTGCACAAAACTTTTGAATTATATATCATCTCCTGTAGATTTCAAACTTTCAGAAGTCATTGATTTGTCATGTATTCTGATACAAACTTCACTTTACTTTTTGTTGGGCAATTGAACAGGTCTGTCACATGACTTTGATAGTTCAATACTCTGTTAAACAACACATTTGGTTTCATATCTGACACAATTTTGGCATGTACAACCACCTGTGTAATGAAGGTGCCATGAGAATGTTCAATTAAGTGGTTAACTTATGCAATACAACAGAGAGACCTCCAGTTCTATGCACACAAGGAAAGAAAATGTGCTCTTACCAATGGCCTGTTCCACATCAGATTTCTCCACATGTTCCAATTTCTTCATTTGGGTGTCCTCAGAGAGCTTTGCATCCTCAGTTGTCTCCACATGACAATTTCTAGGAGCTACGAATGTATTGGATCTTTCATTACCACCATCCCGATGCTCATAGTTGAATGTTTGTCTTGCTTCCTTATTCATGTGGTTTTCAACCCCATTCTCAAGGCACACCACCCCCTTTGTCACCAGAGCCATGATGTTTGTTTCTTTCTCATTCTTAGGTTTATCTAGGCCATTCTTTGACAGCTTGTCCCCAGACATAACATAACTGCAGAGTTTTCTAGTTTGGTGATATCATTCAGAGCACATTCAACATTGTGATTTTGACAAATACTCTTGCTGCCTTCATGAACTGAAGCATGTCACAGTAGCCTGCCACAATCAATATCTTTTTCCTGTTGTGCATGATGACCATTTTCTGTCACCCCTTGATTTTTAGTGCTGTTGCTGGCTTCACCTTCCTCTACATAATTGTTGGCTATGTTTCTTAAAGCACTTCCTCCTTCTACTGCTACTCTTTCTAAGCCAGCAATAGGTATGGAGACGAGGCTGTGAAAAGCAAACACTAGTAAGTCCATCCATTCTACCCTGGAATTCAAGGGGTGGTGTTCTCTCTCTCTTTGTGTCTACCATTCTGCTCATTGCAAGGATAAGACTTCCTAAAGGATGACAACAAATAAAAGTTCCATTTTCTTCAGCATACCCTTTCAGGACCAGGATCCCAACAAATGTAGAATGAATCCAGAGAATCTATGAATGCCACTCTTCTAGCAACAAGATCCCAGTGTAAGTTATCTGTTGCCATCTCTATTAACCCAAATTGCATTGTGCCACCTCAAAACCAGTACCACTTCCTTATGATCTTCTATCCTTGGATTTAGGACTGAAAAATGTCACAAAATACCAAACCCAAAAGAATTTCCATCCACCCACACAAAGTCTCCTTTGAACCTGTTTGCCCGGCCTGCATTGCATGACCAAAAACCTAGAGTTATTACAAGTTGTAGCAATAGTTGAACCTGAAACGAAAAAAGATTGGCAGCTACTGATATCAAAAGAGTAAAGAAACACACATCTCTACAGGAGTCATGACCCAATTCCACAACTAAAGTGATGTGCAACAAACCCATCTTACAAGAACTGATTCATAAGGTTCAAAGGTTAAATGGCAAGTGGAATCTAACACCACATCAATCTAGCAAACCAAATTTGTAGATGTGGGTGATATTTCAATGATGATTGAAGTGCATTCCTTTCAAATGTGCATTCTTTCTACTGAAATTGACCATATCTTGTAGTTGCAAATTGCAACAAAACTCAAAAGCAGGCTGATAGATCTAGTAAACTTCATTGCACTTGAAAAAATATGGTTAGAAATTTTTTCAATATGAAGAAACCTACTAGTAAATCAAAAACTAAAAAGAAACATCAAGGAAATTTTGATCTCAAATTTTCTTTGTTAATAAATGTCATTCTTTCATCATAAACTTCATTAGTTTTTTGTTTGTTTCCAATTGCTGAAGTTTAAAATGGAGGGCACTTTAATATTAGCTCTTTTAGATGTTTTAGTTATTGAACAGATTTTCTAGAAAATTTTGAACAATGTGTCAGTAAAGATATTATGCGAGGAAGATCCATCCCCCTTTCTGGGATTTAGAAAAATGGGATTCAAAAAAGTCCATTCAAAAAATTGATAAGTGGAATAAATAAGAAATTTTTTAAAATTGGGACAAATTAGTACCTCGTGGCAGTTTTTGTTACAAACCACAATTGAATGGAAAGCACTTCAGATGGCATTGGAAAGCAATGAATGCCAAAAGGATGTGGAATGGGGAGCTCAAGAAATGTTTGTGAAAGCATACACCAACAACCTAAAATTTCTTACAGGGAGTATCTCAGATGAAGCATACCAGGCCTGTTGAGGCATTGGATTGGTAAATGCTACCTCCTTGATTTCTTGACATACACAACTTTTTGAACAGTTGAAAATCGATCTCTGGAACTAAAGGAACAAACAAGTTGAATAAGAACTTTAAAAGGTAGCACTCACTTGTTTATGATCAAACCTAGTTTACATTCAAACTTTCAAGTTAGAAAACATGTTTAATCCTTCCTTAGAAGAGGTTATATCTTTCTTTTAGAATTCAAGGTTTCTTTGCAACGTTTGCAATTTTGTGACTCTGTATAAAGGACACTTGTCTAACCTTGAAAATAGATCCACTCTCATCTTAGAAATACCATGTAGAACCAACTCAGTTGAACCTTTGTTCAAAGTGTGATTGCTAAACAATCTAAAGCTTTTGAACATGCCAAAAAATTGTCCATATCTCTCTTTCTAGTGACTTAGTATCTGATGGTTGAAGAGCATAATCAAAAATGTACAAGATGGTCAGTTACAGCTGCTTTATCATGATAAGCTTGTTGTGCCAGGATTGTTTTTACATTCTCCTTGCTTTGAAATTTGTAGAGCATCCACATGTCAACATCCTCTCAAGAGTTTAACAACACAACAAATAAGCATG
>Ga0209208_10010025_pt1 | contig 12379 bp, 6 predicted proteins | sample S1TSphfallax_3_FD_187694 | JGI IMG/M metagenome (GOLD analysis project Ga0209208, IMG submission 187694) | Host-associated microbial communities from peat moss isolated from Minnesota, USA - S1T2_Fd - Sphagnum fallax MG (SPAdes) (version 2) | ecosystem: Host-associated > Plants > Peat moss >...
AACAACTTGCCATGCAAAACTAATGGTTGATCTTCATGAACGAATTTGTCATGAATTATATAATCCAATCCCATTTTGGACTAGTTTGGCAATGAGCAAATGCACTACAACTTCTACAAGCAACTAGCTAGGAATGTAGTCACATGCTTCAGCTTCTACATCCTTACCAAGAACATATGCATCTAATGAGGTTTCTAGGGTTGATGTGTCGGGTATAAATGGATCAAAAACTAAGGGAATCGATTGTGATGATTTGTTGTGCACTACAAACTTGAATGCCCTTCATTTCTAAAGAAGGTGCATTCAAACTTAGAGAATATAGGTTCACATAAAGTTCTCAAATCAAAAGGTTTTCTGTTTCATATTATCTTTGCTAGTTTCAAGTTTTGAACAAAAGCAAAGTTTAAGATTTATGTGAATGTTTTTTCTTCATGGATGGGTTTCATTACAAAACTCTCAACAACAACAACATGCCCAAGCGCAAATGAAACCTTCCATGAGAAGGGGATGGGGAAGGTGCACAAGACATTCAAAATGTGAATGTTCAAGGGGAAGGAGAGTGTAGCCTGAGGAATGTGTGTCAAAACTAGTATGAAGTTAAGCGCATAGCTAACACATAAGAAAGTGTCAAGAGGTATTGAGCTCATAAAGCTTTTAAAAATAAATTATAAAAGTATGTTCAATAAGAAGTTATTAAGTCTACTTTTAGAACTCTTGAAAGCGATGATAGACAACCACAAAAGGTGACTGTTGATATTGCTAAAAAGTTGGCAACAATTGCCCTAAAACTTATCTAGGATTTTGAACATTCCATTCAACATCCTATCCTTGAATTTTTTTTCAATCATTCTATCCTACAAAATGCAATTCATGAATACCTTACTGATGTGCAATCTATCAACTGAAATCAAAAAAATTGAACAACATGAAATCTAGGATCACAAATCACTTGGTAGGTCCAAAGTAAAGTCAACTTGTAGCTATCAAAAACATTGTATGTATGCTTGCTTCTACTTCATCAATTGCTAGTAGTAGAGGTGTTGTTAAAATGTTGGGGGTTGACAAAAGAAACATTAGAAAGGCATTGGAGCAACATGTTCAAATGGATATAGTCAACAATGCATTTTGGATTACTCAAAAGAGGTTAAGACATTCTAACACCTTGCCTACATCCATTAGAAATATTATGATTCAATTTTAAACTTTCTTAAATTGTGATTTCTCCTAATCATAAAGATGTGATGAGAAGACACATTTCTATAAAGGTGCATGAAGAATATGTGGCACATTACTTACAAGTTACACGAGTAAGATTCTAGTGCATTGTAACATTTTATTTTTCTTTGCACGATTCAAAAAGACTTAATCTTGTGTTTCTAAAATGTGGGTGCTTTGTGTTTCTAATCGAATGTGGACCTGCTTAATTTCCATGATCTAGCAATATGTAAACTTAGTTATAACACTATAACCATAGAATGTTTCAGGCAACAATACATTTTAGAAGCTCCTAACACTAGTTTTTATAGAAATCCAATGGTGAGTAGTTATTGTCTAGTGGTTTCATGACCACTCCTTTGAGAACATTGTTGTTTAAACATGACCTACACTGTAGTGGAAATCAATATGTTTGAAATTGTCATTTTCTTTATGATGATACATAAAAACATTGGATGTTGTAGTCCATAATATTGTGGTTTCAACCTTAACAATCCTTGTCTTTGAATGGGTGTATATGTAATTGTAATTAGTGGGTCCTGGATCAAGCTATTTACATTGGTTGCTTAAGGCTTGAATACCAATAACAACAAATATCATTCCGTTTTTTAATGATCAATAATAATAGATCAACAAATGATGGAAATGGCATCTATCGAATGATCAACAACAACAAATCAAAATTGTTGTTATTGTATTGACTAGAAGCATAAATTGTTGCAATGAATCTAAAAGCAATGTTGTTTCCTAGCATGGATTTAGAAGCACTAATTGAGATGTCTAGTGGATCTAAAAGCAATGGTATTTAATGATATAGATCCTATATTTGTATTTTAATTGTTGCAATGAAACTAGAAGCATTGGTTGTTGCAAAAGCAATGTCGGTTGCTATAATTGATGTGATTATTTCAATGCACATATTAAGCTTCTATTGTTTTGTTCGTTGCTTTATGTCCCAAACTGATTATGTAAATGCATGTTTATAAGCTCCAAATTGATTGTGTAAATGCATGATTAATAAGTAATCAATGAATAACGAAGTTTCAATTTGCTTGAATGGACAAGTAAAATAACCTAGATTTTGGGAATTCTGTAATTTTGTTTTGATGAGAATGGAAATAGAAGTTAAATTTGTTCAAATATTATAGGAAAATTTGCAAATTTCTTGAAATAAGCAGTTAAAAAATGTTATCATTATGGATTATCATGGCAAGTATAAAAGGATGTGTTTTATTGTTTTTTATCATGGCAAAAGAGTTTGAATTGTGTGTTCAAGATATAGAATTTAGTAAGTAATTTAGAATTTTAGATGAAAACAATTACAATTCAAGTTCCCATCCCATTTTAGAGTCCAATTGCATTTTGTAAACATATTACAAGCATGTTTGCTCATTTGTGCGTATTGTTATAATAATTCAAGTGCATTAGTGATTTTAAATGAGGCTTAATATAACCCCTAATTATATAGCAGAACTTAAATTGGACTAATGATGGTGGAACTACCATAAGTATTCATTTATAATTGGAAATTTTATTACATTCAAGGCTAATCATCCTAAGGTCCCCATTATGCTTGCATTATTCCAATGGCTACAACCTTAGTTTGTGCATTGGTTGACACAATGCAATACATGTTGTTGTTGCTATTACACAAACATGCACTACACCAAAATGCGTCTTAGTTCACTTTGGGTTTCATTAAATTTTGATTGAATTTGAACATTTTTACCATGGTGAAATTGGTCAACCCCCTAGTGATCAGAAACTAGTTGTTACGAACAATGAATTAGTTCATTAGTACCTAATGAGACAAGGTTTATTTCAAATGAAATGCAAATTTACTAAGCCATTCACTTGCTAGTTAATTAACTAAGCAACATGGAAATCAATTAACTGTAAATTATTTAATATATAATATTATTAATAATTTCATGATTTTCAACTTATGAATTATTGACACATGTCATTACTTAGACTAGGTTTAAAACCTAACATAAGTATGTAAAATACGTAATCAACATAAGCACCTATTCTAAGGAATTAAATAAAAGAATATTTGGTCAACTTACCATTGTTGACCACGCACTGACCACTTGTCAATTTTGATCCTTTGACTTTTAAAATGGAGGCAAATACCCCCACCATCAAGTCACCCCACTTATTGTGATAATATGTTACATTACATGTTATTTATCAAATACTTCATTTTAAACATTACGAAAACATAAACTTTGAAAATCCATATCTTGTTGAGATTTTATCGAAATGAAATGATTCGACTTTACTTTTTTTAAAATTTCAATAATGTACATAATTACATTTATGTTCTTTTGAAAGTGTAAAATCATTTGAATAATTTTTTTTGAATATCATTATTCAATAACATTTCAATGATCATTATTTTGAAAAAGAAAATGTTTAATGAATGGATTAGATTTTTGCTAATATAATAATGCTACCTATGTTAAGCTATTTTCAACAATTATAGGGCTATTTTTCATTAATCTAAATTATTTCACCCTACATTATTTCCGATTATTTATGTTTATTCTCAATTACTTTTGGTTATTTTTGGTTATTTCACCCTAGGTTACTTTTGGTTATTCTAAGTTACTTTTGGCCATTTTAACATATTTCACTATAGGTTATTTTTGGTTATTGTAAAATGGTTTTGCCTATTTTATGTTATTTCTGGCTATTTTAAATTATTTCATGTTAGGCTACTTGTAACTATTTCTTCGCTATTTTAGCATATTTCACCTTAAGTTATTTTTGGTATTATAAAACATTTTGGGTTATTTTATGTTATTTTTGGCTATTTTATATTATTTCATTTTAGGCTACTTATAATTATTATAAGTTATTTTGGTTATTATAAGTTATTTCATAAGTTATTTTCAACAATGTGAGGTTATTGTTGGTTACTTTTGGCTATTGAAGGCTATTTCACCTTATGTTATTATTATTAACAATTCTAAATTATTATAGGTTATTTCACCTTAAGTTAGTTTTGTCTATTGTAAATGATTTCCCCTTAAATTGTTTTTGTCAATTCTAAACAATCTAATATAATTATTGGTTATTATTTTATTAAGGCTATTAATGGTTATTAATATCCATAACATTGGTGGCTATTAATGACTATTTTATTAGTGATTATTCTATTAATGGCTATTGATGGATGTTATATTAATGGCTATTGGTGGTTATTATTGGATATTCTATTATTAGCTATTGTGGTTATTTTATTAATGTTTATTGGTGGATATTTTATCAGTGGATATTGGTGGATATTGGTGGTTGTTTTATTAATGGCTATTGGTGGTTACTTTATTAATGGATATTATTAACTATTATATTATAAGCCAATAGTGGTTATTTTATTGGTGGCTATTGATGGTTATTCCATTAGTGGATATTAGTGATTATTTTATTAATGGCTATCGGTGGTTATTATATTGGTGATTATTGTATTATAAGTTATTGTTGGTTATTTTATGTTATAGTATGACTATTAATGACTATTCTATTATGAATTATTGTTGTATATTTTAAGTTATATTATCATAGGCTATTGGTAGTTATCTATTATAGGCTATTATTAATTATTTAAAGCTATTTTACCTAGGTCATTATATTTTATTTTAAATTATTTTAAATTATTATATTTAAAATAATTCAAAATAACTTGTAATAACATAAAGTAAAATGACCTTGAATAACCTAAAGTACAATTTGAAATAACATATATTAACTTAAAATAAAATAACCTAAGGTTAGTTAAATGATTTAATTTAAAATAACTTCAAAGTTGACAATCTATGATCTTGTGTCTAATGTCACCACAAATATGACAAGAATATTTAACAAACCTTTATACTTTAATTTGTTGAGTAATAACTTGAGAGATTGCATGACCAGGGTGTTCTTTTCTTTTGATTATTGGCCAACTTCATTAATTTCTCATAATATACTTCCACTATTTTATTCTTCTCATGCTTTATGTTTTTCAACTATAGGTAAACTTGTTCATCATTCTGAATCTTTTTTTACCTTTTACAAAAAACTAGTTGTAATTTTGCAAAAGTACAATTTGCATAATCTCCCATATAATTGTTACACTAGTTAGACATAATATTTGAAGGTAAAACTGAACATATTAACAATTTTTGCATCATCTATTTCACTATTTGTTCTAATGGTAACTTCAAATACTCTGACATGAACATCTAGGTTAGAATCTTTAACATACTCTAGATAGTTAAGTGGTCAACGATAAGGTCTGTTTGGTGGTAATGGTGGCTTCCTTAGATTCACCGTTGGTAATCCAAAATATGCTAGAGGTCTTGGAGGTCCTGGTGGATTTGAAGCACCTTTTCCTGGATCTAATGGCTAATTAGCAAAAACTCTATTCACCTCTCTTAGTATCTCTTCATGCAAACTCACAAATTTTATTGCTCTTGCAATTTGTGTTTTAGATTTAACACCATCAACAATATGAATTGGTGCTAAAACAAATAGAGGTTCAATAATTATAATTATAGATTGGGGCATTGCCACATAGTATAATGGCACAAATCTTACTAATTCCATTCTAAAATTTGAAGTTCATGCATAGGTAATTCCAATATGATTTTGATGCAACAAACTTGGTATAAGAGATACAAAAACAAGTACTACATCTGCCACAATTTGAACTCTCATTCCCACTTTATTTTGTCTCCAAATATGTTCTATGAGTCTATTTGGAATTTTGACCTTCTCATGGTATAAACCCTTTGGCTCAATATGTCCATGATTCCCTACTTTTGCAATTCCAGATTCAAATTTTGGAAATGCTCAACAAATCCTTGCTTCACAATATCTTCAATAAATGGACATTCATTGATATGATGTCTAATTTGATGGCAATATGTGCAACATGGAGAATTTGGTTTTAAAACTTTATTCACAGTTTGAATTCCTTTACTCCAATCCCCTGGAACTCTTATAACTATGCTTCCATTCTATTGATTAAATTTGGGTTCACTATACCTCATTCTCACAGCCATAGGACCACCTTCTACCATTGTTGATCCTATTATTGGTAAGATTACAGTTTCTTGTTTAGTTACAAGTACAAACTCAACTCCTCTGGACTTTCTAATACCCTTAGTTGTAGCTTTCTATGCAATGACATAATGAATCAAAAGTTCAAAATTTTAAACTATTTGTTCAAACTTTTCATTTTTCTAACCACCTCGATAATAAGGAGGTGAAGCAGATTTGTGCCTTGGTACTACTTCTTCCCTCTCTAACTTTTTGAGTCTCTATTCTTCTTCTTGAATTAGAGCATCAAAAGTATGTTAATTGCATTATATCTATTGATTCCAACACAACTTTCTATCAAGGTTTAGATTCTTGATTCCTTCCTTTAAACTCAACATGTGAATCTACATTTTCAATCTAACATTCTATCTTCCTAGAATTTTGTAATAGACTATTGGTGCACTTTTGTGCTTCACTAGTTTGCACTTCATGAAGAATATTCAGTTTAGCTTGAAGCATTCTATGGCCTTTAGATCTCTTTTTTGTCCACAGATGTTTTTGTTATGTTTGAAAAACTTTTCTAAGTGCTTCAAATTGCTAATCTACCTCATCTACACTTAAATTGTTGCTAATGGTAGCACCATTTTCCACTTGTTCATGTAATACAACAGGATCTAATTGTCTTGTAAGAATTTTAGTTACAATATAATTTTCCATCTTTCCACATCCTAATTCAAATCTGAACAAACATCTACATTAGAACAAAATTTTCACAGTTAACTACTTTGTTTAGATCTACTTCTTGAATGAAAAATTATGATCAATATTTGAAAAAAAATGCAAAAAAAAAACTGAAATTCATTATCTATTTATAAAAACAAAAATTTCACCAACAAGACATAAACAACATTCTGAAATTCACTTTGAATTTAGGCCTTGGGATGGTCACCGAATGGTAAATATAAAATCTCTAATCCTATATTTTGGTCAAAAATCTAGATTGAAATCCAATAAAACTAATACTAACAAAGTCTATTCATTTATATCTACTTAGAACTAGTTTCGAAATTTAAATCTAGTAATGAAAGTATGATAAAAACACCAAAACAAAAAACTTTGATTATGGAAATAAAGTTTTTCCAGAATTCAAAGTATATTTTTCTCATACTCCATTAAAACTCCATGTTCTACAATGATATAGTGGGTTCTCATCTCTTCCTCTTCTTCTAAAATATATCCTCCACAAAAAACAATTATATGTTCTATTCAAATTCAAATGGTGATAGAAAATTATGTAATATAGCTAGTAATTCCTAAAACAATAACTAAGTAAATAGAAATATACTAACTAATAATTATTGCAAGTAACTACTCCCTTAACAAAAACACATAAGAAAAGCTCAAATGCCGTTTAAATTTGGGGTTTAGCTTGAGAATTCAAGTTGATTGTCTTATGGTTAAAGGTTTAACAAGGTTGTTTGGGAACTTCCTTCAAATTGGGCAAACATTTTATGTTGGTGGGGTCCATTTTATAATGAGGATTGAAGTGAATCTCAGAAATGATCAGTTTCATGGGTTGACTTTGGAAATGTGCTTCGTACAATGGGCTCTATAGTCTATGGATATGGTGGATTGAATATTCATGGAAACTTCACTCCTTGACCAATTAAGATTGGAACAATGTTTTTCAAAAGCCAAGAGGCATAAAACTTTCATCTTTCCCTTTTGCTAGGTCATAAACAAATGCATCAAATGTTACCCTCTCTTCTGTCAAAAACATGACTTTTTCATCGAAGACCACATCTTTTCTAAATATAAAAAATTTGTTTGTTTTGTCATAAAATCAATAGTTTTTATGAACTTTTATATCCCCATAACCCAAGAAGATGCACTTATGTGATTTCATTTCCAATTTATTGTAAAACTCAATAGGAATATGAACATATGCAAGGCAACCAAAAATCTTAAAATTGTTCACATTTGGTTTGACACAATACAAAGTTTTATATGGTGTAATAGCTTTTAGTGTTGAGGTGAATTTTTTTCATTGAATAAAACAAGTTATTGCCATTGTATCACCCCAAAATCCATCAAATAATTTTTCATAATTCAATATGAATCATGCACTTTCAACTAAAATTTGTTGATTTGTTTTGCCACTCCATTTTTCTATGGAATGTAAGGCACTATAAATTGCCTTAGGATTTCATTTATGTAAAAAAAATCCTTAAATTCTTTATTGACAAATTCACCACCATTATCCATATGAAATTTTATTATTATTTTTTGGTTTGGTTTTCGACCATGGCTTGAAAGAATTGGGAAATTTTCAAAAATTAGTGACTTATGCTGTGAAAGATATATGGTAGTAAATCTAAAGTGGTTGATAATGAAAGTAATGAAATAATTAGCTCCTCCAAAATTTGTGGTTCTCATTGATTTCCATGCATCCAATGTCGCAACCCCACTTTGAGGCAAATGTGAGGATGAGACTCACATTCCCAAAAGTGGGAACTTGGAGACCTCCGGGACTCCCGCAACTTCAGAGCTCAAATGAAGAGGTCAAAAAACCTTGCCTTGAGGTGTTCTTTATACTGTTGGAAAGGCCTTGAAGTGTAGATGTCGAAAATGGCCTTGCATGAGCCATTCGGACATCTGCAACACAAGTTATGGTCGAAAGAAGGGCCGGGAGTCAAACTGGTAGTTTGACTCCCGACCACAAAAAGTCGGGAATCGACCCGATCTTGGTGTGTGCAAATGAAGTGCGACACACCGTTGGAAAGCTCTTGAGGAGAGCTACAAGATTACTTTAGACTTCATCCCAATCTGAGGTTTGAGCCAGGAGTTATGAGCTCCCAAAGTCCCGAGAGTCCAAACCGAGACAGTTTCGGGACTCCTCCTTGGGAGTCCCGAGAATAAAAGCCATTTGGATGCGAGTGCGACGGAACAACGTAGAGAATACTATATGGGGGAAGGTGGTGGCTTCCCCCGAATCTGGGCCATGGTGTGTCAAGTGAGTCCGTGTTGCCCATGGTTTGTCCCAACACCAAAAGTGTTTTCCGAAGGTGAACTAACCAACGTGTGGTTAGTTTTGATGCAAGACCGAGTAACTAAATAGTTGTCCCTCTTCTTAGTCTAATCCTAGAGCTTTCAGCATGCCCCTCTCACCCCCTTTAGTGCTGGAAGCTGGGAGCGGCACCAAGTTCCAACTACTTCCACTCTTTAACATAGTTGGTCTCATTTTGGGCCTAACAAGGAACTTGGGGGCGCGTCATCCAAATGGATGAGCTCCAAAACTTTTTAAGGTTCTTTGTTGCCATGCATAGAGAACTTTATTCTTTGTTGTTTCCATACAAACAACTTTGATAGAATGGTAATGTGGAGATAAAACTATTTATTCCATTAACCATCTTTGTGGTTTTCATTAGCTTCATGTTTACAAATTACAATGACCAAATCTTAAATGTCACTTCATCATATCTTTATCACACCCATCTTTTGTTTCTATAAAATTTCAAGTAGGGTCTTCATTTGTGGTCCCCTTATCAATGGAGTATAAAGATCCCTTTATCATACATTCAATATGTATGTGCATTTAGCCTAGTTGTTGCGAAATGATGACACATTAAATTCCAATTTAAAGCCATTTTGGGTTGATTTGCCCATCAATAGTATATCCTTTGACAATCTTGACACATGTAATATGTCCTTTATCTCCATCATCAATTTAGAAGTTAGTTTGATAAGAACTTTTTAGTGCCAATTACTTTTTGATATTTTTATTCCTTAAATACATCATCATTGGGGGTGTTAGTAAAGTAGACAATTTTTGTTCATTGTCACACAAAAAAAGTTAGCCATGAACAAGTTTTAATGTATTGAAAAGAGAAATGTTTTTTTATTTAATGACCAACATGAAGATAATCTTTAATTTTATCACAATGATGTTGATTAATCACATATTTAATATGCATTCAAGTAGATGTTTTTAAATAAATGTTTTTTTTCCTACTTTTTATGATGTTCAAACTAAATAGGTAAAAGTAAATGAATTATTGAATATTTTCCAATTTCAACATGATGTAGCTTTAAAATGTACTTGTAAATTCTCAACATTTAAATATTATAATAGAATACATCAACTTCTAATGGAAAATTATGTTTAAACTCAATTTGATTAGTCATTTTCAAGTATACTTGTTATTTACTTTTACAATTGCCAAAGTTCTTCAAATTTTGTAATCACCTCTCTATAAACTCAAAGAAAAGCATCATGCTTTTATTATGTTATTTTAAATTATTTTAAATTTACTTTCTTCTACTCAAGTGTCAAAAATTGAATCATTTTTTGACTATATTTTTTTAACTACTGTTTTTGTATATTTTACTATGCTTTCACCCTTAGGCTAGCTCCACATTCATTCTAGGATGTGAACCATACTCATTTTGGGGTCATGTGTTCCATTGCTCTATAGTCCAAATGTCACACTTCAAGTGATAATTGACTACTTGCTAAACATATTGTGAACAATTGTGGGTATTATTTATGACATTACTTGGGGAGTTATTTGTGACATTATTTGCTTGGGTCCTAAAGATACCTTTGACTAAATCTACAATGTAAAATTGACATTCCTTTGAATGGTGGTTTGATTTTTGACAAAAAAACATGGTTCTATTGCCTTGTTTTATTATTTTGGTTTTGAAAGTTCAAATTGGATTTTGAATTATCATTTTAACTACTTTTCCCCCATTGTGTTTTGTATGGTTTCTTTATAATTTCCATGCCATTGTTGAATTTGAAGAGTTACCTTTTAAAGTAACTTCTTCTTTCCTTAATGCATAACATAATTTATCAAAAGTCAAATTGGTTGATTACCCATTGAACCTTTAAAATACTTTGGTGAGGCACATAATATTTAAAAGGTGAATTTTTCATCAGAGAATGTAACTCCAAACCCCATTAATTAATTTCTTAAACATAAGAATTTTTCCACAAAATATGTCACTTGTTCATCATCTTTCATTTCCAATTTGGATTTTTTTTCTTCCAAACAACAATTGATGCTCTATCCAAATGTTCATATATCAAGTTACTGACATCCCATTTTGCTTTGTATTTTTATGTGGTTTGATTGCCTCTATTTGGGCATCCCTTAAACAAAAAAAATATTGAACTTGGTTTATTGTCTTTTAAATCCATGTCTTTTGATTTGTGATACCAAGATCAAGTTCCATGCCAACAATAAAAGTACTAAACCATTCCTTATTAAAATAATTTTAAATTTTATACTCCAAATCGAGTAATTAGACCCATTCAACTTTTCAATTTTATAATCACTTTGATTATTTTGTGTTATTGTTGACATTGTTACTCTCAATTTGAACAACAATTTTTTTTTCTTTAATTTCATATAAATTTATCAACAATATATGTGGTTTGACCATCAATTGATTATTTTAACAAAATTTCTCTCATTTTTTCTATTATGTCATATTGATCATTTTTTATTATTGATGTCATATAATACATAACTCAAAGAAAATATTCATTTTAAAGTTTTGCAAAAAGATCTTTTTTTTACATGCTCCTTTTTGTAAATTTGTTGAATCATGATTAAACAAGCTCTAATACCCTATTAGGATTTTAAAGGATCAACACTATGTGTTATACTCATTACAATAATTGAATATTACAAATTCTTTTGTGAACAAAGTAAAGATTGAGAAGACAATGTTCCAAGAATCATGTCCATTGAATAAAGTCATTAATAATCACTACATACATAAAATAACTTGGATGAAATAATGAAACCATGTTTCATCCATCTATTTTCCTCTAATATCCATGCAAATGTTAAATAATGTCTTGAGGTAGACGTAGATTGTTAGTTATGTGATATTTGTGATGATGTAAAGCCTTTTGGTTGGGGTAATGGTGATGTTTGGAAGTGATTTTCACCAAGTTTGACTTGTCATTTAAAAATGCACTAGGACTAGATTATAGATGCCTCTTTAAACCATTCCATGTTGTGGGTACAAGTGTGTGTCTTAATATTACAACAAAGCATGCATTTGATTGTAACTTTTACGAATGCTCAAGTATTTGTAGCATGATTATTACAAGTTGGTAGTA
>Ga0209208_10010026_pt1 | contig 12379 bp, 6 predicted proteins | sample S1TSphfallax_3_FD_187694 | JGI IMG/M metagenome (GOLD analysis project Ga0209208, IMG submission 187694) | Host-associated microbial communities from peat moss isolated from Minnesota, USA - S1T2_Fd - Sphagnum fallax MG (SPAdes) (version 2) | ecosystem: Host-associated > Plants > Peat moss >...
TTTTTTTTTTTTTTTTTTTTTTTAATTTTTTATAAATTTTTAAAATTAAAAATATTTTATTTTATTTATATAATTTATTTTTTAAATTTTAAGTGGGTGTTACTGAAAAAATTTGTGATGAAAAATTTTCAGTAGATTTTCTTTTTTTTTATTATTTATAATAACATTGCTCTTCTACACTAAATGTTTGGCCACACTTGGCTTGCAGCTAACATTACCTTAACACCAAACAAAGTGCCATGAGTCATGGTACCCCAATTTTTGGCATTGCAAGTTATATCAACAATAGTTTTTCCTAAACAGTATTTCAACATGTCCACACATTATGTTTTGTTAACAATTAAAATTGAATGTTTTTTTGAAGTTTGCAATGTAATTCACACTTACAAAAATTAACAATTTTCAACATGGCAAGTTACCAATTGTTTTCTGAACACCATTTCAACATGTTCACACATGATGTTAATTAATAATTGAATTTGTTTTTGGAGTTTACAACCTAATCCACACCTCTAAAGATTAATAATTCCTAATATTACATGTTATCATCAATTTTCTAAACATTACTTCAACATGTTCACACATGATGTTACTTAATAATTGACATTGAATTTTTCTTTGGAATTTGCACTCTAATACACACTTACAAATATCAACATTCTGTATCATTGCAAGTTATCATCAATGTTCTTAACATCATTTCAACATGTTCACACATGATGTGAATTAATAATTAAAATTAAGTTTTTCTTTCGGAGTTTGCAACCTAATCTACACACCTACAAAAATTAACAATTTCTAACATTGCAACTTAGGTGTGGACTGGTGATTAAAATTCCAAAATTTTCCCAAATTCTTTTGTTTAGGGTTTTAGGGTTTAGACCAGCAAAATACACTGGTCTTGGCCTTCCCCAGAACCTCTTGATTCTGAGCAGCTGATAAAGCAAACACATCATTGAGTTTCTTTGCTGGCCCAGACAACTAAGAGATGAATTATAACAACAGAGTAGTACTTTTGCGGCTGAGGTCAAATTCTAGATTCGAGAGCTGGTCTGCTATTGATTTTACTCACATTCTATGTACACCAATTTTTCCTTCACCATGATTTCTGTGATGGGGAAGCTTGTGTGTTGTTTATTCAAGATTCGAGAGCTGGTCTGTGTTGATTTTACTCATATTCTATGTACACCAATTTTTCCTTCACCATGATTTCTGTGATGGGAAAGCTTGTGTGTTGTGTATTCAAGAGCTGGTCTGCTGTTGATTTTACTCATATTCTATGTACACCAAGTTTACCTTCACCATCATTTCTGTGATGGGAAAGCTTGTGTATTGTGTATTCATTTTCAACCTGTATCCTTCGACTCAGTAACTTCCTGTAGTATACAAAAATGCAGAAAACATGCTCATATTTAAAATATCCTCACCAGTGCGTCATTGAATTCAAAAAAGTGATTTTGGCACAACTATTGACACTGCATAGAATGACGTTTGCTAGCCACTGCGCAGTTTAAATCCTACTGTGAATTGGCAAGATTGCTTGATTAGTCTCCACAATGCAATCTCCCACTGTTATTGAGTGATCAGATTAGTTAATGGGCCCACTTGCTTTGCTATTAGTGATCTCCGGCTTTTCAGAGTTTATGGGTGGGGCTTGAGATACATAAATAAGTAATATATAAATAATGGATGTGAGAAATATTGATGCAAGCCTAAATAGGCAATATGGGTGGGGATGCTCAAATGTATGTATGACCTAGTCAAATCTTCTCCGCTCTTCTGTTGGGCACACACCACCTCAACACCAGCCTTGTGTGGGGCCCTTGTTTTAGCAATGCCCTACACAAAGAACCTGCAAAGAACTGTGAGTTTCTGGTAAGCTTGTACAAAGGTCCTTCTTCTGTCAAGGTAATTGATTCTCCAGTGGTGTGTCAGAGCCTTCATGAAGGCTGTCACCAGTGGTCCGCATTTCCAACTCAACTCAATTGCTTGTTCCCAAGCTCCTCTTGCTCTGTGCAAACTGGGCAATGGGTAGCCAACAAGGGCTATAGCAAGCAGAGTCTTGTGAATACTCCTCCAACTCAGAACTTCAAGCTGCTCACCTCACAAAACCACATCAGAAACACAGGTGAAAGAGAGGCAGATCTTGGCTCTCCTTTTTGCCAAAGGTGTACAGATCATCAAGGTTTGTACCATGAGATCCAGAGTTTAAAATCCTCTCCACCAGCTTCAAGTCCTTTACAATTTTCTAAATGCATATGGAGATTCATTTCATGTTATGATCTGCTAGCATGAGACTCCCAAATCAGCTCGCTGCTAGATTTATTTCTTTGGAATTGGCTAAGTGCAAAATCTCGAAGTGTAGTATCATTCAATTCACAAAACTTTTCTGCCCATGCAGGTGGCTCTACCGCCTTTGTACCCAAGCCAGGGGTTCTATCCACATGGTTCAACTTGTAATTATCACTCCAGTCAGGAACAAATGTTGCTACTCGATGGACAAATTTGGTCTTAAAATCCTCCCAGACCTGCATGAACATAAGAAATGGAAAAAATTAGTTGATGCCAGGACAATGATTCTCACATACACCTCTCGCAAGGTCAACTTTCTTGCATCTGGTAAGCTTGTTGTTCATATGCCATGAACTTGATTAAACAGTTCATAAAGATCCAAACAAAAACAGCTGTGATCCTACTAAGATCATTGCATGTTTTCATGACTTCAGAAAGCAGTAGGATCACTGCTGCATGTGCAGGATCTTAATATAGCTTGGTGCTAAATCAAGGTATGGGTACTGAATGTATACAAACTTGTTTGCACTCTGAAGTCAAGAAAAAAGCAGCAACATAGGAAACTCAAAGAGAAATCAATAGAAACTGCAATTCATGAAACTGTGTTATATGAAAAGAAACAAAAACCTTCAATACCTGATACTTGTAGTGGTAGACAGCTGCCTGACCAATATTGGCCCGCACCTCCTGAAATGTGCTACGAAGATGAAAGTGATGAACCTGGCTACATAGTGTGGGTGAGAGTGCCACCAATCTAACAATTGATTTGACTCGTTTTGGTGCCCTCATCCTGCAGATATAATTCACAATCTGACCACTGCTGGGAAGAGCCACCAGACCCGAAGCCCCAAATGTGTAGCAAGGAATCTTCAACTGCCCCATTTTGCCTTCAACTATACTATTCTGATGAACAAGCATGTGTTGCAATGGTGATCCAACAACACTTGTCTCCACAGTTGACACCCCAGCAGCATGCTCACTTGCATCATGTTTCTCCTGAGTAGTTTGATATCTTTCTTGGTTGGATATTGGTACTACCTGCCCCCCACCCCCCAAAAAGGGAAAAAAAAAAAGACCGAAAATGAACAAAAATCAGGCAGTACAAAAGTCAATCTACACAGTCTCCAACCCTAACAACAGGGAATTGCAAAAAAACAGTGCTCCAAAAAACAAGCTCCTAAGTTCCTTTGCACATTTGTGTCCAATTTCAATGCAATGGTTTTGAATCAGATCATAGCTATGTAGTTGTACCATTGACGATGATGAGTTTCCCTCTGATGACAGATCCACATTAAGCTTCTGATTGCCGACATTCGATTGTTGGTTTAAACCCTTCATGTAAGAGGATGGGAAGAGGAACTCATCAAGGTCGATAAAAGCAACCCATTCACAGATTGGCATTGCCTGAGAGGCACAATGAGAGAATCCTGCTTCTTGGGTTTTCAGCCATGGCCACACATGTCTACTCAGATTGAAATTACTAGATTGCAAGCTCTTCACAACAGAGTCGAGATCGTCATCACTGTTATTGTCGTACAGGAAAAATCTCTCCACGCCCATTCGGTCATGGAACATGACCCATTCCCGTAAGAATTTGGCACCATTCCAGATCATGGTGCATGCACAGATTGTCATGTCTTTCTTGCTCTTCTCCAGATCCTCTAAGCTGTGTCTCTCCAAATCCGCAGCAGTTTTGATGTCACTGACAGAAGCTTGTTTGGTGAAATCATCAGCTACTGCAGCTTTGTTTGAGGAGGAGTTGTGCAGATTATCTCTTATAATGGTGGTGTTGCGGCTGTACCTTACAACAGATGGGAATCGTGTGCCATTTGCAAGCTGCAAGTGAACCAGCAACCCCACAAAAGAATCTCTTTGTTGAGGTGGAGGAAGAGGGCATCGGAAATTCTCCTGGCATGATTCTGTCACCTGAGTACGAAAAGTGTTTCCAAACACACATTCAAGGCCTTGAGGAGCTTCTCCTTTCTTGGTAACCACAATTCCCTTGGCAAAAAGGAGCACAAAACCCTCCTCTTCGTACACCACTATCTGGTAAACCACTTTCTTCCAAGAGATTGCACCATACTGTGCTTTCGATGGCAGCTGCCTTGTTGTTAGTCTCTGAATCTGGAGACTGACGAATTTTCCTACCAAGGATGCTTTCAAGGTTTTGCTGCTTGGGTGCTCACAGCGTACAAACCCTTGATCTATGGCTAGCACTTTAGTTCTAACATGAGCACCATATATACACATGACCAGCTCCTCCTGCTGATGATCTCCATACAGTAGATTCCTAGGGTTGCTGCTTTCGCCACCACCAGCTTCTTCTTCATGGAAAAGAGTGGAATTCAATAGCAAGAGTACATGCTCTGGGAAGGACACGGCAGCATCCACAAACACCGGCCTCTCTGCTGCTGCTGCTGCTGCAAGTGCTGCAAGAAGACGCTGTTGTTGTTGTTGTTGTTGTTGGTCTCTGTACGTGGATTGCCGCTCTGATTTCGGCTGCTGCAGCAGATTCAGACAGCCGTGATCGGAAGTTTTTTGATGACATCCTGGAATTTTATCTACACAAGTGTGAGATCACCGAAGAATGACAGAGTAGTACGTCTTCTTCGCACAACAACAACAACGTCCATCCAGACTAGCAAATAAAAAAGAAAGCAATAACAGGAGCTTCGAGGTTTTTTCTCACCTCCAAGACTAGCAGCGTCCGGCAAGCACACCAACACAAGCAACGCAGCAGTGGCCAAAACAAGCAGCAATCGAAGCCAGTAAGAAACGCTGGATGCGCAAACTGCTGCCACCACCGCAGCGGCTCCTCGCGCTTTCCTTCCGACCCTAGAAGGCTCTCGTTCTCTCATCATAGTGTCAAAATGTAGAGGAAGCCCAACTCCAAATACGGCAACATATCTAAGTTGGTTGCAATACTAGACTTCAGATCACGAACTTCCTCCCCAAAAAAGCTCAAGAACAAAACATCTCCAGACTTGATCATGCAGAAAATCTGCAACCCTCACCTTCTATCGAGTCTCTCTCATCATCATCATCATCATCAAGAACACAACTCATAGATTGCAACTCATAAACATCACCACTAGAAAAACACAAACCCCAAAGGAAGAAGAAGAAGAAGAAGAAGAATAAACAAATAAATAAAATTCTGATTTTGCAACCAATAATCTCAAGCTCAAACTGGTGTTCACAAACTCATCACAAACTCGACAGCTCTTGGGCAAGAGTTTACTAAATTTGACCCAAGGAGTTGGGTTGTGCTGCAGCTGCTGCTGCTGTAAGTGTAAACACTTGAACCACTTCTAAACATGCTGCTACTTATTATCTGCGTGATTTTCTGAGCAAGTGATGAAGAAAAGAATGCGGGAGTGATCATGATGCTGATGATAATTATGAGCTTTCTGGAGATGATGATGATGAGGAGGAGGAGGAGGATCTTGCTGAATGCAGCAAGCGACCCTTAACCAAGGTTTTTGATTGATGGAACCTCCTCTGGTGTGGTCTTGAGACCAGTTCTCTGGAATTTTTCAAAACCTTCAATTTTATTCATTTTTCACAAAGAATTTCAAATCACTCTAGCAAGCAGCTCATGGACAAGGTCCCACTTTCATCTCCATCACACACCATTTTTTATTTATTTCTTAATGTATTTGTTCAACTAGTACACACATAATTCAAGATAAACGTTATATAATAATAATAATTAATTATGTACAACCAATCAAATGCAATAACTTGTATAAAATGTAAGGCCAAGCTTATGGTTTTTCAAATATAACTCTAACTTTATGTATAGAGAACCTGAACTTGTTTGATAGGTAGAGTGTTCTTCGGAAGGGCTATTAATCCAGGCCAAAACTAATGGCAGCCAAATTTAGGAAATAGAAGTTCCATGCAACCAATGAGAAGTGGCTTCATGGAGTGAAGGGACCTCCCTTTTTTGTCTTGTGGGGGAGTGGGGAGTTTGTTTTTTCAAGTTATGTTCCATGTGGAGAGTGGAGCCTCAACTTTCCATGCAAGTTTCTTTTTTTTTGTTTTTTCCTTTTTGGGGAGGGAGGGGAGGGGTGGTCAAAGCAAAGAGTTCCCAAGTTCTTGACATGTTCCTCAAAGAGTTCCTAATAGCACCTCGATTTTATCCCATATGCTTTAGCAAATGTTGTCCTCCTTTCACCGATATAGGTGGGCCAAAAGGGAAGAACTCTGTACTTCAAAATGTAACCTTCTATTTTGGGGAGCCTCCATAGTTTCATTTTTTTTGTTTTTGAGTGATGGGCCAATCAAATTGGCTAAATGTTGTGGTTTAAAAAAAATTGAACTTGAGAGACACCTCATCTAATGAATAGGAGAAGTGAATAGGTATGTGAATAGAATTTAATAGGTAGAGAACCTAAACTTGTTTAAAAGGGATAACCTCTTAATTTAGTTTCTAATTCAATTTTGAAAAAAAAGTTCATTCCTTGACTCAATTCCAATGATAGTTCCAAGAAAACTTTGAACCTCTGATTTAGAAAGTTGAGAACTTAACTTATCTAAATTTGAGAACTTGCCAACATTGATTGGCACCATGGTCTATATTATTTCTAAATATTACAAATATCTTGTGTGTAGACTAATTCAACGTTTCAATTCTAACAATTTTTTAGTTTAATATGGTCAACAAAAAGCCTCACTCCAAAAGATGAAGGTACCACCATGGGTGTTGGTTCACCTTAATACTGACCTTCTAGTCTCACAAACTCAAAATCTCTCCTTCCCCTATACAAAATATTATCACAAATTTTTATCATATTTGTATCATAAGAACATAAAATTTTCATGAACTTGCAAGAAATGCAAAACATTCCAAAGTCATGAATCTTAAGGAAAATTTGAGGAATTGTCAAAAGGTGGTCTTCTATAAACTTTTTGAGCCGCTAGAAATTTTGTCAAAAGATCTATTTCCTTTTTGGACTTGAAGAAGGAACTTATGTCTTACTCATGAAATTTCCTTTGTAGGTAATTTGGAGAGCACTTTACATTCATGAATATTACTAATCCTCAAGAATGAAAAGATTTCTCCCACTTTTAAATAGTACGTGTAATATCCCTCCTATAAGTACCTTCTTTCCACCTACTCTTTGCAATCTATGTATTTTTAAAATTCACAATAAGTTTCACATTGTGCTTGTTGGCTAAGGTGAGTGAGCACTTACAATACTAGCTTCACATTCTTAAGAAATAAGGTCATTTAAAGTTAATAATTGGTAGAGGAAATGTTAAATTAGGACTTAAGAAGATCCTTATTTAGTTTAGGGATGGGATATCTATCATGTTTAAATGCAACCCAAAAAGACTTGGGGTTTTTTTATCATGGTACTAGTGTAAAATCTGATTCACTCAAGGCAGTGCTTTATGGTGGATAAAGGTCATGGGTGACCAGATTCCAAAAATGAAAGGTTGGATCATAGTGTTGTCTTATCCTAGTCCCCTTTATAATGGGAATGTCACACCTTAGGGATTTAGTATAAACAAAAGACCATGAATCTGGTGAAAATTATGAAATTTGAATTTTTTTTGCACCTTTGAAAGATTGTCTTGTATTAATACTAACATTTTATTTTTTAATTCATGATATATTTCACAAAGCAAACACTAAGTTGATCATAAAAATAGTTAAGATGCATGTCCACCTTGCAATTAATATGTTGTGCCATCAATTCATCAGTTGAGGATGTTAAATGTTGCTTGGGAAAAACTAGGTAGTCATGGCAAAAATCACCTAGTCAACAAGATGGCATGACCATGAAAGGCTTCATCTCTATAACATTAACATTATAGAAGATTATATTTAGTGTGACATTCTCTTTAATTGAACACAAAATCTTAAATAAACCATAATGTATTTTATTATAATTGTTATTTGAAACATGGTTGGGTTATTTAAATGCAAAGCAATATGAATGTATAATTGAGTGGTTCATTTTTGGCAAATACAGATTCCATACAAATTCATTGCAAGTTTTTTAAAAGTGATCAAATGGACATGGTTGTTAATTTTAAAGATTTTGATATTGTAATTTTTTATTACTAAATGTTCACCCACTTATGGAACCTTCTAAACCGAGGTGACAACCTATATCTTAATGTTATCTATTATGGTGGATGACACTTGGAATTCTAAGTGAAAAAACCATAAACTCCACTGTAAAGGTTTTCAAAGAATGTTCACTAACCATAAAAATTTTGAGATTTAAAAAAAAAAAGATCCATCTCAAAAGGATTTTGAAAATAAAGTACAATTTTGACCTTTCAAAAGTCTATAACTATCATTTGGTCAAAGTTTTCTAATAAAACATTTCACACTTGAATTTATTATTTCATTATGTAAAGCATACTTAATCATTATAAATAATTTGGAGTGCAATATAATATGAATTCTCCAATTTATTAACAATCCAATCAATTGACCAAGCCATGTTTTTTTAATTTCAAAATTTCTCTATTGATATTGAATGTATTATTTTTGAAATATGATTTTACAAGTGTTTTCATAATCTTCATTTTAATGTATTATTAATTATTAATTGACAAATTCAAAATTGGCTAATTCACCACATTGAGCATTTAAACACAATTCACCTTACAAAAATAACCATGTAACACCGAAAAGAACCATTCAACCATGCATTCACCCCATGTGTAAGTTTATGGTAATTGGGCCAATAAGTCTCTATACATCCTACAATTAATCCATTACTTGGAACTTGGAATATCAATCCAAGCATGATCAAGGAGGTGACCTATTAATAACCAATATGGTTACTTTATACATATCAACCAAATTTGAAACCAAACAAAATGAACAACTTCAATAGGTTAGTAATTAAAACTTGATACTCAAAAAACTTAGTAATCAAGTAAATAGAAACTTCAAAACCAAATATTTGAAAAACTAAATAAGTTAAAAAGTTGAAAACCAAGAAAACAAATAATAACAAAGAAGTTTGAAAGTTGATAGCCATAAGTTGATAACCAAATAAACTAAAACTTGAAAACTTGAAATTTTTCATAACCAAATAATTTGAAACTTGAGTACGTGATAACCATAGAAGCTTGAAAGTTGAAAACCATATCACTTAGAATCCAATGGCATTGTAATTTTGCAATTAATGTTCCATAACTCAACATGGGAAGACACAATTCATGAATTTTCGAAGAAAAGAAAAAATTCAAATAAAAGCAATAAAAGAATAATTTTCATTATCATTAATGAAACCAATATATACATTGAAAACAAAAGCTCATGCGAGTTACTTCTATCACAAATAGCTACAACAATTTATTAAAAATATGTTAATTCCATATTTAAAATCTTGCATGTTTATGAGACTTAGTCCTAGCATGTCCCATGTTTCTTAATCTTCCTATTTGAAAATCAACATAATGAAATCAAATGTCAACAATTAACACCATGGACAAGGTCCAATAGTTTTAAGGTAAACACAAGGGATTATTAAGTGCAGAAATCAATTAGGAAAACTAAATGACACTTTCTATATAACAATTGCAAACTTGCAATGGAGAAATGAATCATTGCATTGCAAAATATGTGCTAAAAGGTGCAACAAATCCTCAAACTTTCATAATTCACAACATTTAAATTGGAAGTGTAGATTTGATATTGTTCACAAAAACTCTTAAACATCATATGTGCAACATATGATGTAATATTGTAATTTGATGTTGTTGTTGTCAACTCTTGAAATGACAATTCATAACATCCAATCAACTTCAAAGGTTATAGTTGAAGAGAATGTAAACATAAAACCCAACCTCTTTTACATTTTATTTTTAAAAATCAATTTTTATTTGACTTTTGAACAAAATCAAGTTTGTTACCAAATGAGTGCAAACACTTTGCAAATGTGACTTATGTCAAGATACCCATATATGAATGTGAGTCATTTATTCATTGTCATACATAACACATATTTTGAAATTGTGTTGTGTGCACAATTACAAGATCTAATAAGAAAATTTCATTCAAATTGTAATGTTTTCATGTGTGTGAACTCTAAAGCAAATGTGTGAAAAATTTTATTGCAAAATCTTAAAAGAATTATAACTCATGCTAAAAAATTGTGCATTAATTTCCATTACAAAAAACATTAACATGAAAGTTTTCACATAAAGGAGGAATTAAAAAAAACCACTATTATTCATTAATGAATTAATGATTATATTCATTGCTAACTTACACTAGTGATGTTAAAAATAAAATTGTACAAATGTTAATTTGAACATCTCATGAATGGAACGTGAAATTTCAACAAATATTAAAATAAATATTTGACATGATATATCTAATTATATATTCAATAATTGAAATTCATTAGATGTTACTTAATGCTTAGCAAAACTTGAACATATTTTTTACTTAATAGTGGATTGTGTTTGTGTGAATTATTGTACATTCTGTGATATAGTTGAAGATTCAACACAATTTTATATTTTGTTCACACATAAACATATCATCATTTCACCCCACACATTATCAAAATGTTATTTTTAAAGCTTATTATCCATTTTGCATCTTCCTTATTCTTTTCAATATTCCATATGGTGTAAACTACTCAAAATTATTTGCCTAATTTGGATTAAATTCTAATCCATAGTTGACTGTAGTTTTGGTCACATAGCTCCAAAGTTCATTGTGTTTAACACAAGCAAAAAAATTCAATGGTAAACATTATAGAAAATAAGTTGCAAATGTTTGATATGGATTTAATATCATTAAAAAAAATCTCAAATGCTTTAATTTGAAAATGAATCCCAAATATTAATAATTCTAACAATAACAATTCATCAAAATTAGTTTAGGTAGGATAGCTTTAGGTTCCATAAGTTGTCCTTTTGGATTTGTCATTCTTTGGATAGTTCCAAATTAAAATATGTTGACATCGATTCCCAAGTAAAGAGGTGTTTTTTCAAATTTGTCTCCCCTTTTAGAGGTTTTTCTTTCAACATTGTAATTACAAGTAGATTTCCAATACATTTTGTATTGATTTGCATCCTAATTATCTTCAATTGAATTTGAATCCAATTTATTTTGAATTGAATTCACTTAATTTTGCATTGAATTGAATTGAATTTGAATTCTATTTAATGTATTCGAATAAAAAAAATTTAAGCGATTTGATTTGAATTGACTTCAAATTTCATACCATCTAATTCAATAGATTCATTTGAATAAAACTTAGTTTTAACAAAATCAATTCATTTTTTTCATCCATCGATTGTCATTGATAGTAGCATGAAGCCCAAGTTGACATTTTTCATCAAGAGCAAGGATAATTCCAAACTTTTTTTTTATTAACTTAAATAAATCATGATATGGTAAAGATCGACCCTCCACAACAATAAAGGATGAATCATTAAATAAATATCATTACAAATTCAACAAAAATGTTACTTAAAAATCAATTATTGATGGAAAATTAAATTATAACATTGAATCCAAGAATTAAAAAAAAATCTATGATGTGAAAACATAAAATAAAATAAAATACCTCTCAAGATTGAAATTACAAAAATAAAAACATATGGGCGTGTTATTTACCTTGATTACAAATGTACAAAATTTCAATAAAACCATATATTTGCAGTATTCATGCATAAGAAATTGTAAAAGACCATATATATACAAATAATGGTATGAAATATGAATGGACCATGAATTTTTTTTAAATTAAAAATTGGTTTATTAAAAAAGACGTAACATAATGTGATGATGTATTATTGAAAATAGGCTATTTCTTTCACAAGGAATCAGGGTTTTTTTTTGGTTTTTTTTCCCCCAAATTCCTCGAGAAGACGCTGCTGCGCTTTCTTTAGTTTCTTGCTTTTGTTGAGAAGCAGCATTTTCTGAGGATGCAAGACAGGGTTTAGGGTTTGAAGGTAGCCGGGAAAGGCGAGGAGGTCACTCGGTCAGCCGTTGTCGTCGTCGGGGAAGATATGGCTTCAGAAGTCGACGAGGAGGAAGTAGAGCTCCTGCATCTCGAGGAGGAAGTCAGAATCCTCGCCGGCACAGTGTCGGCAT
>Ga0209208_10010028_pt1 | contig 12377 bp, 16 predicted proteins | sample S1TSphfallax_3_FD_187694 | JGI IMG/M metagenome (GOLD analysis project Ga0209208, IMG submission 187694) | Host-associated microbial communities from peat moss isolated from Minnesota, USA - S1T2_Fd - Sphagnum fallax MG (SPAdes) (version 2) | ecosystem: Host-associated > Plants > Peat moss >...
CCGCGATGACCAAGCTAACATCCCGACTTTCACGGTCGGACCGCAGGAGTCCGCTTAAATCTGCCACCAAATTCGCAATATTGACGGGCGCCGCGGGATCATCGGCGCTCAGCAGTTGGTCGAGCATCTCGTGCAAATACCTCTCGTGATTGGCGAGCGCACGCTTGGCGAGGGATGACGCCTTTGCGACGATGGCCGGGTCTACGGACTGACTGTTTGCAGAGCGAGACAGCAACTCCAGAGAACTGGAGACAGCCTGTAAGCCGCCGCGCAGGTCGTGCAGGACTGCATGTCGACACCGCTGGTTGTTGAATGTTTGTAGCGCCGCGTCGACGATTTCGTCGACCCGCCACCCGCCCTCATTTGCTTGGACCTGAAAATTCACGTCTATCATTCATCTCGTTGGATTGCGCGCGCGTCGCATCATGATATGCCGAACATCCATGTTCAAGAAAGGCAGGACGTTCGCCTCAGCATTCGTCGCCTGTCCGATAGAGTAGCAAGCCGCCGTCGGAATACGCCTACAATCAAACCGGTGTTCGCCAGGTCGGCTGACTCCTACCGATTATCTCGCGCGTCTCTGATGGGTGTAGCGCGGTGGCACGCTTATTCTGTGCTCGCCTCATCAGTCATCGCAATCGAAGGAGCTAATTATGGCGAGCAGCAATCATGAACCACGAGCTATGCAGCCGGACGACGAGCACAAGCAGTCGAAGGGCCAGCAGCATCAAGAGGGCGGTCATGGAAAGTCCGGTGGCGGACAACAAGGTGGTCAGGGTTCTCAGAGGACTGACCGTCGTGACGAGAAATCGGACGACCGCGCCAACGTCGACCAACGCGGGCGCAAGGGAAGTCAATCGAAATAGTCGATAAGACGGTTTCGATTTGGGCGAGGAGGAGGTTGGCGCATCCGGCGCCAACCTCCGCTAAAGGATTCAGCGGCTGCCGGATCCGAATCGTGGCGGTTGCGCGGATTCCTTCGTCTGGCCCATGTACCGATCGTATTCAACCGAGTAATCCTTGGTCAATTCGGCCTGATCGTGCGCGGATGCCTGCTTCTTGAGTTCCAAGAGCCAGTCCGACTCCTCTTCGTACATATGATGCGCAACCGCGGCGCGAATGTGCTCGAGTTTTTCCATGAACTCGGGACTGAGAGGTTTGAGCTTCTTCAACAGCCCCAGTTCGATTTTGGCCGTGGCTTGCTCAGCGTAAGCAGTCTTGGCCTGACTTCCGTGATCCTCGCCCGCGAGCGCCGGATAAATCACGGACTCCTCGGCATTTGCATGAGCCGTCATGACCAGGTCGAGATGTTTCTGCGCGGCGGTTTGAGCGGCCGCGGTCGAGGCGGATTTCGTGGCCGCAAACGCAGCCTCGATTGCCTCGTGGTGGGCGAGAATCATCGCTAGCCAGTCGCCGGGCTTGGCAGCCTCCTGGGCCTTGACGCGCGCTTCCTTGCGCGCCGCGTCGGATTCCGTCGGGGTTACGGCCGCGACGAGTTTGTTGAGCATTGTCATATGGATTCTCCGATGACTGAGGGTGGAAAACGTCAGGCGTATTTCTACCGTCAGCCCCCGGGATTGGATACTCGCCGAAGACGCATTTACGGGTCAGTCCCCGTCCGACAGCATCGTCACATGTCGCGGCCTGTGCGATCCGCGAGACGATTTGCGATCAGGATTGGTAAGCTTTTGGAAACAAGATCCGAAAGGTCGTTCCGGTATCCGGTCGCGACTGCATCTCAATCGTCGCGTCCAGCATCTCGCAGAGGCGCTTGACGATCGACAGGCCAATGCCTTCGCCAGCCTCGCTGCGTCTCACCAGGGCGTCCTCGCCTTGCTGAGCGGAAGTATTTGAAGAGTTGGAGGACCGATGCGCCGGCGGGTCTAGCGCAGCGGGCTCATGGGAAGACTCGAGTGCGGCCGCCATCGGCTGCCCGGATTCCGTATGGATGCCGGGGCCGGTATCGGCGATTTCCAAGAGCCAACGCTTTTCGTCATCAGCGCTGCTCTTGCCCCAACTCACTTTGACACCCCCGGAGCGCGTATATTTGACCGCGTTGAGAATAAGATTCTGCGCGATTCTGCGTATCTTGACCGCGTCGCCTTCCGCGGCGAAGCCATCCGGACCCGCCGTGTGCAGGTACAGCCCACGCTGTGCGGCGATGGGGCGTATGCCGTCGCATAAGGGTTCGAAGATCGAGGTCAGATCCAGCGGTTCGATCTGCCGTGATTCCTGGCCGGCCTGCAATCGCGCCAGGCTCGTAACGTCGTCGAGCAGATGATGCAGCGAAGTGACATTACGCATGAGAATTCGGACGAAATTGTCGCGCAAGGCATCATTCTGGCTTTGTCGCGTCAAGCCAACGGTCGCGTTTGCGACCACCCCGAGATTGCCGCGAAGGTCGTGCGCCGCCTGTTGCCAGACGGCGCCGCGTTGCTGTTCCAACTCGCGAATCTGATCGAGCGCGGTCTCAAGATCCGCAACGTGACCGGCGGACTCCTGCTGCTGGAGCGCAAAATATTGGCTGACACTCTCTTCGATCGCGGTGCTGCACAATTGCGTCCACATGCGATGGGCCTCCATGAGGCCATCCAAAGAGAACTCTGCGGTCCGCTTTGCGTAGTCATCGAGCTCGAGGATCACGCACTCATTGAGTTTGCCGAGCTCGCGCGTTACCTCATGCAAATCGTAGCCTTGTTGCCATCGCTGCAGGCCGTGGGCAGCCGCCGGTGAGGGCTCGGTCGACGCATGAGTATCGGCGCCGCGATCGGGATGGCGCAGCGCGCGTTCAAAAACCCTGAGCAAGGACGGGATGTGATCGATGAGTTCGGCTCGCGGGAGCGAGTCGCCATTGGTCAATTTCGGGTCGCGCCGAATGGAGAGCCGCCAGGTCTGTACCAGCGCGGCCTGCCGCTCGGCCAGATAATCCGCAAGTTTTATGAGATCGCGGTGGACGTCTTGCAAGTCGAATGTTCTCTCAGCAGGAAATGGGAGCGAGAACGCGTCGGTAAAGTGGCTGACGGCGGCGCCGACGCGGATTTTTGCCCGTGTATTATAGCTCATGGCCCGCCATGTGCACCTCCCGGGGGATCTTTGTGACCGATTCATTAAGTTGGCTGTTCTCGACCGAACAATTCATGCCGCACGGTCATTGCTATTTGTGGCAACCAGCAACCCTTTGGCTGAATGTCGGCTCCGACGCCCTGATCGCGACTTGCTATTTTGCGATCCCGGTCGTGCTTTACGCCTATGTGAGGCGACGCCGTTTCGAAATCGCGTTTTCCTGGATCGCGTTGATGTTTGCCGGGTTTATTTTTCTTTGCGGTGCGACGCACGCAATGGAAATCTGGACCGTCTGGAATCCGATCTATCGTCTAGCCGGTGCTTTGAAGCTCGTCACGGGCGTTGTATCCTTCGCGACTTTGGTTTCCTTGGTTTGGATTACCCCTCGCGTCATGCTGCTCAGGACCCCGTTGCAATTGCAAGCGGAGGTCGAGTCGCGCACATTGCAGCTCGCCGACGTCAATCGTCAGTTACGCGAGGAGATCAAAGCGCGCGATACTGCGGAAATGCAGTTACGCAGCGCCGATCGTCGCAAGGACGAATTTCTGGCGACCTTGGCGCATGAATTGCGCAATCCCTTGGCGCCCATCCGGCATTCCTTGCGACTGCTCGAGGCGCCGGGAGTCGACCAGGCGACGCGCGACTGGAGCAGTCAGGTCATGACGCGTCAGGTTTCCCGCATGGCATTGCTGCTCGACGATTTGCTCGATGTGTCGCGCATCACGCGCGGCCTGCTCGCGCTGAGGACGGAGACCGTAGAACTGTCCGCCGTGATGAACTCGGCGATCGAACTCGCCCAGCCCTTCATGGATGAAAAACACCATGAGTTTCAAGTGACATTGCCGCCGGAGCGGCTGACCATGCGTGTCGATCCGCTCAGAATGTCGCAGGCGGTGGCCAATCTGCTCACGAACGCGGCCAAGTTCACGCCGTCCGGCGGCCATATTTCGCTCACGGTGCGCCGCCTTGCGGCCGGCCTGCGGATCCAGGTTCGGGATTCAGGCCTGGGATTGGAGCAATCATCGCTTGATCAGGTCTTCGAGATGTTCACGCAGGTGGCCTCGCCCGGCCAGTCCGGCGGATTAGGTATCGGACTCGCGCTGGTCAAGACGCTTGTCGAGCTTCACGGTGGCACGGTCACGGCGACGAGTGAGGGACTCGGCAAGGGCAGCGAGTTCACGATTGAGTTGCCGGCGTCAGTGATCCAGGCAGAACCGTCGCCAGGTGAGCTTCCGGCGGCACAGTCCGCCAAGAGCGCTATGTTGCCGATCAAAGTGCTGATTACCGATGATAATCGCGACTCGGCGGATTCGCTGGGATTGCTGCTGCAGTCGGAGGGCTGCGAAGTGACGGTCACTTATTTCGGTGCCGAGACGCTGGCGCTTGCGGAGCTGCAGAAGCCGGACGTGCTGATTCTCGATATCGGCTTGCCGGATGTCAGCGGCTACGATCTGGCCCGCGCCGTGCGTGCTGAGCCATGGGGTGAGAGTGTGCTGCTCCTGGCCATGACGGGTTGGGGACAGGCGGAGGACGTTGCGCGCACCAAGGCGGCAGGATTCGATCGTCACTTTACGAAGCCGATTGATTTCGACGTACTGCTCCAGTCGCTGCGCGAGCATGCAGGTGCGCGCGGATTGGCATGACCTCCAGTCCTCATGGGAAGCATTGGTTCGCGTTCGCCGGCGTGTGCAAAACGGCGAAGCCGCTTGTCATCGTTCGCCTTCGGCCGAATCTGACCAAATCATATTCAGGAGCAAATTAGGAGGTCGATGATGTTTATGAGTCTCGTCTTGAACGCGCCGATCGTGTTTTCGACTGGGGATATGGGCGGGTGCCGCGGTCAATGTCATGCAGAACTAGGCGTTACGCAGCGAATGGAAGCGGCATCGACTGCCGTTCGTTGGCGGCAGCCAACGCATGGATCTCTGGACAGCCGGAATCCAGCACAAGTTCTGACCGCATGAGCATCGCGGCATCTCTGACAACAATTTGGGTAAGTCTCTGACTTCACTGCGATGACCCGATGCGCAATACTATAGAGGGACATGGCGGCGGTGATAAATGCCACCATGCGGTTTCAACAGGATATTCAGGAGCGAACAGAATGGCCGAAATTACGCGTATCTACGGTTCCCGTGCGAGCGCCGAAGCAGCTGTACACCAGTTGCGCGCGGCGGGGTTCACTGATGACATGGTCAAATTCACACCGTACGCGGCCCACCACAACCACTGGGCAGTCGGCGTACGCGCGCCTTGGGGCAGCGGGCATGCCGCAACGACCATTCTCGATGAGCATCATCCCGTGGCTGCGTTCGCGAGCAGGGACCACAGTCCGAACGTCGGCTCGATCGCGCGGCTTTCGGCGCCGAAGTCCCCGGGAGCGATCTCGGAGTTGTCGGGTTACAAGTCGCCCGGCGCGATTTCGAGCCTTTCAGCGTCCAAATCACCGGGGGCGATATCGCGGCTGTCTGGGTATACGGCACCGGGTGCCATATCGCGCTTGTCGCGCGGGAGTGCGCCGGGCGCAATCGCCAAGCTGTCGAGCGCGCCTTCGACTGGCGCTGTCAGCCGCCTTTCCAATGGTTGGTATTTCTCTAGTTTGTTCGGCTTGCCGCTGCTCGTGCGTTGAGTGCCGGCGCGCCGTCCTGCCGAGCAGAGAGTGAACATCGATCGTGAGGACATTTCACTGCACGGCCTGCGGCGCGCTGGTCTTCTACGAGAATACCCAATGCCTTGCCTGCGGACATACGCTGGCCTTCGTGGCGCAGCAGATGAAGATGTTGAGCCTGGAGCAACACGATAGCGGCACCTGGGCTGCGCTGGGCGAAGCGGCGAACGACGCGGTTGGCTATCGTCTCTGCGCAAACTATTCCGACCATGGAACCTGTAACTGGGCGATACCCACAGAGAATCCGGAACCGCTGTGCCTTAGCTGCGGGTTTACGCACACGATTCCGGACTTGACGGTTGACGGCAATCGCGAAGCCTGGCTGAAATTGGAGACGGCGAAGCGGCGCTTGATATTCGATGTGCTGACTCTGCAGTTGCCATTGCGTGGCAAGCGTGAGGATCCGTCCGGCGGATTGGAGTTCGACTTCCTCAGTGATATCGTGACCGTCAACGGCGATCGTAGTCGTGTGATGACCGGTCACGACAACGGGCGCATTACCATCAATGTCGCGGAGGCGGACGATCTGTATCGTGAGACGCAACGCATTCAACACGAGGAGCCTTTGCGCACGTTGCTCGGCCACATTCGCCATGAGGTCGGGCACTACTATTGGGATCGCTTGATTCGAGATGGGAATCGTCTGGCGGCGTTTCGAGAGTTGTTCGGCGACGAGCAAGTCGATTATCAGGCGGCGTTGAAAGCACACTACGAGCACGGTGCGCCGGCCGATTGGTCCGATCGATTTATCAGCGCATACGCGTCGACGCACCCCTGGGAAGACTGGGCCGAATCCTGGGCGCATGTCATGCACATGGTCGACGCCTTGGAGACGGCGCATGCGGTCGGATTATCGGTGCAGCCGAATCGTCGCGACGAGCCAGCGTTGCCCCAGGCCTCCAAGCCGTCGCGCGCGAGGATCGGAGATTTCGATCAGCTCCTGAGTGAGTGGTACGCCCTGACCTACGTGCTGAACAATCTTACCCGCGGCCTAGGCCTCCTCGATGCCTATCCCTTTGTGCTCTCAAGCGCCGTCGTGGCCAAGCTTCGATTCATTGCCGACGTGATCGTGAACAGTTCGATGCCGGCGGCGTCTAGGCTCCACTCCTGATCGCAAGGCGCTAGTGCGCTCGAACAACGAAGAGCATGCTGGGGTGCTCGCGCGACGTAAGACTGGGGCTATGATGAAACTGCAAGCCCTCGCTCAAACCCAAGGAGATGCTCATGACCGCGCACACGACTCGGGCCGTTGGTGACTACGCGCGCGCCAAGCGTTTTTATGTTTCGGCGCTCAAGCCATTGGGCTACTCGAACGACATGGAGGACGGCGAGAGCGCCGGGTTCAATGCTGGCAAGAACACCGACTTTTGGATCACCCACAAGCAGAGGATCGTCCCGATACACCTCGCATTCGAGGCACGCAGCGGCGACGAGGTGAGGGCGTTCCATGCGGCGGCGCTCGCCGCGGGAGGCCGCGATAACGGGGGACCGGGTTGTCGCGGTTACTGGCCGGGCTATTACGCGGCGTTCGTCTATGACGCGGATGGCAACAACATCGAGGCGGTTTGGTACGATTACAGCCGGGTCAAATAAAGACGCCAAACACCATCGATCGAAGGGTGAGGTCGAACAATGGGGGGACGATATGAAATTTGTACTGGCGGCGACGACGTCGGAACTCGCGAATGGCGCGATGAAGGCGGTTGACATCGAGGGTCAGGAGTTATTGCTCGCCAAGATCCAGGATGGGTATTACGCCGTGGGCCGCCGTTGCACGCATATGGCGGAAAACCTTTGCGACGGCACACTGGATGGCCCAGTCGTAACCTGTCCCCGACACGGCGCTCGATTCGATCTCACGAGCGGCAAGGCGGTCGGCAAGGCAAAACTGATGTTCCTGTCCACGATGCCGAAGGATCTCGCCACGTATCCGGTCAAAATCGAGGGCACCGAGGTCTTCGTCGGTGTGGCGTGAGGTAGCGAGCGATAAGTCGGCTTGCGTGCGGCCCGGACCCTATGTAGACTTACAACTATGGTAAAGAAAGACCACAGCGTTCGGATGTCGCTGCAGACCCTCAAGGTTTTGGAAGCTTTTCTCGAGGACCCCGCGGCGCAACTCTCCGGTGCCGACGTGCATCAGCGCTCAGCAATCGCGTCCGGCACACTGTATCCCATCCTGATGCGTCTCGAAGCGGCTGGATGGTTCACGAGCCAGTGGGAGTCCATCGATCCGTCCAGCGCAGGTCGGCCGCGGCGCCGACTCTATCGACTCACGTCGACCGGCCTCAAGAGGGCGGGTGAAGTGTTCGGGAGCTTCAACAGGAGTGTGTTCGCATGAACGAGCGCAATTCCGAGTCGGAGCCCCCAGGGTCAGCCGCCACTGCAGCCACCTCGCGCCGCGGCCTTGTTCCCTGGTTGATTCATCAAGCGGCGCGCCGCGCGCCTGCGCCCCTCGCAGAGCGGCTCGAAGAGGAATGGCTCGCGGATCTTTGGACACGATCCTCGACAATCTCGCGTTTGGGCTTCGCACTTGGATGCTGTTGGGCGACCGGAATCATTGCAAGCGAATATTGCGTCCTGGCGGCGCCCGCCGCCACGGCTCGGGGCGCGAGCGTATGGAACCAGGCCGACCCCGAGCCGGGTTTGTTCCCACGTCATTCGCTGGCCGTCATTTCGGTTCTCGGCTTCCATCTCGCAATCATCGCGGTTTTGCTGGTCGGGCTTGGCGGCAAGATCCAACACTTCGCGACTCCGCACTTGGAAATTCGGCAACTGACGAATCCCGAGCGGCCCCCGCTTCGCGAGGACCTGCCAAAGCCGGAGGTCATTCACAAAGCGTTCACCATACCAATACCGGAAGACCCGACGCTGCCGGAACCGAATGAGGAACGGCACATCAGTGCGGCACCAGCCGATGGCCAGGTGCAGGCCGGTGCGGGAACCGCCGCCGAGCAGTTGTTCGGTCACGCGCCCAACGTGAGCCGTGTAGCCGGCGGACCCGGTACGGGCTTTCCCAACACCGATGACTTCTACCCGTCAGTGTCGAAATTTCGCGGGGAGCAGGGCGTTGTGACGGTACAAGTCTGTGTCGATCCGACCGGCCGACTCACGGCCGAGCCCACGTTGGCCGAAAGCTCGGGCGTACCGAGGCTCAATGCCGGTGCATTGCGACTGGCTAGGGCCGGCTCGGGTCATTACCGCGCCTCGACAGAGGATGGTTCACCCGTGAATTCCTGCTTCTCGTTCCGCGTACACTTTCGACTCGCGAACTAGGCCGTGGCATCGCACAGGGTTACCGACCTTGCGAGCCAAGAAGGCCTGAATTCCGATATCAACATGACACCCTTGATCGACGTCATGCTCGTGCTACTGATCGTTTTCATCGTGACGATTCCGAGCTTGACCCACAGCATCAACATCGACAACCAGTTTCCCAGCAAAGCTTCCCCGGCCCTGACCGAAGTGGTCGATCTGCAAATCGACTTCGATGGTAGCTTGCGCTGGAATGGGGTTCTCGTGGACCGCAGCACTCTGCAGCGCTACATCCGTGCCGAGGCAGCAACGCGGCCACAGCCCGACGTGCATATCGCGGCCGATCGATTCGTCAAATATGAAATCGTGGCGAAAACGCTCGCAGATCTAGAGTCGCGTGGTCTACGAAAGCTTGGTTTCGTCCATGACGGCGATCGTGCACCGTGATCGGCGGGTAGGCGGCGCGAGCGACGTTGTTGTTGCCGTGCCTTGCAATGCGCGGGAGAGGCGGCTTCCGACCTAGGTACCCGCTCCAGTCCCACATCCGATGGCGGCGGCGGCGCAGTGCCGCCAAGCTCCAGGCCGACCTAAACTGCCATTCATGTGCGCGGCATGCAAGAATGGCAGATGAATCGGGAACGACCCTCATCGTTCCGGCACTCGGCGCTGCTCGGTCTTACCCCGATAGCCATGCTCATGACGTTGGCGGCCTGTACGCATTTGACCCCGACCGATAAGACCCCAACTGAGCAGTCCCCCAACGAGCGGCCCGCCAACGAGCAAACTGCTTCGCGCGCACAGCTTTCGATCGGCTATAGCCTGCTTTACCAAGAGGCCGACGGAATTCCCAAACTCAAGTGGATTTTCCTGTTCAAGAAGACACCCGGGGAAATGGGTCGCGTCACGGACGACTTGATTGGCTACTACCAGCAGTTGGCCGAAACGATGCGTCGACTATCGAAGGAATACCCCGGGATGCGCATTGACGCGCCGGCCATGTCCGAGATTGAGGGTGAGGAGCGAAAATCGATTGGTGAAGATCTTGCCAAGGACTTCGCGCCGGTCGTCGGAAAAACCGGAATTGCGTTCGAACGTGAAGCGCTGCTGATGTTTTACGACTCGCTCAACGAGCAGCGTCATCTCGCCCGTGTGATGGCGGCGGCCGAAACCGATCCGGGACTGCGCAAGTTCTTGCAGTCGACCCAGGCGCAGTTGGACGAGCGCCATGAAAAAGTCGGTCGCCTATTGAACGAGCGTTATTTCACTCATTAGGCGATGACGGGCGCAGGTTGAGCGCCTGCGCCCAGGCCGCCTAGCCGCGCTGGTAGAAGCCGTCGACTCGCGAACCGTACTCCGGATCATAATTCGGAGTCTGGCTCACGCTGTACTTGGGTGCATTTTCCAGCACCGACTTCGGCAACGGTACGACGTACCCGTCGTACTCCTTCGAGTACTTCAAGATGTTCCAGGGTATCGGGTAGCGATCGGTGCCCATTCCGAGGAATCCGCCGAATTCCAGCACGGCATAGCGGACCTGCCCGGACCATTTGTCGATCATCAAGTCGTCGATCGACCCAAGTTTGTGGCCGTCGGCATCGTAGACCGAAGCGCCTTCTACCTTGTCGGACGAAATGACCGCGGAGTCGGTGTCGTTTACGGTTGTCATGATTGGGCTCCTGTAATGATGGAGCCGACACGATAGGCGGCCGTACGTGCGGCGTCTGTCTGCGTGTTTTGACTTTATTTGTCAGACGAATCACACAGCGGGCTCTGCGTGTCATTCGATGCGTCGATTTCTGCGTCGCCAGAATCCGCCCCCTTGGCCTGGGTACAGGCCGTCCGGATCACACATGGTCGCGTTCGATGTTGATCCGAACGGAGTTCCAATCGCAACGGATTCCGCAGGAGGGGCTTTCAATGCCAGCTGCGCGAACATGACCGTGTATGCGCCGAGGGCAAATAACGCGGGGGTCGCGATCGCGGTCTTCCCCTGGGGGGGGGCCACCGCGCGCTGGCCATGAGCGGTGAGGGCACGGAACTTCGTGACTGGCTGACACCTCGCGGCATCACCTGCGTGCTCCTGAAATATTGCGTGCCCGGCTCGGGCCACTGGTGGGACAAAAGACCCATCGGCGCGTTTACCCGAAGGTCCAGACGGCGCTGCAGGATGCGCAGCGCACGCTGGGCCTGGCGCGCAATAATCCAGAGAAGGGCGGAAGCCTGAGGATGAGGGTGCGCGCGATGCGCTGTTGCAACATCTGAACCCGTCCGTAAATCGGCGTCTTGCTGCCGGGTCCAAGCATAATCCAGCTTGTTAAAGAGCGCATCAGCCGACGTGGGCGATGTTCCAGTTCGTAAACTCATCCGTCACCTCCAGATCCTATGCCCGCGGCGAACTATTGCCGGAGCTTCGCGTAAATCACTCCCAAAACGCACCCGACGTACTTCTTTGGAAGCTTGGTGCCTACGGCCTTGGTGAAAAGCTCGGGACGGTGGAGTACCATGAGCGCAGTTCTGGACAAGGAGGTTTCAATAATCGTGCGCACGCCGATCGCGTTGGCCGTACTAGCAAGTATTGTCGGATCCGCTTCCGCAGCGATGCCATCAATTGTCGATGTCTCCGGATTCGCGGGAGCGGACCTCGTCCGTATCATTGGAAACAGCACGGCCGGCACTGAACGCGATACGCGCGACGTAGCAAGCCAACAACAGATCGAGACCCTCTATCGCTTTGTTGCCTCTCAGACGAACGGGTGGCGTCGCGTTCAATTTGACGCGCCGCTACTCCGCTGGAAAGTCGAATTTATCCGCGACGGAAAAACGCTTGGTTCGTATGGCGTTGGCGCTAACTTTATTGAAAGTTACGATTACGTGCTCACGTTGCGGCCCGATCAGCAAAAGCTTGTCGAGCAGTTACTAGCAACCGATCCAGCATCGACGCGCTAACTATCCATACACATAACCGGCCCGTCGTGAGCTTGTCCAGAGCCAACGTTGATCCGACCAAACCGCGCAAAAGCGAAGGCGCGTCACATCCAAACATGTCTACGCCGCCAGATCCGCATAAGAAAACGGCCAAAAAGCAGCCCGCTAAGAAGCGCGACAAATGGGGGGTAGTCCGATGGACCAATTGACGATTTACGCCGTCAGCGCCATAAAGGCCGATATTCATGGCGACCAAGCCATTGTGACGTTCAAGCCCCATGGTCATCCTGGTGTTTCTGTTCAGATGACGCGGGATGCTCTGCGTCGTTTTGTAGAGCAAGCCACTCGCGAGCTTTCTCAATCGCCCAAGGACGCCAGCTAAGAAACCAAGCCTGAAGCTCGTCAGGAGTCATGGTTTCGGGATTTGGCGATGGGTTTGTCATGTATACAATCGCCACCAGACTACGCA
>Ga0209208_10010031_pt1 | contig 12376 bp, 5 predicted proteins | sample S1TSphfallax_3_FD_187694 | JGI IMG/M metagenome (GOLD analysis project Ga0209208, IMG submission 187694) | Host-associated microbial communities from peat moss isolated from Minnesota, USA - S1T2_Fd - Sphagnum fallax MG (SPAdes) (version 2) | ecosystem: Host-associated > Plants > Peat moss >...
AAAGACATGTAAGATAGTAAAAAATAATAATTATCATATTGTTGTTTAGCCTAAATTTGGCAAATTCAATTCAAAACCCTTGCTTTTATGGCGAAAATTTAAAAAATCCCCACCCCCCCCAAAGATCCTTGGGAAGAGTTGCTGCCTTAAAATCAAGTTTATATTTTGAAAAAAATATTAGAATTAGGAAAATTATTTAAAATTTAAAAAAATTGCCTCCAAGTAATATTTGGATGTTTATCATCAAAACCTCTTAAGCTTAGTTGTCCATTGCATCATTGGGCTAGAGATTTGTTCCATGTCCAATTTTTGTTATTTTCCTTTAGAGAAAACCTTGGAAAAACATGTTTTTTCACCAAAACATTTGCTTCCTTTGCAAAATCAAATGACTCAATTTTTAATTAAAAATAAATAAATATATAGTTGGACCCCAAATAAATGAATTTTAAAAAAAACGATGGGTTTCCATATAAACTTTGTTATGAAACGACAAAAAGTTTTGGGTAAAGAAGGGACCCCACTTCAGTGGAAAGGGGTGTGTACAACCTTTTGGAAAAAGACCATATAAATGCTGAAACTATTGACGATAACTAGTGCACGCAATCCAATTGTAGACATAATGATCTTGAGTCATGAGACTCAAGATGCCATCTTTTCATCCATGCAAAGAGTGGTTATGAAATTTTCATCCAAGTAGCCAAGGGTTACAAAATCATTACACCCATGAGACCTCAATTTGTGGTACTCTAGCCTAGGAGGGGGTTTAGAAGTATCAAAAATAATTTTTGATTAATCCCTTCTAGCACATAGGCAAACTATCAAACATATTTCAAAACAACACTTGCAATGTTCATCATTCACATGATTTCCAACATGAGACTTTACACTCTTTTGGGATAGGATCACCCATGCGCCTAAAGTTGAATTTTTATATAGTACACCCCAAGGGAATTCATCACACGCACCTAAAGATTCCCCTTTATGGGATCACTCACCAAAGACTCTAAAGTTTACACAATGGTGTTCACAATAATCTCCACATTTTATTTCTTCAAAGATTCCTATCCGCATATGACACTTCTACAAATCTTGATCCAACTAACAACATGAAGTTATTGAATGCAAATTATGCCCCAAAAGCTCCAATCTCTACCCTTTATATACTTGAAGGAAAGAAGTGGATGAATAGTTAACCACATTCATCTACATATATTCCCCATGTATCAAACCAATCATCAAGTGCCACTTATAATTTTCCATCCTCCTATGGATAGGTTCTACATTATTGGGAATTTAGGATTTGATCAAGTCTACATACTTGACCTCCCATTATTACTAACTTGAAATGGTTACCTAAACTATTCATAATCAACCTTTATGCCCTTGGTCAAAAGATTCTCTTTGTAGGGCCCATGAGGGTCATTATTTTATTCCTTATTTTTATACATATAGTTACCCCAACACTAATACTATTATTTCTAATTGCTAGTAGTTATTTTGTTGTTACAATACCTTGTGCTAATTAGTAGGTCACTAATGGAATAGAGGTTGAAGGTTATGATGCATTGTAATTCATGACCCAACACCAATCAAAGCGTCCATATTCTCACCATGGATGGTTATGGGTTTGAGGGTCCTAAAACAATGGTGGATCTTGAGTTAAGGGGTTGAAAACCCATATGACACTTTAGGATAAGTCTTTAGCCTAAGTGGAAGGGCTTGAAAACCCAAATAAAGCCTAGTAATCTTTAGTAAAACTCATTGGGAAAACAAAGGGGTCAAAACCAAAGGATTAACACCAAGGTATAATTTGAATATACAAAAATCAAGGTGTTTTTTTTTGGTTGGAACAAATGGAAAAAATTCAGTGTAAGAAAAAAAAACACCAAACAAGGGTTGGGGCCCATCTAGCCCACTAGCAATGGACCCTTCACCTCAATTGGCAAAGCATTTTTTGAGTCTAGGCTTCCACACCTCCAGTTGAATCTCTAGAGTCTTTGATTACAAATTTGTTTCTTAGCCTAGTTTTTTTTCATGCTCTCTCCCCATGCAAATGAGATTTCAAAACTTGAAATGGCGTAAGATGTGGCTGCAAGGATTTAGTGCAAACAAGTACACAAAATATATTAAGGCTTTGCTTTTCAATTTCAAATTCCTATGTGCATGAATATAGTAAGGTTAGAAACCTAGTCAAAACACATCATCTCCTTCCCAATTATGTTTGCTAGTTGCAATTCACAAAATGTGTGTGAGAACATTTCGTTGACAATTTATTTTTTTCATATTACAAAATTATGGTCTAGAGCATCACAATTTGAACTTCTAAAGACATGGTACATTTGAACTTGTGGAGAACACATTAGGAGAAGGGTTTGTTTGTTTTTTTCTCTGATCCTTTCAAGGAACATTTGTTTCTAATGTTCAAAACATTAATAGAGGTTAATATTATTTAGGATTTTCATTCAAAACCTTCACACAAACCCACTTTGTTGAAAATGAAAATTGTAATGGTTTATAGTTACTAAAAAGTTCCAATGCAACAATTTTGAAGTTGAAATGCTAATCCCACTACAACTATTTGATTGTTACAACTTTGTAATGATGTAAGAACTCTTAAAGCATACACTATAGATTCTCTCTCCTTGATAGATTCCCTTTTGGTGGCTAATGTGGTAAAACATCTAATGGCCATGTTGATGGAGCTTGCATGGTCGTATGATGTTATGAGCAAAGGGTGGGCATTGCATGCAAGTTGTGTACAACATTAATTTCACATTGGACAATAACATGTTTCATTCATTCATGTACTAATAAAAAAGAAAGATCAAGTTCAAATTGAAGAATTGAATGAGTTCAAAAATCTAGTCAAATTCATTGAAGAAGGTGGAATTTTTGAACTAGTTTGTTATTTGGAAGTTGAATCTACTTATTGAAAGACCAAGTCATGGTTTCTTCTTATGCGGATTCTTATGTTGTTACATCCTATTGTGCAAATATTCACATGGAATACAAATAAAACAACAAGATGTTGCTTCCATTTAGGTGACCTAGAAATCCATCGAAGCATTTAAGTCAAGACATGGATTTGTTATTGAACATGTACTATTAATGCAATATTGAAGCGAACATTCATTCCTACATCAAGTTAAGTTTTCTTTTTCCATTATTAACAAAATGTTACATTCAATGTGTCATGGAGATTTCTATGCAATCTCATAAAGCCAAAAAAAACATGAACTTGTGCAATTCCTATCAATCCTTCATTAAATTTTTGGAAAGATTTATGTTTGAAAACCTAGCATCAATTGCATCTAACTTTCATATTTTCCAAAACCATTTATTAGTTGGCCTAAAAACATGCCATGGAAAGCAACAAGACATGATAGTAAAAGGCATAACAAGATTAAACCATCCTTCTATCCAACCTTTATTTGATGCCATTTATGGGGATAGGTCATTGAAATGTCACACAGGAATGCTTGAGAAATCACAACCCAACAAGAAAACAACAAAAGAATGGGTGCAAAAAATTGTAAAGATTTAAATTGTGGTTTTACTCCTAATGTGTGTAAGTAGTCATGAGCATACAACAAAATAGTAGTACATTTATTGAAGTGCGCACTTTGGTTCATTTCCTACAATAATCACTGTAATACATACATTTCCATCCCAAGTTATAATGCAACAATTTGTTGATATGACACTTGTAAAGTGTTTGACTAGCTACATGCACACATTGTGTATACTTGGAGTGCCATGGTTACAAGACTTGTGAAATAGTTGTGCCACTAAAAACATTGATTTTCTTCATTTATTATGTCATGCGCTACCATGTGGTGTTTATAATTATCAATATGTACATACTTATGTTGTAAATGACAAAAACCATCAAAATATGACCCATTTGCAAACAAGTAACAATCCAAGTCCAGAACACAAAATTGAAAACAACACAAAACCATTTGCAAAGAAATTTACATAAAAACACAAAAAATTGCAAAGTAGAAAATACCATGTGTTTTGGAAATTCAAATCGCTCACTTTTGAAAACCCACAACTTGGGATTATATCCCAAACACTAAACAACTTGAATTTTATTCACACACGAACCAATTTCAAGTTAAAGCACAATTAAACTACATTCACCCAATTTAACATTAATATGATTAAAACTTAACTAAGTAAATCAACTAACACTCTTAACAATTATGTTTTGTTAATGCCTTGGCAACAAGGCATTACATTCTAGATTTCAAATTTTGTTTTTAGTTCATATGGTGTAACATTTTTAATGCCTTGGATGTCAAGCTCCACCTTTGGTTCATAAGGTGTAATGTCTTATTATGCGATAAAACACTCCTAACAATTATGCTTGTTTTTGCCCTACTAGCAAAGCATTGCACCATGGATTTTAAAATTTTATTCATGTTTCACACGGTGTAACGCTTTTAATGCCCTAAACCTCAACCTTCACCTTTGGTTCATATGGTGTAATGCCAAGTTGCCAAAGCATTACCTACCACGTAATAACATCAACATTTAATTTTGTGAAATGACCTTGCATAAGGCAAATTATATAGGTGGAAGCACTCACCATTCAAGCCTTCCTTGTCTTTTATGCAATGTAATATTTTCACAGCAAGGCAATTCAGAGTGTAATGGCCTACTACTAGGACATTACAAGGATGTTATACACCCTTATGAATTTTGTGGCTTTCAATATGACATGCTACACAATTCAACTAGAAAACACACCACCTCCCCCATATTGTGTTTTGTAAAACATAAAAAATCGATTTGTTACATATTTCAATTGTGTGTTTTACGTGAACCCCCCCATGTTGTGCTTTCAAGGACATAAAAGATTTAATCTTTATGTTATGTTGCATCAAGCTAAAGGGTTTCAAACCTAAGTGGACATAGTTGTAGGACCAAGAAATTACAATCTATTATTAACCACCTTGCTTGGCTTGTGTATTAAAAATTTACAAAGGAAAATTTTGATTGCCATAGGTCCAACCTTGTCATAGAACCATGTGGGTGTTGAGTACAACATTGCATTGATACATGCAAAGTTTGAATGACGTGTTTATCATCTTACAATCATTACCCTCTGCTTTAAACACATTAGCACCCATGCATTATAAGAACATGTTTTGGATGTAGAATAATAAAAACTTGTTGATTTAGTTCAAAAGAATTGTTTTGGGACAATATATTTGTGCAAGATGTGATGGTTGGCAAATACCATTGCACAATTTAAATCTTATTGTGAATTGGCTAGATTGCTCAATTGGTTCTTATGGCACAATTTCTCATTGTTTTTTATCGATTAAATTATCTAATTGGTTCATTTGCTTTGTTATCATTATGGTCTCCCACTTTTCATAATCTCACATTAAGTTTATGGGTGAGGCATGAGATATGTAAATAAGTAATAATGAATGTAAAAAATATTGATGCAACGTAAATGCCCAATATGTGAGGCTCGGGATATGTAAATAAGTAGCAATGAATGAATGTGAAAAATATTGATGTAGATCTAGATGCACCATATGGGTGGTGGAGATGCTCTAAATAGCCAACATGTTTTTTCTACACTTGTTGAAGGAAGTTGTTTCCTTAATATCTAACTACCATTCTATTAGAAAATGTTTAATGTCTTTTCCACTAGTGGAAAAAGAGCTATTGGATTCTTGGGAGGGTCAACAAGGAGGAGATAGAGATGACACAATTCAATATCTCTTTTTGTGTGTTGTGTTGAAGAAAGACACTCAAAAAAGCAAGTTCTAAGTCATAAAAGACGAATTTTTTCATAACTTTTGTCACACTATGTCCCCACATTTCATGTTCATGATTTCAGACTAAGTCAAGAATAGTTTTAAAAAATGGCATGTAGGCATAAAAATTCTTGGCAGCCAATGAGATGAGATGAGCAAGCATGCATGCATGGACTCAAGGGGCCCAAGTTTTTTTTTGGGGAGGTGGGCATTAAATTCCTCCCCACCTTCAAATACAAGCTTTGTGGGTGCCAGTGTTCCATCCTTCACAGCACCCACAAAGTTCTGTTGCAAGTAAAAGATGCTTGTCATATTTTAGTTTTGCTTATTAGAGGTTTGAATATTTGGGGGGGGTGCTCATATAATAGATTAAAACAATGGATGTGTGAAGGCAAAAGAAGAATCATGGAAACTCAAAGATTTCACCATGCAAAAAATATAACCATCAAAAAATCCTCTAATAGAAGAAACCAAAATCCTTCAAAGATATTATTATTATTATTATTATTATTATTATAACTCTATTATAACTAATCTCAAGTTTCAACACAAGCCAAAATTATCATCTTTCAGAAATCCTCATATAAAAAAATAGACCTATTATTATTATTATTAATAGGGGCCAAAATCCCCCTTAAGCTACTATACTCTATTTAATGCAAGGAAACAAAATATCCTTGCCCTTTGCCTTGGTACATAAAGGCAATAAAACAGAACACAATTGGTTTACACTGGTTTGGATTTTGTAGGCTGGCTAAGTTCTTCCACTTGTCTAAAATTAGGTCCCAGGTTCGAATCTGTCCAGTAGCAGCCAGCCAGCCAGCCAGCCATGCATCATCATGGGGCCCATGTCCTTGTAAAGTTATGATGTTCTTTTTTGTAGAACGACAAGAAAGCTTTTTGCATGATGATCATACACACCCTTGCCATGAGAACCATGCAGCTGCCATGCAGTGCATTGCATTGACACTTGCAAAGCTCATGGGAAGGTGGGTTTGTTTCGTGTTTAGGGTTAAAGCCCTAGGGTTGGGGCATTCTCAAAATTAAGGGGCCTAAGACAAGGTGATCCAGCCAAAATGCCACATTAACATCCTCTGGGAGGCACTCGGTTTTAGGGTTTAGGGTTGGATTTTGCAATCGTTCCCAATGTGTTCTCATCAAGTTCTCACAATGTTCCCATCAAGTTCCTAATGTGTTCTCATCAAGTTCTCACAATGTTCTCATCAAGTTCGCAATGTGTTCTCATCAAGTTCGCAATGCATTCTCATCAAGTTCTCACATTGTTCCCATCAAGTTCGCAATGTGTTCTCATCAAGTTCTCACAATGTTCCCTTCAAGTTCCCAATGTGTTCTCATCAAGGTCTCACAATGTTCCCATCAAGTTCGCAATGTGTTCTCATCAAGTTTGCAATGCATTCTCATCAACTTCTCACATTGTTCCCATCAAGTTCGCAATGTGTTCTCATCAAGTTCTCGCAATGTTCCCATCAAGTTCCCAATGTGTTCTCATCAAGTTCTCACAATGTTCCCATCAAGTTCCCAATGTGTTCCCAATAGCACCTTGCTTAGTAGCATATGCATTGCCCACCGATGTCCTCTCGGAGATCTTTTATAAGTGGGCCAATATTGTGACTTGTATGTATCGATTTGAAGTGAATATTCATGAGTCTACAAAGTTTCAATTTTCTTTTCTGCGATGGGCCAATCAAAGAGGCTTAATGGTGGTTAGCTAACCATTAAGCCTCTCTTGGATGAATTTCCCATTTTCAATTTCAGCAAAAATGTTAAGGCATCTTTGTTTTGGAGAAGAGGTACCTTACACTTTTTGTAAGACTCCTAAAATTTGAAAATGGTCTTTACCTTGGGGGGGAAAAACCCTATTGAGGGTCTTTCTTGGATTTTATGGGGCTGGTCCCAAACCTAAAGTCCCAAACCTAAACACATAAACACCTTACCCGTACATAACTCAGAAACCCTAAACCCATAACCGATTTGTGAATGTACATTAACCTAATTGGTTTTGAACTCATGGTCCCTTTAGCTTAGTCTGTTTTACTTTGGCACCAGTGCTTGTAGCCCATAATTGGCATTCAAAAGACATGGATTGTTATGATGGAGAGAAGGAAGTTTACATGAGGTTTTTTTAAAAATTTATTAATTTTAATTTATTAATTTATTAATTTTAATTTTATTTATAATTATTTGTAATTTTAATAATTTTTTAATAATTTAATTTGTGGCTCTTAAGAAGAATATGCTATATAGTACCTAGGCTAGTTCAACATCAAGGTGCCTAATAATTAATTATTTTATGTCAGTTATGTTTGGCAGTAAAATCAATAATTCTTTTACAAATAGGCATTATATTAAATAATGAAGCTAGTGTGCTTGAGAATTTCTTTCAGATTTTTAGCATGTTAGATTTATTTTTTCCAGAATTTTTTTATGTTAATTAATTCTGAAATTAGTTAGTGCCTATTAATATATTTCATCCATATAACACTCCCTCACATCCAAGCCACAATAAACCTATAAACCTATTAAACCCATAAAGATCTTGCAGGATTTTTCTAGTGTAGTTGGAGAGCATCTTGCACCTTGTAATATTTCTTGCATGAATGATGAGCATTTCGAAAAATGTAATGCTTGTTTTTATTTATTTATTTTTGTCTCATGATACTTGTTGATGGGTATCACATGAAAAAAAGGATGTGAGAACTTTACACATGTTAAAGCTTTCAACCCCAAGGCTCTACTAGAATTGGGCCACATGAGGTTCCACGATGCATGGGCCCTTATCCCATTAAAGTCCATGGCATCAAGCATTACCTTCCACTTAATATTAAATCTTTTATTTATCTACGTTGACTTAAGGGAGACTAAATAACCCCCCTCCCCCAAACAAGCTTTGTCCAATGCATTTTCAGGTTGTCTTTTTGCACCTTACATGGTTTTGCAAAGAATTGTGTTGCATAGTTTTGCTTGACACAATAACATGTAGATACATAGGTAGAGAAGGTAGGTAGATAAGTAGGTACAAGAGGAAGAAAATATGTAAGTAGAGGAGATAGGTTGTATTAAAAGGTAAATAATATTTTATCTTTTAATTATTTAGTTATTCTAATAGGAAACTTGATAGCTTTAAGAATTATCGATAGTAGGTTGGTTATCTTTTATTTCTTTAGATTTAGAGAGGTGATGCTAATTAGTTTAATTAGGTTTTAATAAGGTGTTAGTTGGCGAGATAGTTGTTAGTATAATGTTTTTCTTTTTCTTTTTAATCACAGTGGAGATGGTATGGCTAAAATGCCCACGATTTTCAAGTGAGAATTTCAAAGTTCCCAAGTTATGAGTCTCATTGCTTTGCAAGTTCATAACTTTTCATTTTAGCTTTGATTTAAAAGTTTCAAATTACAAAGTTGTAGCCCTAAACATGATCTTTTTAACTCTACATTTCATGTTTTGATTGAAGGTCATATGAACCTTGTTTTTGTTATCATATTTAATAATATTAAAAAGTAATTTTGATTCAAGATAGAATTACGATTTATGCAAGAATTGCAAATATGATAACATTAATAGATGTCCTAAGTGGTAATATATGTTGCAAGGCAAGTTATCACCGATGGGCATAAAGAAATATATAGCTCCTTACGCATAAAGTGGTAGAGGATGATGTGCACTTTGCCATCTCTAAAGAAATATTTGGAGAAAGTCATAAAGGTATTTTGAGGCAAATGCCTTTACATTTTATCTGTTTTTTTATATTTAAAAAATATATTTGGCACCAACAAATCAATATTAGGCCTATGACAACATTATTGTCATTTATGAATGAATCATCATTTTCATTGGTAGGAATCATCCATTTTTATTTTCTAGAAATAATTTTGGTGGTAAATCAACTAGGTGATAATTTCATTATGGGAAGTATTGCTATTTTCATTAGTAAAAAATCTTGTTATTTATGATATAATCCTAATTTTATGTACTAAATTCATTTTGGACCCAAATAAAAGAATGTTAAAAGATAAATCTTACCTACCCTTGGTTACATAACTATGCTAGTAAGGTAACCTGGTGGCTTTAGAAGTTACTAATAATAGGTTTATCAATTACCTCCATTAATTTAGGAGGTGACACCAACTAATTTAATTAGTTTTAAAGAATTAGTAGTTGGAAAGTCAACTCAACTAATTAAGACTAAGAACAAAACTTTGAAGAAATTGATTCAAAAAGTTCACTTAATTTGTAAAAGGACAAAGGGAAAACTAAAATATTTAAAGGATTCGTTTTACATCATTTTTTCATTTTCTATCTTTATTTTTAACTCTATCAATCTATTTATCTTCTAATTTTATTTCTTCTTGCAATGGGTGGTTGTACTTGGAAAAAAAACAATTGGTGGTTCAATATATAACAAATTGTTCAAAATCAAAATATACCTAATTTTTAAAAATATTTCATTATTTCATAGCATATTAAAAAAATACCCTTTTATCTCAAATGCTTCCTAAAATATTTATGAACTAATCTCCCCATGCTAAACACATGTTGACCTTTGTGTTCCATTACTTACAAGGTCTTGCATTAGATAATTTCATTTCATGATGTTTGTTGATGATTACTCTCACCAAGTGCATCTATTTACTTATTGAATTAAAGAAAGGTATGTTTTGACAAATTCATAATCTTCAAAAACCAAATGAAAACTAGATGTAAATAACCTTAGATGTTCATTTTTGCTAAGATGTTGGTGTTCACTGCTAACTAACTTAAGTTCCTATGTTGCTATAAAATGATGTTATAGAAAAATGAATAGGTTTTATAGTGAAAGTTTGGTTCATGTCATGTTAAAAAAAACATGTTTGATCGGTTTTGCGAAAAATATATAAATATAACTACATATAATTTGGTGAATAAATGGAATTGATTAAATTCAATAACAAGGCCACACACATTTAATGGATTTTTTTCATGAACAAAACCTAACCTAAATCACATAAAAGTGTTTGGATGCAAATTTTGTTCCCATTCTAAGGAAAAAACAACAAAATTACATGTCAATGTTTTCAAAGTACTTTCATTAAATACAATGAGTTGTCCAAAACTTATAGATGTAATTTAAATCCTAAAAAAAAGAAAATATAGTCATCAATTGAGATGTGAGATTGGGTGAAATGTTAATAATATTTATAGAGAACATAATGTCTAATCCTAGATCTTCCATTTGACATTATTAATGGTCATCCACTAAATTTGCACACCCATATGGACATGGATCATACCCAATCCACATATCTATTAGTGGATTCCAAAACACATATTATAAACAAAGCTAGATGTTGACATCCACAATTAACTTGATGTAGATTCCCTACCTTTGATTGAAGGCATTGGAAATGACATTTAATAAAAACTTCCTCAACAAGTGAAATTCTTGAACAATCACCAAGTGAACCATTAATGTCGATAAGATCAAAGTCCATTAATCCCACTAGACATTTTGTGTGAATGGGTGATTTTATTACATGCGTTGTAAATGGGGACTATGAGTTTATTATTGTTGAACATGTCAACAATCCTATCAACTATAGAAAGAAATAAGCTTATAATTACAAAGAAACCATCACAATCAATACCAATTTAAATCAAGTTATGCATGCAATTAGAGATGGATTCCTTTTGAAAAAATCACACCTGGACTTTGGTAGATTTATCCTTGGCAACAAGGCCTAATATTTCAAGATGAATGAATAACTTGTCAAACCCAAGTTGGATGGAAAGGTTAATTTTGGTTAAAAGCAAGGTTGGTAGTCAAAGCGGTTTGAACAAAAAGACAAGATAAATTTTGAAAAAACTTTTGCCCCTATAATGAAATGGAATTCTATTCATTTAGTTGTTTCATTAGTTGTTCATAATAGATTGGAGACTTTCACCTTGACATTAAAATGATTTTCCTTAAGGAAGATTTGAAAGAAGTTTTTATGATTCAACTAGTCGGTTTCATACAAAATAATTGAGAAACTAAGGTTTACATTGTTTGAGACCTTGCTCATATTGCATCAAGCTCCAAGAGCTTGGTATGATGAAATAAACTTATATTTGAAGGAACAATGTTTACTAAGTAGTGACATTAATTAGAATTTGTGTCATACCCTAAATGAGGGAAACATTGTGATACTAGTTTCGTATTAAGCAATCTATTGATTGCATGAAGTACAACACAACCAACATTGATTGGTTGAAACAAAAGTTCTAGAAACCAAGTTTGAAATGCCTAACCTTGGAAAATTCAAATTTTATCTCAAAATCTAATTCCTTGAATTGAGAAGGGGGCTTGGTGGCAACAAAATGTGTTAAGCTTGATGTCATCAACATGTCATTGGAATTTGACACCCCTAGAATGTCATGTATTGTTGGATTGGAGTTGGCTTGGTGGTCAATCCCTTGTTGGTTACCTTTTTTCCCATTTGGCCTTTCCCAAAACCTTGTTTTTTATTAGCATTGGTAGTTTGTGATTAGCCTTAATGTAATTTTGGATGTAGTGTGAAACACTAATCTACATCATGCCCTATGTATTACAATGGGAACAT
>Ga0209208_10010032_pt1 | contig 12376 bp, 5 predicted proteins | sample S1TSphfallax_3_FD_187694 | JGI IMG/M metagenome (GOLD analysis project Ga0209208, IMG submission 187694) | Host-associated microbial communities from peat moss isolated from Minnesota, USA - S1T2_Fd - Sphagnum fallax MG (SPAdes) (version 2) | ecosystem: Host-associated > Plants > Peat moss >...
AGGGGAGTGGGGGAGCTTCACAGATAAGGCTTTACTGGCATTTTGATTCACAGGTTTGAGCTCCTGGGAAACAACCAGACAAAGTGAACCACCATAAAGAATTGGGAAATTTTTTGAAAGCAAAAAAAAGGGTATGACGCCCCATGCCTTGGGTCTTTATATCCCTCAGACACAATTTTTGAAAGTTTTTGAAACAAGGAAGTGTGTTAACAACAAAAAGGAGTAAACCCACTCTGCCAAACAAACCTGGTGAGTGAGTGAGTGAGTGAGTGAGTGTGTTCACCTCTGTGATCACACACACACTTGACAGAGCTCCAGCCAGGTTCATGGGAAACAATAATAAACACATTCAAATTACAAAAGAAAATTTTTCAACATTCTTTTGATGTTGTTGTCAGTTATTGTAACTTATATGCCACTTTATAACTTGTCACCCACTTTATTTGTTCTCACTTAAATCTCAGTTTTTTCCATATCAAGCTTTTAAATTGTACAGGGGACTGCACTTAGCTCTTAGTGCATTCTGCCTTGGACCAAGGGCCTGGCCAAAGATCCAAGGCATTCATTATGTATGCCTTGGCTCACAAACTTTGAAACAGAAGGAATTTTTTGGAAGGAGGAGGCTAACAATGCTTTTGAGATAATATGTACTCACACTTGATAATGGACAGAACTTTGTTGAAATAATTAGTTTTTTTGGGAAGGAAAAAAAAAGGGATCTGATAGCACCAATCTCAATATTGCAGTAATTAATAAGTGCACTAAGTTTTTTTCTAAAAACCATATTACTAAGATATCTAGATTCTAAATGGGTTGTTCCATTACCTATGGGGGAATGTCTTGAGTTTGATTCTTTGAAATTTTAACAGTGTAGGGTTAAGTTTTTTTTTTAAATTCTTTAAAAAAGTAAATTCTGGTTGGCTCTTTTGAGAATTAACTAATGCCAAACATCAGTCCTAGTTATGGTACTTTTTTTTCTTCCTCTCCAAAAGCATCGCTTGCCGGAATTGGTCTAGAGAAACACTTGTTTTTCCTCCCTTCCTTAAGACATCCCATATGAGCCTTCAACTGGAGGATGACTCAAAAAAAATGTAAGGTAAAGAGACCCATCATTTCAATCTCCATTGTTGCACACCATTGTTCCTTATCCTTGCACACAAACACTATTGTTGCACACCAAAGTTCCCTATCCTTGTGCACTAACACTTAAGTTCTTGTATGTGAAAGCTTGGGTATAAGGTATGCAATGGAAAGGTCTCAATGTGCAAGAACAAAGTGTGGTAATAGGGTTTTAATGTGTAATGAATTGTGCAACAATGGGATAAATGGAAAATAGTCGACTCAAATCATGTATGTTAAGGTATGTGGTTTGTAAATGGACAACTTGTTTACAAAACACAACAATTGAAGGGGCTTAGGATGAAAAAATACTAATTGAATTAGCAAATGAAAGGAATACCCAAATCAAAATGAAATCAAAATTTTTGTTATGTCTGATTTTTTTTTTAAATTTCTAAAGTTTGGAAGCCTAAGCACCTAATATAGACATTTAGAAGATTCATACATAATGAAATTTGATTATACTTTAAATCTAGCCCTTTCTATATTAACTCATAATCAACCACTAATATATGGTATCTCCTCATGAAAACGAAGGAACATTTACTTAAATAATGCAACATGGGTCTTGCAAAACTATCCATGATTAGTTTTAAATGTTTCACAATTTTGTCATGAGGTGCATCACCCCATTGTGAAAAGTATGCTTACACTGTTGCAAAAATCTTTATGCATCAATTGTAAATCAACTATCAATAATTTGATTCTAGTCACTTCATCACATAAGGATCACATTAATCACCCACACTTTCTTCATTGTTAACTCCTCATGAACATTGGAGCTATTTACAATGGTTTTTTTGAATGATTAAGTCTCATTCCATTGCAATGGAGTTTGGGAGTCGTTTGTGGACCCACATCACTAATTCAACCAAAACAACATGTGCCACCTCTTTGCCTTCATGTCGAACTTTTTGTTTTTCAATTGTTTTTGGCATTTGAACTTATAAATCTTAGGTGTGATATTGCAAAATGCATTTTAATAAACATTTATTGGTAAAGGTTCAATGGCTTTTATTATAGCATAGAGTGTGTCACCTTACTCAATGCAACACCTAGTAGATCATGATTCATCAAATGTTTTTTCACAACCCTTTTGCTGAACCTCACATGATTGACAAGCTCTTTTTCAATTTACTCAATAGTTTTTTATCCTTGAATGTAAGCATTCTTCCTTTCAATGGTCCCAATATATGGTCGTTGCTTCCTTGCATGTTAGTTTCTATTCAAATGCACACACATAAACAAAAAAGGTCATTGTAGTACATTTTGAGTAAGTTATGAAAGGTTCTTGTATTGAACCTAATGTGTGGACCTACACAAAGCCTCAAATATATTCAAAAAAGAATAACATGGCTACTAAGTTGCATGCCAAAACAATCAATCCATGGGCCTTACTTTCGTTTGCAAATTACTTGGATTAGTTATTATGACCTTGAGATGGGACCTTCACAAAATGTTTCACATTCAACATCATTGATTTAAATGTAATAGAGGCAAACAATTTTAATAACTGAAATTTATTCACCCAAAATGTTTTCACTAGGCAAATCAACCTACTAATTGAATTTTGGATTATGTGCTTATGTCTTCACAAATGTTTCACGAGGTTACATCTTATATGCCATAGTGTATAGATCAAAAGCTCATATCCTAATCATCTTGAACACCTTGCATATGTTGTGTGAATTTGACATTTGTTTGGTGTAAATAAATGCACAAATGTGGAACAAATCTTAACAAAACCTTGCACACCTCCAATTCTCCTAACTTGTGCACTCAATTCATCACAATTTCAAATTTGTCCTAATTGATAGCGGTTTGCACAATACCTATGGTATGTTTGTGTAATTGACACATCTTTTGTTAGGTAAAAATCCATTGCACAACTAACTTCCAAACCTTGGGCAACATTTAATGATATGTTAACTATTAAGATTGCATCTCTTGAACCACCCCCATCCCCAAATCCCATTCTTGAAATGAATAATTTTCTCTTATTTAATTTTGGCCGCCTTCAATTTTAATTGCGTGAGTGTGATTGTATGCCCAATCACTTGTTTTTTTTCACATACATAACAATTGTTTTCTTCTCTTCTATTTGTAAAACACATGACTTGTCTCTTTTACATCATTGTATAAGTCCATACATGTGGTTTCATAGCAATGTGATAAGCACATTAAACATTCAACTTGTAGTTTGGATCTTGGACCTAACTTTGGTAGCTTCAATTGTTGCAATCAAGTTTTGATTATCCCAATTGCCATTTTTTTCATGGCTTTCCTTTGCCTATTAAATCAAGTTGGTAGAATTTGAATGGTGGGACCATTTCCCATTTTGGTTTCCCTAAACCCACCATATGATTGTCAAGAAACATCACCATCACGTTGTGTCTTTTGTCAACATGCTTTTGGAGTAGCATTCTTGTCACCTCCATAGTCATGATGATTTAAAACATGGTACATAAAAAAACCATGTCAGACTTTTAAAATTTAGGTGTGTTTGGATGTTCATCACATCAAAGCAAAGGGTTGATTTGATCATAACTAGCTTAGTTCTTCTTAGTTGTTCAACCTTTAGGAGCCAAGCCCGATGTCACTAAGTGGTCACAAATTTTCTTGGTTGATCAATGGTGATGAATTTTCATGACACATTTGAACAATGTTCCATCGTACTCTAATGAATTAGACTCTAAATCTTCAATAGGACTATGATTGCACAACAATTCCTCAATTTATATTTTAAGACGCAATTGGCATATTATACTCTCTCTCTCTCTCACAATGTTCGTCATTTTGTCTCACACCTTTCTCACTTGAAACAAGCATGAAAAGAAAACTTGAACCCAATGTTGTTGTTTAATGCACTCAAAATGAATAGTTTGTATCGAGTTCAATGCTAGTTACTAGGCACAAAAAAATTCATGCAATTGCCAAATTCTAGCAACAAGGACCCCTTTAGTTAGTTGTGCCTAACTCAATTGTAATTGCTTGCATCACAATATTATACCACAATGCACACATTAAACAACCACTGATTTGCTACATAGATGCTACCATGCATGCTTACATGTGATTTCAATCATCTGTAATCTTTGCCTTATCGAACAATTTTAATTTGTTAATTGGGCCCATAATGTTATAAGATGTGACTTAAATTAAGCCCTTTTTAACAAATTTTATTAAACGGGCATTTAAGGTTCAATGAGCAAATAGTTTAGGCATCAACATAAGTGCCCGATAAGGGGGCAGTGTCAATGTACAGACCACATAACTTAGTTGTAGGTGATAGGTTTTCACATCTGTATCATATCTACACATTCTGAAAACTGGGTTCCAACTTCCATGGTACATTGGTGTTGTATGTGTACCGAAGTTTAGCAAAAAAAATTTATTGACCTTGCCTACCAAGGCAGGGATATTGTGTTTAGATTCATTATAGAGTATATTAACTTAAGGGATTTTGGCCTCTAGCTAATAATAATAGGTCTATTTTTATATGAAGATTTTGAAAGATGAAATTTTGGCTTGTGTCGAAACTTGAGATTAGTTATAGAGTTATAATATCTTGAAGGATTTTGGTTTCTTGTAGAGGATTTTTTGAAGATTATAGTTTTACATGGTGAAATTATTTGAGTTTCCTTAATTCTTCTTTTGCCTTAAGATACTTTTTAATGTAAATGGCAAGACCACAATGTGACACACCCCCTTGTTCTTTTTACCAAGAGAATATTTCAAAACATGTCCTTAAATGTGCAATAATTGGGTCAGCTTTGGAGTACAATTGGGTTTTCCAGGTGTTGACCTCTGGAAGTGCCATGGCAAAAAGGACTGAAAAGTATGACAAAGGTATGACACTCCAGCCTAGGCAATGAGGAAGTAAAGTAAGTTTCAATTATGAAGTACTTCCTATTTTGAAAGGGATGTAGTTTGAGTGTGATCAACCCTCATGAGTCATCAAGTATCCTTTTTGACTGCAAAATGAGGTATCCTTTTTGACTGCAATGGTTCCCCAAGACTGGCCTTCCTTCCTATATGATTATTGTACATGCCTAGAGGGTTCCACTTCCTAAACACATGTGGGTAAACTACCTTGTGTGAACTAATTTCAGCTTTATAAAACCTTTTCTATATCATCATCATCATCTCTTTCCTAAGACCTAGACTTTGTTCTCTAAATGTATGTAATATTTTGTAGGAACACTTTAATTCATTATTTTTCCATATATGTGTTATTGAAAACATTGATTTTTGTAAAAATTTGAACCACACAAGAAAACTACATTTTGTTTCAAAAATAAGGCCAATTGATCAAATGTGTATCCATGATAATGTGACATGGTAATAAGTAGATGCTATGACATAAGAGTCAAGCTAGCTATCCATGATCATGGTGGGCACTACTCCAAGATATTACTAGTGTGGAATCTAAGGCCTGCTTTATACTAGGAGTTGGGGCCAATGTTCAACCTAAATCAAGCATTCCTATTGGTGCAAAAGTTGAAATCAGCCCCAAGGGAGGGCTTTACACTATGAGTCAAGGCTGAAATAGAAAAAATAAATAAAAATCAATCTGCCCCCAAGTTACTAATAAATGCTGAACTTTATGGGCTTGTATAGGCCCCAAGGCTGGAAAAAAAAAAGGATACCATTGAATTTGGGAAGCCAATTTGGTAACCCTTGGGGCCAATGTTCCATCATTTATCAATATCCTGAGGTCAATATTCTAGCATTTATTAGTAACTTGAGGCCAAACAACCAGCCAAAAATGCTCAAAATTGGCCCCCGAGTCCTAGTGTAAAGTGGGCCTGACTATGATGATGTTCATTGCATGAAGATATGCCCAATTGCAAGAACATAGGGTTTTGTGTGCAGGGTAAAGCCCAAAGGGTCGGGCAATTTAAATACACTTGGTACTACAAATGAATTTTTACATAACCAATTCACATTTTGGCCTTGCCTACCAAGGCAAGGATATTGGGTTTAGATTCATTATAGAGTATTGTAGCTTAAGGGATTTTGACCCCTAGGTAAATAATAGGTCTATTTTTATATGTGGATTTTTGAAAGATGATATTTTGGCTCGTGTTGAAACTTGAGGTTAGTTGTAGAGTTATGATATCTTGAAGGATTTTGGTTTCTTTTGGAGGATGTTTTTGAAGATTGTATTTTTGCATGGTGAAATATTTGAATTTTCATAATTCTTTCTTTTGCCAGTAAGATACTTTTTAATGTAAATGGAGAGGCCACAGTGTGACACACCACTTGTTTGATATAATTCTAAACTTTCTAAAGTTGCAATAATTTATTCACTTTGGGGCTGCTGAATGGATGTGCTTTCAATATGGAACTATGTTGCTGAAAACGGATTGTGTGACCGACCCAGCACTCACTAGCAGGGCATCACCCATTGGAAACCTGTTGGGAGTCAGTTGTGGATTGTGGAAGAAAGGGGGTTATGTACTGTAAGTTAGTGCCAATTGTCACAACAACAGGTTTCTGATGGATGGTGCATAGTGCATACTTGTGAACCCGCACTGATTGCCACAATGAACTAGGAGCTTAAATCCAGGGGGTTCAATGATGGACTATGGTATTTCCATTTGGAAAATGTGTTGCTCTTCGTGCTTAGAAGAAACCCCAAAGAATTCAACAGTTTATTGAGAGTGCATGAAGCTCATGAAGACTAAGAAGGAGCACCAGCTTTGAAATCAATTTTGCCTCTTTAACTAATTTGGTTACCACAGGGGGCACCTTGTGTTTGGGGTACACTGTACACCCCCATATGAACTTTGTGAGTGCCAATGCATGGTGTCCTGCAGGCACAATTGTGCAACTAATTAATGAGCTCCATTATCACACACTTGCTATTTTGCTAAAAAAAGTCTGTTCTTGTAATTGCTCACCCACTGAGAACCCGCAATCATTTTAAGAGACAAGCTATGTAGCTCCTCCCAAGTAACCTAGTTTCTTTCATCTGCTGGACTGTTGTGAGGTTCTAAAAACCTATGCTATTTGCAGCTTCAACATTATTCAAACCCTGTGGCTGAACCATGTGGGTGCCACTACAGAGGCATTGCACTGACACCCAAAAAGTCCACATGGGGTGTTTAGCATCATCCTGCCTTGTTTTGGGAGCACCCCCCACTTTGAGGCTTGACTCTTAACCATACAAAAAATAGCTCTAGACAGCTTTGTGGTTCCAGTCTCATATCTTCCTCATTTTTAGTCTGTTTTGAGTGATTTAAAACTTAATGGGTGTGCCAACTAAAGCTTTACAAAACGTCTTTGTATTCTGAACGCAAAGATGCAATCATCAGAGATTTTAAGCCAGAAATCCTAATTTGTTTTAATTTACTCATTATCGAACACTGAACCCCCTTACACCAAACACCTGATATTTTCCCCCCATTCCTTTGCCAAATTGAGAAATTTTTTCAATGTTGAAAGCACTAGGTGGAGGGCTACAAATGTTCTTCCAACTTCAGAACCAGAGAAACAATGTGTGAGAATTCGACCGGCCTCCTTTGAGTTTTTAAGTGTTTGCTCACCGGCCTATCTACCCTATTGTCAAATTTTAACAATTTGATGCAGAGCATGAAATTTTCCAGCCAAGAATGAGAGAATTCATGTAGAGTCTGATACCCACTTGCAAGCCTGCTATGTAGATTAATCCCTTGTCTCTTCTGAGCACATGGGCTTTCAGAGATTCTGCTCCCAGAGAGCATGAAATTTTCCTGCCAACAATGAGATTTCATCTAGAGTCTGATACCCACTTGCAAGCCTGCTCCGTAGATAACTCCTTTTCTTTTCTGAGCACATGGGCTTTCATAGACTTTGCTCAAGATCCCAATTCTAGTCTGCCCCCTACTCAACAAGTACTAGATGCAAAATGTTTGAAGTCCAGACTCTAGTGTTGTAGCAGCTAGTTTAGGGGTTCATGTAGGATAGTAGCTGGCTACTACTAGGCAAGTAGATGCCTAAGTAGATGGTTGTAAAGGCTAGTAGGTTGTTAGTAGGTAGTGAAAACAGAAACTGAAGCTTAACCCAAAGGGTTTTTGCTCACAGTGTTTTTCATGCTTCCCAGTTCCTACCAAGGTATAAACTTCACATCTAGAAATTTTCAAAAACTACATCTCATATCTTCAAGGCATTCTTCTGGACATATCAACAACAGTGTGAGGAGGTGTGAGATGTCCCTTGTCCCTTCCGTGTACAAATCAATCTCCATACAAAATGTTAGCAGAATAGGATAGTTGGTGTCCTCCTAATTTCAACAGGTCAATGCAAATCACCAATACAGGATCAGTATCTTTGGTTGCAAGGATCAGATATTTTCTTCTTACAATAACATCATAGAATTGTCAATCGATGTCACCAATTTGGACCACTGTGTTTGGTTGCAAGGGATGGACATGCTCTTCTTACAATAACATTATATAATTGTCGAGCAAAGTGCATCGGATTATGTGACCTTGGCACCCTCTAGAGTACCATCCATTGGAACCACCCTACGATGAAATCACACCTAAGTTACCAACATTCCATCTAGGTAACCATTTATGTAAACCATCTTACTTGCCCCTCACACCACCTATGTGAATGGGTAAAGCCCATGCCACACTTGGTGGTAGGGCCAGTGGTTTCTTAGTGTTTAGGGTGATAAATAATTGCAGCAATTCAAACATGTTTTTTGCTACCTAACATTATGTAAGAGATGGCATGTGACATGGCACTAGTATTAACAAATTGTGTTAACAGACATTAAATCTAAACAAAATACAGATTTCAGGATTCATTTCTAGTGTTACATAAAGTTTCAAAATTGGAACCAATATTTCAATGTTCGAAGAATCTTATCACCTTTGCTTTTTAGCTTCTACCACCATCATTTCTATATTGCAAGTTCACATTATCATTGTGCAAAGAGATAGACAAATGTGTCATCACTATTTTTTTACTAGTTTTATCTATAGGAACATTGCTTACACAAGTCATATCTACAATAATGCAATGCACACACATAAACACATGAGTGCGTAAGCCATGATGAATGTTTGCATTCATAAATCTCTATACTTTACATTTCACTTGCAAAGCTCCAACCTACAATTGTGATCCAAGATGTTGCCCATTAACAATGAACACCTTGTCTTAAAAAATCTCCAACAAGCAAAGTCAACACTTGTGAACAAAACAAAAAAAAATCTCAAAGAGAAAAATAAATAACTTACTTTTTCTTGTTAGTCCTTTATCTTGAGCTCCATGATCATGAAGATGCCACAAAATGCCCCAAGTGTGTGTTGCCAAAAAACAACAAACTCGTGATATTGTAACCAAAAAAGAAGGGAAAGCCAACAAACCCAACTTCTCAAAGCTAATATTATGGTCAAAGTGTCACAAATTACATGAACATTATAACAAATTATTTTGGTGGTATTATTATGCTTATTGAACTTTTCATCTCCTTGCAAATCTAATCAAAGTTAATCTATGAATTATGAAGGATCATATCTCTCTAATTTTTCTCTCCTTGAGCCCAAATGCCATAAACATTGGCAAATTCAATAGTCGTAACAATACCCATCCATAAGCCTCTTGCCTTGATCCTAGTAAAGTATGCAAATTCACATTCCCATACACAAAACCTTTCATAGAAATCCCAATCACACAAAACAACATGCTACTTTTCCTCCTAGCTTGTCATTGTGGGAGTTATGGTAATTCAAAAGAGTGTGGACAAAACAGAAACCATGATCAAAATAAACTATTAACAAATTTTCCCATGGCAACCCAACCTCTAGAAATCATAATTTCCCCTTCAAAGTTCCCACATTACTGGGTTTTCCCTAAATCACGCATTCAACCCAATTCCTAGAATGATTTCCCATAACCATCCCAACAACCCACTATTTAAATTACCTTTGATCATTGTTGAAATATCTATGAACTTTCATCACTTCCTCAATTTGATCAACATTTCTACAACTACCACTACCAATATCCCCTTGGAACATATGGCACAACAAAATAAACATGGTTCCAAAGGTAAATGTTAGTAACAAACAAGCATTCTTCCTTGACTATTCTCTAATCCCTTGAATTATTGTAATGCAAGTTTCTTGCTCACAATTACTATTCACAATCTCCCAACCCAAACCAAAAGAAGAAAAAAAAACCATAAAAAACTTAGTCATTTTCCACATGGGCTTGGTCCTTCATATAGTAACAACTTGAGCTCCTTAATATGCATCTCTCCAAAACTAGCACATTTGCAACTCATACACATCTTCAAACCACTTCATCAAGTGTAATTAGACACAAAATAAAGCCAAGAAATGCCAAATACACAAATCACAACTACGTTACCATCAAAAGTAATCTACAACCGAACAAAACACAAAAAAACAAAGCACAAAGGCTAGATGGCCTTTTCCACATTCAACTTCAATTACTTAGTTTTTGTCATCTTTTGAGTTATCACAATTGATGGTATCGTTCCATCCATTTAAGGTTCATCAACTTTAATTTTGTACCACAATATAATTACAAACATCAATGTTTTGAAACTCAAGGTCAAACAACACAACCAAGACACATAAAGAAACATAGAAAAAGGGTTTGGTCCTTCCCACACCAAACCTTAGACCTCATTTCCAAATTACATACATAAAACATTTGATTTCTATTTGCATCTTTTCTACAAGAATACGTATGAACTATGGATTTTTTTGTGACATGTTGCAATCTTACACTATTGTTATGACAATTTGTTGATGCAACAACACGTGTGAGAAATATCAATAGCCTACAAAGCTTATTAATGCAGTTGGGAGAACGTGATCACAACAATTAACTTTTATTTAAAGCAAAGTTTTGACCTTGAAAAGATTTTGAAAGACCATGGAATTCTCAAGTCCTTTAGTTTTTGAACTTACATCCAAGATGGTGGAGGAACATGATAATCATCAACACAAGCAAAATGGGTTTATAGAATTGAAGAAAGTGATGAAGAAGGATGATGATGTAGTAGTAGCACAAAGGAGCATAGGTGTCACAACAAAAGTTGTCTGTTGTCACAACATAAAACCACATTGTAAAAGGGTGAAATTTTATTCCTTGAACATTACTATCCTCATGAATGCAATGTTAAGGAAAATAAATGCACATTACTTCTACTTCCAAAAGAATTATTATCACTTGTTGACTCTACTATAAATACTTAGATGGTAATCACATTGCATTCCATGAAGAAGGTAATGAAACAAAAAGAACTTGTCCTTTAAGGATAATCCTACCGTCTAGACATACCACTAATCTACTTAGTGAAACCTGTAATGAAGGAGTTTAACACAAGAACAAAAAATAGGGGATTGGAAGGTAGTTACTTTCGAGACCTTCTAAAATACCTTCAAAGATGGATAATCCAATCTAGTGGGTATGCATGCATTTAACACTTGTTGTTTCTTGTTTACAATGCCTACAAACCCTCTATAGTTGCTTCCTACCATATGTAATGCATGTAAACCCTTTATCACTCCAACCTATTTCTTACTGTTTATAGTTATTTTCCTTACCTTGTAGACCTCCACTTTCAAGCCTACCTCCTTGTTGTTGTTATTTATTAGTAACTATTGTCCTATGGCAAAAAAATGTTTCCACTAGTATAAAACCCCCCCTTTTACAATTACGTTTTCAACTAATGTTCAACTACAAACCAAATTGAAAACTACACATATGGTTGTAACTTATTTTTTACAACTACGAAATATTTTTGCAACTTCCAGCCAATAATGTAAACAAGTACAAGTCAAGAGTGAAATTATAGTCGAAAGTGTATGCCACGTGTCAACACCACAACAATAATCACTACATACCACCACTTGCCAATTTAGTTGAAAATTATTTTGTTAATCTAATTAAGGAATGTTATCAACTGCATTTGACTAGTGGATGAACTTCATTTGCTTACTAAGCATGAAATCAACAAAAAATATAATTATAATTTCAACTAGGTTGTAATTATGTAAGTTGAACATTTCGATTATGTTGCAATTATGTAAATTGAACATTTGGCCAATGGTTTGGTGACATGTGGTTTATTCAAAATGTTGAAATGTGGCACATTCATAAAATGTGGGGTCAATGAATAGTTATGACATGTGGCATGATCACAAATTTTGGGGTCAATAAAATAATTAAAAGACACATGGCACATCCACATCAATAGGTTAGACCACATGGTGCTTAAACATAG
>Ga0209208_10010033_pt1 | contig 12376 bp, 13 predicted proteins | sample S1TSphfallax_3_FD_187694 | JGI IMG/M metagenome (GOLD analysis project Ga0209208, IMG submission 187694) | Host-associated microbial communities from peat moss isolated from Minnesota, USA - S1T2_Fd - Sphagnum fallax MG (SPAdes) (version 2) | ecosystem: Host-associated > Plants > Peat moss >...
TAGATTCATTATAGAGTATAGTAGCTTAAGGGATTTTTATAGGCCCCTACTAGGTAATAGATAGCCTGGTCTATTTTTATAGGAGGAGACCTCTGAAAGATGATAATTTTGGCTTGTGTTGAGACTTGAGATTAGTTATAATATAGAGTTATAATAATATCTTGAAGGGTTTTGGTTTCGTTTAGAGGATTTTTTGAAGGTTATATCTCTTCATGTTGAAATATTTGAGTTTCCATATTTCTTCTTTTGTTTTAAGATATTTTTTAAAATGTAAATGGCAAGTTTGCAATGCTTGTTTAGAGTGAACCAATACCCACAAGCACACCATCCATTGGATGCCCTTTATGACTTAGTTGTGGATGTATCTCAACTAAGTTCATCTCTAATTTCACCTTGTAGTGCCTATATACATAAGGTAAGAAAAGAAAATAGGTGTCTACTAGATAAGTAGATAGTTTATGCATAGTAGATAATGACTTTTTTTTTACTAGGTTGGTAAGTAGTAGAAAAAGCAATTGTGCTAACCATGGTGGGAATCAAAACTTGACCAAAAAAATTGTATCTTGATCACTTACCATCCATCTTTCATGGTGCACTAATGAGTGCTAGCTCATGATGCCCATCATGAGCCAATGTGAAATATGTGTTGTGGCAAGGATGACATCCCATGGGATGACCATGCCACTTGGGATTCATTTTGTAGTTACGATAGGCATGATTAAGGGGTCCATCAAATTACAATTTCCCAACCCAAATGGTTCAAGGGTGAAAAATATGACAAATGGCGTTGCACTTTGATGTGAGAAGCATTTATTTGTATATAAGTAATGCACAATGTGTATTTTGAACAACTAGCTTTCAAAGATGTAAATTAAATAACAATAGATGGACTATTGTTGTAGCATAACTTTTAATCTCTATTGTAGCTTCAACACAAAATGCAATTGTGGTGCCATGGACTTTACATATATTCCAATGCATTATCAATGTTGAACCAATGTTGTGGGTTTTCAAATCATTTGATCGCTTGGACGTTGTAGTTTTTTTATATTTTATTATTAATTATAATAAAATAAATATGCATTTTAATGCATAATTTTAGAACAAACAAAGTTAATGGTATATAGTACATATCCATGTCATAGAAACCATTTTCAAACACCAAAACCAATAAAATTATATGATGATTAAGAGCAAGAATGGTAAAAGATGATTGATACCTAATTTATAAATATTTCGGCTCCAAGGTTAATTCAAATATCTAGGGCAATATGGAGGACATCATATTAATTCAATTATAAAAAATAAAAATTTCACATGGTTAAAAACATCTTATACATGTTGATTAAGTCATGTGGTGTTTATTATATACAACCAAATTGGGTTACAAAAACCATTAGAGTTTAATGAAACAATGACTAAATGAAAAATACCCTTGTCCATGATGGATGAAAAAATGTTGACATGTGGTAACTATGATTATCTAAAGTGCTGAAATGTCACTTTTGGGGATGTGATTCATAAATGACAAATGGTGACAATATGTATTGAAATGATAACATGTGGTGAAAATACATTGTTGCACACATCAACTACCAATTTAACTAATAGTCAAATTGAGAATTATATGAATTGATTGATCAATATGTGCACATCCATGTTGATAAAAAATATCACAAAAAAAGTTGGCCATGTTAAAATTAAGTTGTCCAAAATAACTAATTAATCAAATGGACAATTGGGTTTTTTTAAATTAAAACATTATAGTAAAAATATCATGATTTCTTATAGCATTTATCCTATGTGCACCACATTAAATGAAAATAAATTATTTATGTTGTATTAACACTTTGCTTTGAAAAACATTATCATGATTAGTTCTTAAATTCAAATCAACATATCACATGACATCACATGGGGGACATCAAATGTTAAAATTTTATACTAGTGTCAAACAAGGATTTTTGGGGGGTTATTCAATGACTTTTTTTTCCTCCCCATCCCATTTTTATAAAAAAAAAATGCACATATTTATTTATTTATTTATTTTCAATCAGAGTTGGAATGCAAAATCAATTTTCTCCTTTTAAAGGTAGATCAATTGCATGATGGGTTAGGACATCCAATAATAGTTGCTTCAATGCCTTTCAATGATTCATTTTAGTATGGGCAATGTCAACAAATTTTGTGGCGAATGCAATTTTCATTACAACTTAGATGTATATGAGATTTTCGAATTAAACAATAACAATTGCTAATACATTTTATAATCTCATAATATAATATATTAGATAAAGGAATCAAGTTACAGGTTTTAGGTCACATGTTGGGCCAAGTTAGGGTCCCTAATCATGATGTGAGCAATGGTGGATGTTTTAGGAGTAAAAGTAAGAACAAATACATAGCAAAGGAACATGTACGCATCTATAAAAATAGAAACTAATTTTTTTAATGTTTTGCAAAACTATGACATTTGGTTATTGTTTCATCCCTTGTGGTGTTAAACTAGCCACTATTGGAATGGTTGGAATCCAACTAACTAAAAGGATTTTAAAATATTTTTGGCCAAAAAATGAAAAGAAATGGAATTTAATTAAGCAATTTGTTTTTTCCAAGGTGGTTGTTTTTAGCTGCAATGGTCAAATTTTTGTAAGATTCCTGGCTCTTACCACCAAGTTGTTGTAAGGTTTATAATTTTTGTCACCAAATTGTTATAGGGTTTTTGGCTCTTGCCAATTCTCAAAAGGAGAATCGTAAGTAAGTTGGCAACCTTTTACTGAATCACAAAGATTTTTTAGTAAAACCATACAACTAATAACCAATGACCACAATGTTCAATAGTTCATGAACCATTGGTCAAAATTCAATACAACGAACTAATGACCACACCAAACAAAAAATTGAAAACAAACAATAAACAATCACTTAAGAGGGATCAAACCTTTAAAATTGCCCATTTTAGCATAAATGTCTTATAAAACAAAGGTTAATTACATACAAAACCACCCATAAGCCACATTAAAATAATCTTGTAAAAATTCAAGATAAAATATAAAAATGACAACTTGAAACAATAAGTGGTATCCATTTAGATCAATAACTTCACTTACACAGAAAAACCAAAAAAATCTAGCCAATAACTATAGCTTGCAATGCAACCAAAAATTTGTTGAACTAAAACCAAATAACCTTAAACATAAACTCCCACACCATATCAAGGATGATATGCTTGCCATTGCTCAAATGCCTCTACATATGGAAAATTATGCAAGGTGTAAAATTTATGGGAAAACATTATGACCACCAAACCTAGGTTGGTAATGAGTTGATCATGCAGCTTGGATCTAGAAAATGCCAAAGAGTTAAAACACCATTCATCCTCTACACTCTCAAGAACTTATACCATGGCAATTTCTACCAACTTGAACTATTTTGGGAAAGAACCAAGGAAAAACTCTAAATGTTGAAAGAATGTACCAATGGTAAGAGACATGATTCACAACATTAGGTTTGGCCATGGCATCAACTGCATTTGATTTCATTAACAACTTGATCATAGATTGTTCAATGTTAAGTGCAATTACTAAAAGCATTACAAAAACCCACACATCAAAGTTACCCACTTTTTGGGGTGGCAATATGCTTCTTTAACCACGTGTAAATGTTTAGCCAAACTTGCTCCTACATTTACCTTCAACTAATATTGTGGGTACACCACACCCAAGTTGTCCATCATCCCATGAGCAAAAAGTTTTCCCTCTAGTTTTTTTAAAAGGCAATCAGTCACCTTTTTCATAAAAACCCATGTCATATTCCAAAATCCAATGCATGTGATTATGAACAATGAAAATGCAATACAAATTGCAAAAATAAAAAAGGTTAATGTGAAGAAAATTACTTGCATCGTCTACCTTCCACTTGTGCTATAATTGCTACATATACATCCATAGTCACAAATCTTGTCACACCATACTCCAAACTTGGATGAGTAGCCCATATGTATTATTGATTCACATCAAAAGCTAAATGTTCCACACTATTGTTCAAATTTGTAACCCATCTCATGATGATGGATTCATGCCTTGCACCCACCACTGTTTTGTAAGCTTCAAATGCATTAGATTTGAACTTGGTGTTGAAGTCTATGTGTAAGGAAATATTTCCCCTTGACACACTTTAATTATTACCACAAAATCATAAATGAAAACAACTTTCAACTAGTTAAATTTGATGAGATTGTGGACAAATTACAACAAGCCCCAACATGACTTGCACATCACAAAGGAGGTCAAAGTTTATTTTTTCTTTATCATTACTAGGGCTATCAATGGCCATTTTCATCAGCAATGTCCTATATTCTACCATTTAACATGTTTGGTAGGGGATAACATACTAATCCATCATGTTTTGACAATTTTCAAAATCTTCGCCCCTTTCGTTTCCATGACCTCTGCAAGTTTCATAAACTCCAAGTGCCTTTTAAGGCCCTTATAAAAATATTGTGAAATGTGGGTAACAAACCTTCAATTTTTCACACCATTGACAAATGAGACAAAATCTAAACTACATGACTAGTTCTAAGAACCATACAATGCACTCCCATGGAATGAGGAGCCCACCCATCAAAAATCTACTTTGTAATCCTTGACCTGACACCTTGGAAAACATAAACACCATTTGCATTGAATGTCATTAGCTTCTTACCAATTGTATCCTTGGTTAAATCGCCTTGGTTCATCAAGGTTTGCATACGCACTTGAATCAAATTATCGACACTTGATTGAACCACCACACGGGTGAATGTTGAATAGTACACTATGCATAAAATATTGTAACAAGGCAATTTTTGCAAGATTTTGAAATTTGTAATTGGCCAAGTGATTAGATAGAAGTGATTAAGTTGATAAAAGACTTCACACTACAATGTTACATATGCTATAATCACATTGTATGAATTTTTTGAATAATTTTTGAATTGTCATAACATAATGAACTTTTCAAAAAGTACTAAAAAACCTATAACAATCCATAATCAATGAATATGGATTTAATGCACTTTCATATATATCTTTTATCAAATAAAGGATTCAATGATAATATGGTGTGGTGACATTGATATTAAGGAAGACTTTTTGAGAAGATTTTGATGGCCAAAATTTTATATGTATTTTAAATTATGGTTTTCTTCTCATCAAGTCATTTCTTTAGTGAAAATAATAATTTAAAAGCTCATATTTCAGATTGAAGTTCTCCATGAAGTAAACTAGGGTTGGAATTTTTTTATAATGAATTTTTAATTATAATTTGTAAAATGACTTATGTGATTCAAGGTATCTTGCCATCACATTGCCTTCGTAGTGTTAATTTAGGTAATTATGGACTTTTGTATGTGCCTAAAACTATTATACCTTAATGTTCTTTCACCCACACATTCAATGCAAATTAGATGCAAAAAATGTCCTTCCCATTTAGTTTCCCAAAATGTTGAAAGAAAAACCTTTTTATGATAATCCATTGTTTGTTCAAAGCTTTATTGTTGAGCTTCAACCTTGTGTCCAAGACATTATTTTTTAAATTGTTGGTCCTCCTTTTGTTGAATTTATATATTTTTCATTTAGTCCCCAAAAATACACATGATCTAGTTGTCACATGAAACCAAAGCATTTCCCTTTTTCTTAAATACAATACTTGCCATTTCAACTTGACATTAATTAATTCCCAAAAGGGAATGTTGAAAAAAATAAATAATAAGAACTATTAAAATTTTGGTGAATAAAATTTCCAACTAGCTAGAAAGGAATGATTGTCCAAGACATTAACCTATCATTTTTTGCTTCACAATGTTAATGTTTATGGTCAATTCATAAAAATTATAAAGTCAAAAAATCCAAAATTTTGACAACTAAGAATAATTAATTATGAATTCTAGAATATTTTAAAGGGTGCTCCAAAGTTATCAATTTTGATTATCATGGCATGTCTTGTGGAATATGTTTATAAAGATCACATCTATTTAGATTATGTTGGCATTTGTTACTATCAAACCTAGGAGAGGTTGTTAAGGGGGTAGGATGAATATGTTATGTTGGATGAACAAGGCAGTTAAGATAAGGATTGATCAAGGAACTTTGCTAGTTTGAATTTTGAATTTTTGTTGTTTGGATCATGATGATGTGATTTGGAATAGTTCTAAAGGGGAAAGTTCTGGAAAACAAGGAAAATTAAGGAAAAGATGAGACATGAAGTTCTAGAGAAGTGTAGGAGGAGTTGGAGGTACTTATAGTAGAAAACCACAAATTCTATTTTGATATAACACAAATTTAAAATTATTATTTTTTATCTTTTTCAACAGAACATGGGATTATGCTATAATTTGGATTCATGTTTTCAGTAATACAAAGAAGCACATACTTCTATAGTGAATTCTATGTGCATCTTTTGTGTGAATTTTTTGTAGTGTCAGATTATGATGAAATGAATTGTAATATTATTTTTGGAGTTTTTTACAATGTATTCTAAAGTGCAGATTTTGGTTATATGCAATAACCATGAATTTGATGTTGGAATGAATGGTAGTATTAAGTTTGTTGAGACTTAAGACATAAATAGTGACCATGTGAAATGCAAATTTGTTGTTACAATAGTGTGAAATATTATACAGGAATTTAAATTTCACTTCTACTAAAGGTTGATCAAGTGGATGTCAAAATGACATTTTGACATGGTCATTTCATTAAAAAAAATTACATGCAACAACTTTGGAATTGGGTCATGAACATCAAATTTGTTAGTTTTTTTTGCAATTTTTATGGCTTTAAACAAACTCCATGTGCATAATATGAACATATTGATTCATATTTATGTAAAGTTGGTTTTCAATGCATAAGTGAAGATTGCAATGTTTATGTTGGGAATTTTGAGTCATTCATCATTATTGTTTAATACATGGATGACATGCCATTTTGGTTTGAATTAATAATCCTTACCAAAACTTTTGATATGACTAATCATGGAGTTATTCATTATTTGTTGGGGATTCAAATCATTTATGATAAAAAGTTCAATCGAAATTTTGTTTATGACTTAAGTTCATTATGTTCAAATAAAGTTGAAAAATATGTTGGCATGACCTTTTGTAAACTTATGGCAACTCCATTAGAAATAAATTTGTATCTTTTTAAAAATTAAACACCTTTATTTGTTGAGGAAATGAATGTTATGCATCATGTTGCATACCAACAAACCATTGGATCTTTGATTTATCTATGGTTGTACTCATATTGATTCAACATTTATAAGGTGGGTAATGTTTCAACATTCTTCAAATTTAGGACCAACACATTGACAAACAAAAAAATGTATTTTTAAATATTTAAAAGGCACAACAAACTACGGTCTTTTATATTCCTCACATGCAATATAAAAGATTGAACTCTTGTGATATTCTATGATTCTAATTGGGCTTAGGAAATAGATAGTTGCAAATCCATTATAAGTTATATTTATCTACTTGAAGATGAATATACTCCAACTATTAGTTGGACTAGTAAATGTGAACCTATTGTAGCCATGTCTAGTATACAAGTAAAATATACAACTAATACTAAAACTATTGAAGGTGCAATATGGATCAAGCAACTCCTCCAAGATATTGAACAAATATAATCAACTACAACAATATTCAATTGTGACAATCAAAGTTGTATATTTCTTTCTCACGATCACAAGTTTCATGCATGCAAAAATCATATTGAAATACAATATTATTACATGTATGCATGAAATAATAACAAGACAATTGGTGAAGTTACAATATTTTAGCACTAATAAGAATATTGTTAATATATTTACATAATGATTCACCAAGGATAAACATACAACTATGTTTGACTTCTCTTTAGGCATTCTTTAAGATTTTTTCCAAGTCTCATCAACTCATGTTCCTATCAAGATTGACAACCATGTCCAAAGAACAAGATTAAACAATTATTCTTTGTTCTTTGAAGTGAAGTACATCTTTAACATAACCTTTTGTTCAAAGCTTTTCAAGCTTTTGATTGGCCATCCCCTCATCTCTCAAGATGCATTTAACCTTTCCCTTTATTTTTTTCTTGCATACATCATGTGGACAAAGAATTGTTGTGAATTTTCATCCATGAAGACAAGGGTTACATGTTTTTTCATCTATATGTTTATTTGTTTATATGTAATGAGCTTGAGGACACTAGTTACCTAGTCCATAACTTATAATGTACATGAGAGTATTCCAACTCTGGTATATTTCTACATCAAAGGATTTCCATAGTATTGTTGTTTTTTAAAAAATGCGCATTGATGCTTGACCATTTTGTTAGAACAATGCTAATCTTCTAGACTTACCATTCAAGGAATTGTGAGTGAATTGACAAAATATAATATTATGGAACAACATTTACACAAGAAATATAAGAATATAGTGCATATGGGTATACGTAGTTCAAATCCAAACTAAATTATGTTAGGAACAAAAACAATCTGTTGGAAGTCATTTATGACTCAATTGTGGATGAAGCCCACTTGAGTTTACATTGGGTTCCACCTTGGTAACTTGTATAAGGAAGGTTTATAGGTATGTAGGTAGGATAATAAGTGGCCACTAAGTGAATAGATGCATGGTGTACAAGGAACACTTTTCCATTGGGTTACAAGTGAATAGATGCATGGTGGAACCTTAGTATTCCCTAAGGATAGTGTGCTGATGGTACTAAACTAATGTTATTACCAGGTCTTGGTCTCATGTGCATTGGACTCCTCAATGTTCCTCAAATGGCTTCAATGCAAGGAAAAAACCCAACTTCCTTAACCTTCAAAAAAGGTCTTGTATTTGCAAGACCTTCCATCTTCAGTAGTTTTTCCAGTTTTCACAATTGGAATAGTAAGTGGTAGCAATAGGAAGGTGAGCGAATCCATAGATCACTTGCAATGGCATTGGAACTCTTTAAAAGCCAAAGATGTCGAAACTTAAAAAATCATGTCATACTACATACACATGACTGCACCAAAGGAAACAATGAAACAACTTATATTGTTTATGGCACACACACAAACAAATTTCCAAATCACTCAGCATTCAAGCCTATAATTCAACCATGAGTCTGAAATTCAAGACTCCCTGAAAAATAAACATCGCTTTTTTGCCCACAATTTCCAATGGTGCCCCAAACCAAACTGCTCTGTTTCAGAGCCCAAAATCGTAGTTTTTCTAAGAATCATAAATGGCTTCAAATGCTAAGCTAGCCATTGCAATCTTTGGTGCATGGTATTTACACTACGAGACTCAGGAAAGCAAATGGTCAGTCTGGACTAGACAACTAAAGTTTGTAGTAATTGGGTTCCTCATTTGCTACTCATTCAATAGTAAATTGAGCAATCTAGTCTACAATGCCATGCAATAAATAAGTGCACAACATTAGATCATGGAGTGGGGCTTCACTCTTTGCCAGCAAAAAAAGGTAATCCTCTGTCACTTGCTGAAGGTGTAGCAGGTGCAACTGCTTTGACTATGGCAAATTCAATGTTTGAATAATTTCTTTTGATATGTTTCCTTCTCCATCCCGAAATTGCTTCAATGTTTCATTGGGTCTTCTTAAAGATTCAAGAAGAGTATACCAAAAAATCCGAGAGTATAATGTACAATGAGAGAAGACAGATTGAAGCCAAGTACTTGACCACTTTGGGAGAGGCAAATGTACAATGCCACACCTTCAGCTGTTTGAGAGCACATGGGCCTTCGAATCAACAACATTGTGAGTCTCACAAGCATGTGAGCCACCTCTCCAAATGTTCCTTAGCCTCTGAAAAGTAAGAAAAATAAAACACATTCACAACAGTCAGCCAACAACATACTGGATCAAACCAATGTAGTAGTTCTAGGGAAGATGGCATCAAAAAAAAAGCATGGAACTTGCATGAACATTACGGTCCGAGGTGGCAGATCATGTCATTTTCTTGACCACATTATATGACATATAATCTTCTGGTGATAATCATGCACTCAATATAGTGACCAAAATTTGTCTGTTGAACATGATTTTTATTAAAGAAAACTTGAATCTGGCACCCAAGACCTTAATGTCATGGAATGGCATAGGCCAGCCCATTACGTTGGGTACTTGGCACCAGGTGAAGCCTGCTAGGCGATGCACCCATCATAACAGGCTCGCCTGGTGCCAAGTACCCAACATAATGGGCGGGACTTGACCATTCCATCTTACAGAATGAAGGCACAAATGTGTCATAATTTTCTGATAAGTTGAGAGGGTTTTTTTGTAAGGTTCCAAACCTTGGCTTGTTTGCCTGGACAAATTGGCCAGAATGGCCGTCCAGGCCGGATTTGGCTCCTCGCGCTGTAGTTGGCATCTAGAGGGCGAGCCGTAACAGGGGACGAGAACGGCGAAGCTATTATTCTCCAGCTGATCATTCTCGGCGGCGAAATCGGCGTGGTGAGGTTCGAACCAGCCCACTGACCAATCCGAATCCTCGGAATCGGAGCCTGACATGGAGATTCCGTCCGCAGGCACAATGACCATGTCGAATTCCGTATCCACTCGCCGTTTCTGCCAATTCCGTGGCCTTCGTCCTTGCCGTTTTGGCCATGAAGACGATCGTTCCGCTGGAACTTGTCGTCCTCGTCTCTGGTTCTTTCGGATGTAATTGGCGTGCGGCCGTGCCAGAACTGTCATCTTCCTCCACAGCCCCGCCAGCGCCACTGCCGCAATTGCCATTTTCTGTGCCCCTAATAGCGAGCCGCCGCAAAACTGTGCAAGACAAAGGGCCACAGAGAGAGAGAGAGAGAGATATTCCCCCGATTTCTCACTTTCACGACAGAGTGAAAGAAGGGCAAGTGCAAGAGAACGACTGAATTTGGCTCATAAGCTTTTGCAACAAGGCGTTAGACGACGGACATAGATGTCGGGCTTCTCTCTCTCTCTCTCTCTGTGTCTGTGAATCCTACACTTCTGCAATTCAGAATGGAAGAAGAAAAAGAATCTCACGCCCGTCCGTATCAAACACAGGGAAACCTGAAGCTCAAAAGAAGGAGCTGACAAAGAGGAGTTCAGAATGAGACGGCATGTCAGAAACAAACTTTGAGAAACTCTCGCCTCAAGATTAATGGAAGAAACAGTAAGTAAGTAAGCCCGGCTGTTGCCAAATTTCAACTGTGGTGCAAATGAGAGAATACAGTTAAGCACAAGAGAAACACGAAATTCACTAACTCAAACAAAAAAAAGAGAGATAGGGGAAAAGAAAAGAAACAAAACAAAACAAAACAAAAAACAAAGGTCGAAGAGCTCAAAGACGACCTTGGTTTGTTAGAAATAAGCTTTCCGGGGAAGAAAAATTCGCCACAAAACGAAAAATGGAGGAAGGAGAAGAAGTTAGTCCCAGTCGACAAAATCCGACGTTGAAACAACCCACAAAAACAAAAAAAGGGAAAAAACTCTCAAGTACTCGAAAACACCTGAATTCAGAAGAATCAAAGTTCCTGGAATTCTGCGGCTTTGGAACCCTGGCAGCTTGAAAAAAAAACACACACATACACACAATCTCTCCTCTCTCTCTCTCTCTCTCACGGACACACACGCGCGCGCGCACAGACACACAACACCCTTAGAGAAAAGAAGTGAGAAAACAAGCACTGGAACAAACTAGGCTTGAACCCTAGTTGCTGTTGGGAGTTAACTTGTCGGCCCTTTGAAAGGGGGAAGAAAACTTGGAGTTCCACCGCAGCGGCAAAACACTCTGAGTTTCAAGCACCCAACTCAACTGCCCTTTTTTCAGTTACTCTGTTTTTATTAATATTTAAGTTAATCATAATAAACTAATTTTACACTAGAAGGAAATTTCCAAAAATTTCCCAATTTTTTTATAATAATTTTTTTTGGGAAAAAAACTTTGTGTGTATATATATTTATATATATAAATAATTTGATTGGCAAATCATCCATAAGATGTTTTAGCCAAAAAAAATGGTTGTGAATCAAAAACCTCAAAATAAAAATAGTGAAGCATTGTTCTATATTGTTGGCTATCCTAGTTGAACCTAACATAAAATCCAACAAATTGTTTTAAATTTTTTTTGTGCAAATTCTTACGAGCACACACCACTTGGAAATGCCAATGCCACTTTCTTTTACCCTTGTACTTGTATTTTTGTGGTGATAGGTAGCTTAGCTATGTGGGACCAATATTTGCAAATCCTAGTGCAACACCTTTGAGAGGTGTTCAAAAACTTGTGGAAGTTTGGGAATGTTGTAGTGGCAACTTGGGACACCACCATTTTCCAAATGCTACCAACTAAGTTGTGACTTGGTATGCTTGACTCAGCCTTTACTAT
>Ga0209208_10010034_pt1 | contig 12376 bp, 6 predicted proteins | sample S1TSphfallax_3_FD_187694 | JGI IMG/M metagenome (GOLD analysis project Ga0209208, IMG submission 187694) | Host-associated microbial communities from peat moss isolated from Minnesota, USA - S1T2_Fd - Sphagnum fallax MG (SPAdes) (version 2) | ecosystem: Host-associated > Plants > Peat moss >...
TTTCAAGTCATCAAAGTTCCAAGGCATTCACAAGCTCCCCCAGCAGTGTCTGAATCCTCTTCAGATACTTCTGCTGCTGCTACTACAAAACGACAACCAGGTGGTGGTGCTAGTTGGACTTCCTGGTCAAAGAATTGAGCTCACCAGAAGAAATCCAGGCTTTGAGGTTTCAGAGCTTCAAGAGCTTTCCTGGATCTAATCATGAATCCTAGTTGTCGATCTAGGGTTTTGGCATAGTGTCATTCATAGTTCAATGGAAACGAGGTGATGACACTACTCAAGATTTCAATTTTTTGTATATAATTTCCTCTTATGCTAGACTAGAGTTCAAGACTATGCATAAACTTTGAATTTCTCACTTTATTTCTAAAAAGTGATTCTTTGGGTGAATGCATGAATAAGTGAATCAATTTGGATCTCACAATGCAATTTGGATGTTCAATGTTGTTCAATACCTGTATGAGATGCATGAAAATCAATATTTTATTTAATAAACTTTATTCTTAAATTGTCAACTTAAATATGAAAACATATATGCAATCACATTCTTAAAAAAATGTCCCTAAAGTAAATGGGTGAATTTTTGAAGTTACAATACATGGACTAGTGGAGCAACAATGTCTTTATGTAAGGACTTTTTAATATGTGAATTTTTAGACTCATCATGTGTTGTTGAAAATAATAATAAATTTAAAAATGAAGTTTTTTGAAAAAAAATATTAAGGAAAAATTCAGTTGTGAACGTTTAAATGATCAAAATTAAACATTTAAACAATAGCTTTTTTAAAAAATTATTTTATTATTTTATTATTTTTTCTCAAAAACACATGTTGTGAATATCTCTCCAATGACCATCAATTATATGGATTTCACTACTTTGTTACCTACACATAATCCCCATATACTAATGATAGTAAAGTTAATTATGAATTATAATATTAAAAATGACCTTTTGAAAAAGAATCAGTTGCCAAAATTAATCCACTCATTCATGCATTCACCCCTCTATTCATAAAACTTGAATGAAGGGAAGCCACCATTTAAATTTTTTTGGGTACCCCCTTGCATTTGGAGGGTATTATATTGCTACCTAATTATACATGGGATGAATGTCAAGCACTTCTATATTTACTCAATTTGTGGTACCCTATTATTATGTAGATTTACCAAATGTTATGAAATTAATATGTTCCCTTCATTCAAATCAATAATCTTATTAGTTTAACAATCTGAAATCAGACCCTATGTTTGATCTCATGTAACTTTCTAATACACCTCTTGGACTTGCCACCCATACCCTTTGTGTTTAGTGTGTAATATTTTGCTATTGAATTATAAATAGATTAAATGTGAATATCTATACTTACTTCACTAGATGGCTTCTATAGCATATGAGTAACCATATATACAAAAGACAAAAGGGCAGAGCACAGTACTAGATATTCGCCTTTCACAATGTATGGCAGAGATAGTGCAGTTTCCAAGCTTGCGTATTGATGTATACACTCAGATATGGTTAACTACTTGGACACGCCAAACTTTGTTTCAGCGGTGGGCGTAGATGAGTTTGTAAGAAGGAAAGTCATGATATAAGCCTAAATGGCGCAACACAGTTGTGCAACTCCAAAAAAGAGTGTAATAAATTGAACCTGACTGCAGCTCAGTATTTCTGATTGGTCGATCATAATGATTGGTCCAGGTGGTTTGCTATTAGTAGTTCCCATGTATATGCAGTTCCAGTTACACTTTATTGATGGGGTTGCCAAAAAAAAACACAGCTAAACTTAGACATTAAATTTTGTCATCCAGAGTAACATACTGAGCACCGGTGGAGGTGCTCTTATACAAGTAACTATGTGTGAGTAGCACACATCAAAAAGCTTGTTACCCGGACCCTATTTCCTGTGTTCAGCACTCTAGTGCTCTGCATTGAATGAACTTAAAATCCTGATCTAAATTTTCCTTTGTATTTGGAGGTTCATTGTTCCTTTTCAAGCAAAACCTTCCTTGTAGATAACTAGGCACACCTTACCAAGCATGACGTTCTTGCACAATTTCAAACAATTGCACACTAATGGAGAGCTGCAAACTGGTTATTTCAACCTCCTTTTGCAAAGAGCCAGATTTGCAAAGGTTATGCTTGTGCACATATAATGGACTTGCACCTTTCTATGTTCACTCTTCAGAACTTGCACATATAATGTGGATGCTCATAGAAAACAGCTACAAACTTTGCTTGCAGACTTGTTTCAAGCTTTAAGAGAGGTAAAGCACACAAGTAGTATTAGTTTTATAATTACAAGTTCAGTCTCAAAATGAGCTTTAATTCATCATATGCACAAAGTAGTGTAAACAACTAATCAGAGAAGAAATGGGCTGTAAAACAAGAAATTTAAAAACGACATGCTATTGTAAGCCACCCTAAAAAAGGCAGGTAATATCTGTAAAGTAAGGGAAAGACAGCACCAGAACCATGCGTTTGGTCATAAACGAGGTGAGATTTTGAAAAAAACGTGCAAAAGAATACATTAGCATTCAACTGGGGGTGAAACTCAGGAAAACATCAATTTTGGTGATAATTGAGTTTCATCCTGTCTCTCCTTTTTCCTGAGCGCCTCCACTGTTACTACATTGGAGCTCCTACCTGTACAACTACTATAATTACTCTCGAACCTTGTGCATTAAATGCTGAGTTTCAGCAGTTCATACCAATTAAGCATGCAACATAATGTTTAATTTTCTTTGCTTCAAAGAAATGTAAATTAAATTGATGTCATTTTTTTTGGGATGAACTTACACAATGATTTTTAAAATTTTAATAGGAAAACACTTGAATTTTTTTAAATGAATCTAATGAGTACGTATGGAGTACCCAAAAAACATGTTTAATGTAATGTGATACTAAATGAACTCTTCAAAGGTCTTCATTTTTTGCCAATGAAATATTTATAAGATTTTTTTTAATACACCTTTACATAATAATATAAATTAACATCCAATTGGGTTTTATGAATTCAAATAATTTCTATATTGATATGTAAATCATGAATTTCAGAATATTATTTTCTTGAATGATTAATCATATTTGGCCTTGTCACTTTGATTATACTACCCATTGTTTATAAGGACTTGGTCACATCAGCATTTGTGGTTCATTTTAACAAAAACACACCATTAATGGAAAATATGATTTTAAAATTAGCGACTACCACATTGGTAGCATGTACAATACCTTTTATTCCAATATGAAAACAAAAACCATGACAAATATCAGTTGCTTAAACAAATTGATGAAGTCCTATGCTAATAGGAACCAAGCCAAGTGTAACAAATGTTTTTTTTACACACATTTGAATAAAAAATAATACTAATTAATGTTGCAAATCATTCAATGGCAATGTTTTTAATGTATTAAGGAAACATGTTTTATGATTTGGAATGAATGTAATGAAAATAAAATATTCAAAAACATTCATTAAACATTGTAATGAATGAATTTAAAACACTTAGACATTAGAAGAAATCAAGTTTTTTACAACTAATTTTCCAACTTGCTTTTTGTTGGGGACAAAATTTGTGACTATATTTCCTTTAGTTAGGTTGGACAAATTGCAAACGACCTTAGTCACAAACAACAACCATTCATGGATGAAAAAAAAGTCAACTAAATACATATTCATCCATTGACCCACCATATAAGTATTATCATTTGCAATTAGCTTGGTCCACCTTGTGCTCTTACCATACATTGGCACATGTCATTAATCTAATAAATTTTAAATATTATTATTTCATTTATGAAATCTATTTTAATTTGAACATCTTAGAAATTTAAGATGTTCAATATTTATGTTTGAATGGTTTTAGATTGTGATAGGTGGCACAATCAAAATGTGCCACGTGGCATGTCGTATTAATTTAAAAAATTCAAAATATATTTTGGTAGGTAGATATTTAAATAAGTCAAACTAGGTAGGTAGGTAGTTCAAATTAGATAGGTAGGTAGGTAAAACTTACTTACCTATTGATTTAAACTTAACACCTACTTATCTACTTAGGTAGGTAGATAAGTAAATAACTAGGGTAGGTTCATTAGGGAAGTAGGGTAGCTAAGTGGTAAGTACATAAACGTTTTTTAAAATTTTGGGTTAAACCTTTTAATTGGCTCATCCCATATTGCTAAAATTTTGAATGTGAAAATGTGAGGCAAAAAGAATTTTTATATACTTTTCAAGATGAGAATGGAATTTAAATTTTATTGTATAAATTTTGAACTTGGAGTTTAGTTACAAATTGTTTTGCGACTAAAGAGTTTAATTGCAAAATTAATTATAGCTTAAAGGCTTATTCCATATCTTTTATCTTTATTTTTATTTTTGTAAATTACATAATTCAATATCTAAGTGACTAACTAACTAACCAACTAATTATTTAACCAATGAAAAAATTAGCCAATCATTAATTAACTAAATAATAACCACCTACTTAAATAATTAGCAATAAACTAATAACATGTAATAATAATTCATCAAGAATTTCTAGTTAAATAATTATGTAATTATCCAATTAATTAAAATATTATTAAAAATATAAAAATGATGATTCAATTTATTTAAGATGTTAATAAAATGTTAATAGGGAGAAGGGGACAAAGCTGTTCAGGGAAAAATTTTCCCTGAAGGAAAAATGAACTATATTCCCTCAGGTAGTAAGTTGCTGAATGTTTGACAAGAAATTATAAGGGATAAAATTTGTTCGAATCAAATGGTTATTTATACAATTGAAAAGTTGTCAAAGTCTAGATATCTAAAATGATCTTGCATTTTCAATTTGAAGGTACAAATTAAAAGTTATGACGAAAAGGAGAACTAGGGTCAAATTTCCCCTAGGGAGCAATAGGTTAAAATATGTTAATGTTTATATATTTTTATGATTAATTTTGTTACAAATAAATAGTTATGGTGTAATGGTTAACAACTTGAACTTTCACAATGAAAGGTTCTATTTTTAATCTAGGTGGCCGAAGTTAAATTGTTTAACCTATACTTCTTAGCCTAAGTAATTATATACTTGCATACTCAACTATTAGGAAGGGTTGTTAGGTAAAAGAAATAAAATCAAAACATCAAGGAGGGAGAGGTTAATTGCCCTCTTGAAAGCAATCCTACCTTAACACAAAAAAATTACAAAACATAATCCTAGGACAAGTTGAATGACTAGAAGGTAATTACTTTCTAGTCCAAAATAATACTTATGAACTACATAACAACAATTTTTTCAGGTTGCCTTCATTGTTTTGCACATTATCTTCTAGTAACTACCTTATACTATAGCTCTAGTTGCTTTTGATATGACTATTGTCATGTTCCAATAGTTCCATAAAGACATTTTAAATGAAACTAATAAGAAGGTGATCCAAAAAATAAAAATAAAACATATGTATAATCATTTCTTGAAAAACATTCACTCACTTCAACCTATGGACTTTTGAAACTAAAAAATAGGGACTAGTCTATTGATTGGAGATTATAAAATTATGATGTTGACATAGAATTCCAATCCAAATGATTTGGAGTGACTAAATTTTGTTATCTAAAGAACTCATATTTGAAAACCTTATTTTGAAAAATTTAACCATTTCATAATATTGGACTTTTATGTTTTTAGATTGGCCTTTATTTTCATAAATCCTTAATTGTTATATATTTTCTTTGATTTGAATTTTATTTTTACTATAGCCAAGGTTTTTGAGGTATCTAACTGGGCTTCCATTAATATGGGCATAATTTTTTTTTAACATGGACTTTATTACAATTTAACCAATGTTACTATATTAAAAATTCAATTTAACACAATAACATGGACTTTGTGTGGACTATTTTTTTGTCCAAAAATGAACCACTCATTAGTGCATATAACCTTTTATCACAAAAAAATTAAGCATTAATTCACTACAATGATTCCTATTAGCCCAATTATACCTTATTGCATTCTTTTTTAATTCAAACCTACAAGAACATTGATACCAAATTTTCACATTAATTGGCACACATTCTTTTATCTTCCAATGTTTCAATTTGTTTATGAATTTGAAACTTACAATGCCTCTTTGCCTTGTGTTTGATTCTAACATGTTTCCAAGATCTTACAATCTTTCCAATGAGCCAAAATCACCTCTAAGTGGAGCATCGTCTCTTGAATTTCTAATTAGTCCACTTCCCTGATGCAACATATTTGCAAAAACTTTTGTTTTAGTTTCTTGTGTTTGAAATCATATAAACAATTCAACTTAAGTCAATATATCTTGAAAATTTTGTGGAATATTTGACTCACAATTTCAGTCACCCTTAGGCAAGCCACCCCTTGGGTATCTTAAGAAGCACCTAAACTAAATAGATATTTTTTATGGGGGCATTTTTGTTTTCTTAAATTTTCATCCACCTTATAATTATTTAATTTTTTCCATTGTCATTGAACTAAAATGGACTCTATGTTTATCCATTTGTTATTAATAATCTACTTCACATGACACCCTTCATTTGAACTCCATCCAAGTCCAACCCACCTTTTTACAAAACCTCCAATTCAAATCAACCATAGATAGGTGCATTTTCTCTTTTAGGAGCCATTTTTTTGTAACAACTATTTAGGTGTGTATCTTTATCTTCAAAATTGATGCATTGATACAATCTTGTAAAACTTTTGCATCGGTCTCTTGATTATGTATTATGTTGTTAGAATCCAAAATAAAAATGATGAATACAAAAATATGGGATCCAAAAGCATACTTAAATGTATACTACCAATGTTTTCATTACTTAAAGGAGTCCTATAAAGTTTTGAATTTGTTTAAAAAGACATTTGAGATTTTTTTTAATACACCTTTATGTAATAGTATAATCTTGTGGGCCATAAGAATTTAAACAATGTTTTTGTTCACTTGTAAATCATGGTTTTTAAAATAGTCTCTTCAAATGATTAATTATATTATGTCACATCAACTTGATAATCTAATGCACTCTTTATAAGGACTTTCTCTTCTGGGTGCTTTTGGTTTTTAATAACATGAATGCATGCAAACAAAAATGACATGTGTCCGCACATGTTTTTCACATTTTTATGCCCTATTATTAATCTTTTAAAAAATGAAAAACAAGAAACCCTAAACCCATATTTATTTAAATGTGGTAGTATATGAAAATTAATACATGAACATTTATTTTGAAATATATTTTTAATTTCAATTTAAAAATATAATACTTTATTTCAGCATGTTATTTGGAAAATGATTGAAGTGGCTTCCCCAAGGAGCCACTTCCACAATTTGATCCACTTGAAAAAGCACAAACCATATTGGATGGGCATGTAAAGAAGCATAAAAACTCTTATGAAATATATCATTAGAAAGTTTTAAATAGAGTGTGTAACTAGGTTTTCATGGGCAAAGGACTTAGTGGCAAAGGTTGAATTTATCCATAATGTGTGAAGTGTAAGGGTTATTCCTTGGTTGAGAACAAAGACAAGATTGTTGGGTGTAAATGGGTTGTTTTAACAAAACATGCCAAGGTCCTAGGACTGTTGTTCATGACTTGCCCAAGCTTAAGGTGGAAAAGGTGGAAAATACTTTGCAAAATATTGTGCCCATTTGAAAAATATGATGTTGTATGCCCAAAAGGGCCCCAAGTCTATTTTGGACCAAATAATCAAACTAATGGTTGAAGGAAATAAAAAAAATGTTCAAATGAAAACATTATTTCATGTTCTTGCCCAACATTGTTCGATGCTCGAATATGAAACTTCATATGAGTTGTTTTTTTGTTTTAAGGGTTTCAAACAATTTGACCATGCATAGATATGAGTATGTTGAATACTTGTTGAATTTATGCACATCTACTTGTAGAAAATGCCATTGTCAAAGCCATACAAGTTGTCTAGTTCATAACCTTGTCTTGTGAAGAAGTTATAATCCTTGACAATGGGTTGTGGATGTGTTTGTGCATGTGTGGTTGATTGAATTGGGCCTATTTGGTATGTGTTGATAGGGTTGTGGATGGATCATTGCTCTAACAACCTCACCAAAATCATTATAAATACATTGTTCAAGGGTGGGGAGTTAACCTAAAAAAAAAGTCCAAAAACCTATTATGTTTCGGAGTGAATGTATTTCAAGGGGAGAAAACAAAGGTCACAAATCAAATCAAGGATTCATGGGTGCCATTTTTTATGGGTGTTAATTGTGTTGTTCATAGGGCAAACTTGGTAATCCAATCTTATAGGATTGGGGTGCATCTACCCTAATAGGAGCCAACCTTGTGCCACATTTTGGTGAATATTTACACTCGACTATCTTAAGAATATTCCAATTCATTAGTTGAAAAAAATCATAAAAAATTTCTTATGACCTAAAATGATATTGCATGATATTATTATGTTTAAAGAATCTATACAAAATGTGGAGTTATTAAATAAAATTTCAAAAACATTGGTTATATTTTTAATGAGTGTTTTTTAGTATTATGTTTTTGTTAGATTCATACCACATGTTTCTATATGATATTTAAAACATTGTCATGTAAACACATTAAATTTTTTTAAACATTAATGTGGACACACCATTGAGGCTATCATGATGAACATGTATTGACTATTTTTAGCCGTTCATTAAAAAAACATTTAAATTTTCAAAAATTGATTCAAATATTGGAGATGAAAGGGAACCAAATTTTAAACAATGTTAAAACAAGATGTATTCCATGTTGGAGCCTTTGAAATGTCCATAATGGCAAAATATTATCCTTTGTTGGCAATGATGCAAGTTGATTATAATTCAATCCAAACAGCAAAGGTGAACATGTTAAACTTTTGTTTCCTTTTCTATTCTATTTGATCTTTGGATCCTAATTGAATGTATTGTTCTATTTTTGTGTGATATATGTGGAAGGCAAACATGTTCCTTGTGTTTTAGATACATTGTTGCTTAGGGTTGCTTGTGTGTTGTTATTGATGGAGAACAATCTTAAAATTTGCTAAAAGGAAGGATATCTTCATTTGTGGATTCATAGTTGCATTGAAGGTTTGCTATAGTTAATTGTATGCTTTGTATTGTGACACCACTTCTTCCTTCCAAGGTGATTAGTTCTAGTCTTTTTGTGGGCTATTAAAAATTGACCATCAACATATTCATACAAAATGGGTGGTCTACAATAGAAATTGCATTGAACATCTTACATTTGTTTTGAGTGCTAAGAAATCATGGGCTCATTGGGGTGAAGTTTGCCTAAAGACACATGTTATGTTGTAGATGACACAATCAATAACATTTGCCCATGTGGTACAACTTGTGAAAGATGAGTGCAAAAGTAAGCTCCTAGCCTACTTTGCATTTTGTCATTAGTATTTTGTCATTTGTATTGTGGGTTGGCAAAATAATCGATTAGGATTTGTAAAGTTTCCTTGTTATTTTTTGTTTTGAAATATTTAGAGATGATAAACAACCATAGATTTGCAAAGCCTTTTTGGTTAGATTTTTATTTACAAATGCATAATTTGAAGTTTGTAGAGGCTTTTCGAGGTAAATTTTTATTTATAGTCATACCTTGATTTTGTATATGTTTTAGTGATTAATCTTGATTTCTAAATACAAATGTTGGAATTACAAAGCTATTTCTTGATAATTTTTTAATATTCAAATGTTATCCAAGGGTTTGTAGAGCCTTATGGTGATAATTTTTATTACAAAAGCCTACTTTAAATTTCTAGATGTTTATGTTGAAATTTTTTTTGGTGACCCTTTTGATTTATAGGTGTTGTCCATGGATCTACATAACCTTTTGGATTCTAGTTTAAAATTTTAAATGTTTTTGAAAATTTGTAAATGCTTTTGGTAATGACCCCATTTATAAATGTGGTCCATGGATATGTAGAACATTTTGGGTTCCAATTTAAATTTTTAGATGTTTTTTTAGATTTGCATATGCTTTTAGTGGCCCCTTATAATCTATAGATGTTATCCATAAGCCTTTGGTGGTAATGTTTTATTTGTAAACTTAATTGTGAACACTTTGTGACTGCTAGGTGCTTTTGGTGGTAATTTTTTATTTTCAAATGTTGTCCATGGACTTGTAGAAGCTTTTGATGGTAATTTTTTATTTACAAATGTACAAATTTTCATGCATTGGATTTGTAGAACATTTTGTGGAGAGTTTTTATTCACATATGTATATGTTGGGTTTGTAAATGTTTTTGGTGTTCATTGTTCATTCATAAAATGAAATATTGGATTGGTAGAACAAGTTTTGATAATTTATATTGATTTACATATGTAGTTTAGGGAATTATAGTGTCTTTTAGTGGTCTTTGTGAATTTACAAATGTGGGAGTTGGGTTTGAATGTAGCATTTTGGTGGCAATTTTATTTATTTATACACTCTAGTTTTGGATTTTCAAAGGCTTATGGTAATTAGTATTGATTTATAAATGCCCTAAAGCCTAAAGCTTTGGTGATTAATGAGTGCTTTGTAGAAATAGTAAGTAGTAGTATGGATTGGTGTTTGTAGAATTACCTGGAAATTGTAGACTTGCCTTGGTTTTCATTAAATTATTTTATAGAGGCAACAGGTGGTTGCATTGGTTTACAAAAACATTAATTTGCATTTGCAATTTTTTCATTGGTTTTATTTTTGTTTTGTAAAGACCTTTACACCTGAATTTGGTATTATGTGTGGTATATGGCATAATTCAAAAGCGTTTATTTACTAATGGAAATGCTTATGGTGTTGTGTATTTGCGATCATAGCCAATATTATCAAAGCTCTAATTCAGGAGTTGGATGCCTAATTTTGTGAAGGGATGGTGGTGGATGCCATGGGGATTGTATATCCCCAATATTGATTATAGGTAGGTGTAAAGGTGACCTTTCTTCATTATTTGGCAGTCTTGCAAGAATTTTACTAAAACTTGTAACAATATGGAGAATTAAAGGAAGACAACTTTACTCTTGTGGTTCTTGCCAATTCTTTTAAGGTGGGATTTGGATGTTGATTAATGTATGCTAGTGACAATAAAGTCCAATGAATTGTTCAAGCCATGATTAAAATAGCAACACTTTCATTCTTATCCTTTCACATGGATTAGTGTCTGATCCATTCATCAGAATTGTTGTCTGATTGTTTTCAAAGTATGTAATAGTTGGTTAAAATTACCATGCTTCATGTTCTTGGTTTTGTTGAAGATGAATTGCTTACCATGCTTCGTGCTGCTAGTTTTGTTAAAGATGAATTGCTTTCTTGACAAACAAAGTGTGCAATTGTGCTTTTCAAAATATATACAGTTGGTTAAGATTTCAATGTTACATGTTGTTGGTTTTGTTGAAGATGAATTGCTTTTTTAAAGAACAAAGTCTGCAAGTACTGAAAATTTCCCTTTGCAATTCCATGAATTATGGCTTGTTGCTCACTTTTTAGTAGGCCAATAGTATCCATAGCCAAAAACTAACCAATTCATGTAGATATAGCAAAATGCATCTTTACTCGAATGAACTATCTACTATTTTCCTCAATTGCCCATGTGCACTTTTTAAGACAGCAGCGAACAGCTAGAGAATTATTTCAAACACCTTCTCCAATATTGCCACATGTTTCTTGTCACTCATAGTTTAGTTACTAGCGTCAGGTGGTTCTCATTTTTTTGAAAACCATTGTTTCTGGTACTACTCCTAATTGCATTGCCCAAGTTTAGTTACTAGCGTCAGGTGGTTCTCATTTTTTTGAAAACCATTGTTTCTGGTACTACTCCTAATTGCATTGCCCAAGTCTCTATTTTTTAAAAGTACATTTGTTTCTTTAGTGATGGTCTCAAATTCTAAGATCCAACATCCTTCTCTACCCTTAAATTCTAGATTAACCCTCCATACCTCTATAGCTAGAACCATCCGTATATATCATTTATTATAATGGGTGATTCTCATAATTGGCATATGTTTTGAAAGGCTAATTTTCAAAAGTCTAGTCACATTCGAGTGAGGATCGAAAGAAGCGTTTTTTCAGTCCAGATATCACCACCGCTGATACTCGACAATTTTGAAGTTGAGAAACAGCTTGGAAATTGCTTGAAATGAGGCCTCCATTGTGATAACCGCCCAACACTGAAATATACTACATACAACTCTAAATCAATGAAATTCTGTGAATGATATATTCTATAAATCAATGATATTTTATCCATTTTTCCAATACTGTACAACTTCCATTTTTTAAAAACTTTCAATCTTGTCAGATTTTGGAAAAATTATTAAATTTTTGTTATGCTTTTAGATATCGTGCAGAAGAATACAGTGTCTTCATTGAGTACTTATTCATCTTCGAACTAACAGAGGGTG
>Ga0209208_10010035_pt1 | contig 12375 bp, 14 predicted proteins | sample S1TSphfallax_3_FD_187694 | JGI IMG/M metagenome (GOLD analysis project Ga0209208, IMG submission 187694) | Host-associated microbial communities from peat moss isolated from Minnesota, USA - S1T2_Fd - Sphagnum fallax MG (SPAdes) (version 2) | ecosystem: Host-associated > Plants > Peat moss >...
TGGTGTCTTTGGAAAGCTCTTGATGAGGAGGAGGGGTGCATGGGCTTGGTTCCATGGCGTTTGGACTTGCGGTGCAAAAGTTCTTGAATATTGAATGATTTTTTCACTGAAAATTAAATTAAATTAAATTGTAGCTGAAAATTTTGGAGGAATTGGAATGTGCCTTTGGTGTTGTTCAAAAGATCTTGATGAGCAGGATTTAATGTAATTAATTATATTTGGTAAGATTTGGATTCAGAATGTGGGAGATATTGATTTAAAACTAATTTCTGCCACTGAAAATGCAAATAAATTCCAAAAAAACCAGGTTTTAGAAGGAAAAATCAGTTGAGAACGTGGTAACACTTGAAGGCGAACCAATTCAATTCAAGCATGATTTCCTTTCATATTTGGCTATTCAAAAAATCCATATATACATGGTTTTGCCTATTTTGTAATGGGTTCACACTTGAGCCAACAACATAGTTTACATTAGTTATATATATATATATATATATATAAGGGAAGGCACATATGTTAGTGCTTTCTTTGCATGATGGTCGAGGGCTTAAATGCACTTACACAAACTTTCCTTACACAAGGATGACAACCCATATTATGTTATAATCAAATTTTCCCTTGTTTCTTTTCTAGGAAATCCCTTAATGAAAAAATTGTGCCTTGTAAGGTGTATTGAAGATATATTATGCACCTTTGTCAATGTCATTATGATAATGAACTAGTAGATAGATCATGAGTGACCCTTAACAAAAAAAAAGAGAGGGTTCTTTCACCTACTTATAGGTGTAAGACTCGTTTCACTCCTAACCAATAGGTGTAAGATCATGCCTACTCCTTTAAAAATATCCCTTCTCTTTTCTAGGAGAAGAAGTATTCACCAATTGCAATAATGTGCCCTTCACAAATAAACTATGAAATTTCTTTGAGTGCCTTATACATGAAATTCTTTACATCAATTTTCACCAAAGACAAGCATAGATTTAAAAAAAATAAAAATATTATTATTAGTTTTTGTTTCATGAATTTGTTTATCTTCCTATATTTGCAAAATTTCTTGAGTGATGTTTTTGTGAAAATGATAAAAAAAATTTCAATTTAATTTTTTCTTGTGTACATTTGACTAAAATTTCTAATTTTATTGAAATTCTTTTGGGGGGGAGAAATCAGTTTTCTACAGTAAATTTGATTAATTTAAATTTCACCAAACAAATTCTCGATATGACAAAATATAAAAAGAAAAAGAAAAGAAAACCACCCCTTTTTGGCAACGATATATTTTTTCAATTTTCTGATGTTATGTCATTGGCTAGCATCCTAAAAGAGAGATTAATCATTAAATGGCAACAAGTTTTTTAAAACCTGTTTCCAATAAGTAAGAAATTCAATAATAATAAAATAATACCAAACTTTTAAAATCAGAGTCCGAAGATGACCCCCAAAAAAAAAGAAAAAAAATATCAAATTTATTTGTTTTTGAGAATTGGCGATATTCTTCCTTTAAAAACGGGAATATTAAGACACAATATTTTATTCCATTAAGAAAAAAATAAATTGTGGCACATTTTGGCGAAATTTCGCACCCCCCCGCCAAAAAAAAAAAAAAAAAACAACGCCGACTGGTGGGAGGGGTGCAGGGGGGTAGAGTTGACTGTTGGATACGGAGATAGGGAATGGACGGTGAAGATGTAAGGAACAGTGCGGCGGAATTGTCCTTTGGCCCCCTATTCCAGCGCTCGATCCCACTCCCCTTCTCCTCTTCCTTCCTCCTCTCTTCTCCTCTCCTCCCCCTCTTCCCCTCTCGCAAGAGATCTCTCTCTCACTCCTTTCTTCTTCTCGCAATCTTTTTTTTTTCTCTGGAGTTTTTTTTCTTCTTCTTCTCTACCTCCCGGTTTGTTTTCGTCTGCTTGGTCGTGTGTTTTTGTATTTTTTTATTTTGGTTTTTTTTTGGGTTCCAATTGCGCCAGCGCTCGTGTGTGTGTGGACTTGCTGCCGTGGTGTGGAGGAGGATTTTTGTAGCTCACCATGCAGGCGCTCTATGCAGCAGCGCCCGCGTGGGTAGCCAGTGGTAACAATGTTGGGCGGATGCAGAGACGAACGGAATCTGGATTGTCGGCGCGGGTGTCATGTGCGGCGGCGATGATGTCGGGGATGGCTGCTATGCGATCTAGCACAAGTCATGGTGCCATATGCGGGGTTGGAATCGGGGAGAGAATGACGATGATGCGGAGGACGAGGAGAAGTATGCAGGCGGGGGATTTACGGGATTTGCGTGGAGGTGGCTTCAGAGAAGCAGCCGCGGTGAGTAAGGAAGTGTTCGCTGGTAATGGCTTGAGAATACGGCCAACTGGGCGTCGCATTGGTGGGGAAATTCCTCTTGGATTGGGAATTGGGCTTAATGTTCGTGCACAGGCGGCGGCGGCAGCAGCAGCAGCAGAAGAAGGTGGAGCTTTTCCCAGTCAGAATGCGAGCACTGTTGCTCCCAGGAAGTTTTTCGGTGTGGAGACTACTACTATCAAGAAGGTGCTGCCATTAGGGTTGATGTTTTTCTGCATTCTGTTCAATTACACCATCTTACGGGACACTAAGGATGTGCTGGTGGTGACTGCCAAAGGAAGCAGTGCTGAGATCATTCCTTTTCTCAAGACATGGGTGAACTTGCCCATGGCCATTGGGTTCATGATAATCTACACCAAGCTCTCCAATGTTCTCTCCAAGGAGCAGCTTTTCTACTCCTGCATTTTCCCTTTCATCGCGTTTTTTGGGACCTTCGCCTTTTTCATGTACCCATTGGTGGACGTCTTGCATCCCACTGCATTCGCAGATTTTCTAGTACAGAAACTGGGCACAAGATTCTTGGGACCTATTGCTATTGTTCGCAATTGGACTTTCGTGCTCTTCTATGTCATGGCTGAGCTGTGGGGCAGTGTAGTGGTTTCAGTACTCTTCTGGGGCTTTGCTAATCAGGTGTGTACTCTTCCTCCCATCCCATCTACTGGTCATCTTGGACATTCACAAGCCTTACTGATGTAATGCTTGCTGTGTAGACTGCATTGTGAATGCTGACATGAAGTTGAGTCGTTCCGAATGTTGCACTTTCAGTTGTGGACATATTGGTTGATGGTGTGGGAATGTCTGCAAAGTTCTTCAGTTTTAAGTTTTGCAACAATCCAGGAGGCAAAAGTGCCATTGTGCTATTCACAATGCAATCCCAAACTTCATGGAAGCATGGTTTAGAATGGATACATTGAAAGAATGAGGGTCTTTGCTGTGGTGGAATTGATGCATTGTCAGGAGGTTGCCTATTTTGTGTTTGGAGTTTATGTAAAGTATGTTCCATTCAGCATGCTGTGACCTCTTTCAGTCATGACCTAAGCTATTGCAGTATCAGCAAGGAGTTTTGCAGAATTCAGCAGACTTCTGCAGGTTTTTTGTTAGGGTTCAGTAATTATGATTTTCCAGGAGAAATATCACAACCATGTAACAGGTTGCTGGAGATGATAGAGTCTTAATAAACTTACCAAGGCCGGGGTGTGTGTGTGGCAGATTACAACTGTTGATGAAGCCAAGCAGTTCTACCCTTTGTTTGGCCTAGGGGCCAATGTAGCTCTTGTGTTTTCAGGCCGCACAGTCAAGTACTTCTCAAAGTTGCGCACACAGTTGCCACCTGGCGTTGATGGGTGGGGTTACTCACTCAAGGGTATGATGGGGCTTGTTGTAATTCTTGGCTTTGCAATTGTGGGTATTTACTGGTGGGTCAACAAATATGTGGTGAATGATCCATCACTTCCCAAGGCAGAGATCCGGAAGAAGGTTTGTGTTTCTTCTCTTTACTTTTGGAGATATCACATGCCTCTGATCCAGAATTAGAATTTTAATTTTAGAGGTCCTGCTCCTCTGAAGAAACTCCATTGTGCAAAAATTGCAAGAGCTTGGCATAGGAACTCCAACAGCTGAACTGCACCATGTCTATATTCATATTCATCCTGCTATATGATGCACTGTCTTAATTCATTTCATATGGATGTGAATACTGAAGCCTGAAGCTTTTGTAGGTTGTTGTAAATCAACGTATGGGAGAAAATTTATGCAGAGTTTATGTTATGCAGCTTTGAGTTTATAATCTTGAATTGTTATGGGGATATCAAGGTGGAGTCAATTTTGAGGAATGTCTTTTTGTCCACTGGATAATCAAGACCGTGTTGGTATGTGTATGCATGTGTAGAAAGCCAAGCCTAAGTTGGGTATGGTGGAAAGTGCTAAGTTTTTGCTAAACTCGCGGTATATTCGGGACCTTGCTACTCTGGTTGTTGCATATGGAATCAGTATCAATCTGGTGGAGGTCACGTGGAAATCAAAGCTCAAATTGCAGGTGAGCCCTTGCCTACTACCACTATCAGGAGTTCCTTAGTCTTGTCCAGGTGTGGTGCACATTTTGTGGGGAGGTTTTATCCTGTGTTGGACTGGCATAAATTGTGAAACACATCAAGTTTAGATTTTGATAACAAAGGCAAAGAAAGAGCGTTTGATGTGCTTCACGAATGTTCACCAGCTATGCTTCAGTCTTGAAGCCACCAGTATGTGAATTGAAAGATGTGTATTGTTGATAAGAGTCATTTGAGGTCTTAAGGGTTGTGCTATGTTGCTGCATTATATTACTGCATATCCCTTTTTTGATCATGTGTCAGAGCATGAGGACGAACATTTATCCTGGAACTTATGATTACTTTTCTAGGCTGAATCGTGTGCATACTTGTCATGATGAAAATGTGGCAGTTGCAGCCTTCTCACCAGAGCAAAGTCATCAACTTGAGTGGGTGTATCTTGGTTGTCTGTGCATCAGCCCCCTAGAACCTGCTCATGCATGGACTGACACAATGAAGTTTGGTCTCTGTGTTGGTGCAGTTCCCAAGCCCCAATGAATATTCTTCATTCATGGGTGACTTTTCAACATACACAGGAGTGGCAACATTTATAATGATGTTACTGAGCCGTTTCATTTTCAGGAAGTATGGATGGGGTGTGGCTGCAGCCATCACACCGACAGTGTTGCTAATTACAGGGGTTGCCTTTTTTGGACTGGTTCTCTTCAGTACTCCTCTCACTCCTGCACTTGCAGGCATTGGACTGACTCCATTGCTAGCAGCAGTGTATGTTGGAGCCCTCCAGAATATCTTCAGCAAGAGTGCCAAATACAGTCTGTTTGACCCATGCAAGGAGATGGCCTATATCCCCTTGGATGAGGACACCAAGGTATGTAGTTGAGCTAACATTCTGTGACTCAGAATGGTCAAGATCTGCAATGTACCTTGTCTGGTATGAAGGATCAGATATTTGAGAAACATTCTAGGGTTTTGATGGTGTTTCCCTTGAATCTTAAGGTAGCAAGTGGTGTTACCGACATGCCATTCATTTTAAAATGATTTTCTTGAGTTATCTCTGGATTAGTTGGTGCACAACTGGTGGCATGACAAGAGCAATCATGTCTTGGGAGTGGACAAGAAGTTTAGGCTTTTATGGAGAAGCAGTCAGAAGCTGTATCTAATCATAACTGCTTTATTGGTGATTTTATGCAGGTGAAAGGGAAGGCTGCCATTGATGTGGTGTGCAACCCACTTGGCAAGTCAGGAGGTGCTCTTATCCAGCAGTTTCTCATCCTGGGATTTGGATCATTGGCAGCCTCTACACCTTATTTAGGGGCGATTCTCTTGGTTATTGTTTTGGCATGGTTAGGTGCAGCACGGTCATTAGATGCCCAATTTACACCTCTAGTCCAGAAAGATTTGAAGGGCAAGCTTCTGGAAGGCAAACTATCTGCCATCTCTGCTGCTGTCCTGGCGCAATCAAAGCAATCAAAGGCAAGGAAGGAGGTAAGGAATTTCTTTCTCACTGATTGTCTTTGTCAAGGTTGCGATGTTTAGAGTTGTGCATTGTCATCAAGCACATGAGTTATAAGTTATATGAGGGAAAAAATGTGGGACTCAATAACCATATCTGCTCTGATCACTTGATCAGTGAAAGCTTGAAACTAACTGATGTGTGATTTGGTATATTGGAAAGGTACTCTTTTAGACCTCACCATTGCAATGTACAGAGTGCAATCAGGAAACAAACAAAATTTATTTTCCTAAATCTTGCACTGTATTATTGTGCTGTGGAATGATGGAGAAAATTTGGGTTCCTGGGTGCAGGTGACTTACCGTTTTGTGAGTGTTCTCAATGAGCAAGGTTTCATTGAAGGACGGTATGTGCCCGTTGTTGATGGGCAGGCAGTGGCTGCTGTTGCACCTGCCCCTGTTGCTTCAACAACCAATGGGGATGACTCCACAGAGAAGCAAGGAGAGGGGGATCGTGATATCCCTGCTTCAGAGGCAGCACCCATCAATTGAGACAGTTTTGTGTGCATGCTGGTTGACACCCCTCACTCCCAGCACCTCACTCTGAGTGAAAACCATTCCTGGAATTAATCACATTATTTGAATCAGTCTGTCGGAAATAGTCAGAAATGAGTAGTGTTTATGCTGTGAAAGTTGCAGCTTGGGAATGCAGCAAGGTGTGAGTGGTTTAGGCCTTGCTGACTCCCAACGGAAGATGAACAGATTGACAAGCAATGTGTCATTTGGTGGAGAGAGGCTGTGTATGTGCACTGCAGCAACTTCCCCCCCTCTTGTAGTGCACAGTGTACCAGGTTGTATGTCAGGCACTACGAATTTTTTATGAGTCTAGTATCTGTTATATGGCCTCATTTCAGCAGTTTGGTTCAAAAGTAGTAGGTAGAGGTGACTTTGGCAGAGCTTGGTGTGATGTGGGGAAGGAAAGTTTCTGCGAGGCTTGAGTAACACATTAGTAAGTTGGGTGCTTAGTGCATCCAGATGTGGTCTTGTATAAGTGTCCCACTTGAGAGTGGTGGACAGAAATGCAACAATATTTGTTGTAATCGGGAGCTTAGAAGTCTGGTGACTATTTGGAAAGGTAGAGATAATGATGAATGAATAATATGGGTAGTTTGTTCACTGACATGAGATGGCTATTGTTGTGGCCACTGCATCTAATGATATTCAAATCATTGGGCAATTGGATCTGGATGGGAGAGACAGATTGTCTTTTGCACTTGGTATCTTGGGTGGAAATTCTTGGAAGTCAGGATATAAGAAATTCTTTGTCGTAGAGGTGTCATAATTTCACATGCAGGTATACATTCTGGTTTGTTGTGTTTTTTCAAATTGTGCATGTTCATGAAATGTTGAAATGCAGGTGGTTCTTCAGCATCTGAAATCTCAACATTGAATTTATTCAACAATTGTTTGACCAAATATTGGAGTGTCTTCAGACACCATTTTCCTTTTTGGGGGGTGCGGTTAAAAATGGATAAATCCATTTGTAATAGAAGTACTGATGATTTGTGAGTTGTGATTATATGGATTATACAAGTTAGGTTGTTTAGGATTGTGAATATTGCATATAGGATTCCAGCACTCATGTAATTGACTGCATCACTAGATGCTGATGGAATGGCTTTTTTGGTTTAGTAGTATTCTCCCATGGCTTGCATGGATAGCCAAGAATGAGTATTCTGGTTGGTCAATGAAAGAATAAATGTTGGGTACCCCTGAATTTGTTCAGAGTTTGTCTATTCCACGGATGTGTGCAACTATCCAACCTTATGGTTTACCACATGGAACTCCTGCCTGTAAGTGTTTTATATGTAAGATAATGCTTGAGGATGGGGAGTTCATAAAGTAAGGGCCACTGAGATGGCAACCGAGGAAGGAACTTGCACTGGGAATGTACCATCCAAGGTCTTATCCCATATAATGATCCATTGAGACTTTTTATGAAAAAACAATTGTGATATGCACTAGGTACATATGATGAGAAAAAAAATTCCAGTGGCAAAGGATCTTTCGTATGATCATCCATGGACCATTTCAACGACAATTTCAAAAAAACTACCTCATTTTCAAGCTTAACTACTTCATTTCTTTCTTCATAACTACTTGCTTTTCCTATTAGCTTTCTTAATAACTATCTCTCACCTTTCCTAAGAACTATCTCCAATTTATAACTACCTCACTCTTTTTCCCTATCCAGTGTGGCATGATGTGTGGCATGACATGAAGTTGTGAGCAGATCTGCTACATGATATACCCGCTCTGAAAATTTATGTTTGGAAGCTTGAGTAAAATTCCCATGCTCATATACAAACTAGATGCATGAAACCAGCAGGCTTGAGCTACCAGTATTAAGCAGCAAAAGCCCACACCAAGAATCGAAGTTTGTCTCAAGACATTATCAGGCTGTGACAAAGTGCAAAGTGCATGTTTTTCCACTTGCTTTGTACTAGATAATGGCCATTGGAGGACCTGGCTGACCTGCTGGTCAGCCACCCGCTCAATGGCCAGGACCAGGTCTGGCCAAATGGCCATTATTTTGACATAATTGGAAATTGGAAGAGATTCTGCCACAGCATTGGGAATTTTGTTGGCTATTTGCTAGACCTCACATTGTTCTTCCATGTCCTCTTATATTCTTTTATATGCAGGGGTCAGAAACCCTCTTGTTGAGTTAAGGATTATTGCTTGTCAAAGAAATAGAACTCTAATACTGTTGCAGAAACAAAATACCCAGTGATGCAGATCTGGACACACTTCTAAAACAAGATGATGCCAAGGGCAGAGACCTTAGAACAGATTAGGATACAGCGATTCTTCTGAAGATTACTCCAATTCTGTAGCAATGTGCGTGTGCTTTTCTGGACATGGATCAATTATACTAGTCACAAATTTAGTTATCTTCCACAAGCTTGCCTTTGAAGAATCTGCTGAATGATCTTTTCATGTTGATGCCAAATCTTCAAGTCCATTGTCTTTTAACTATTTTGCCTTGATGATGCCTCAGCTGTTTATTTTTATCATGTGGTGAGCCAGCTTTCCCCCACAACCATATATAAGTGTAAGGAGATAGCAAGGAAATCTCTTGCAAGCAAAGTAGACAGGGAACTACTAGTGTGACCTCTGTATATAAAGTTTAGTTGTCTCTTAAACTGCCAGTGACCCTTTGTAAAATTCGTAGTTTGCAAGAGGTCAGTGATGGCTGATGTGCAGTATTTATTCATTGTCTTTCCTGATCTGTTTACTTGTTGAGCCTTTGCTCTTTCTTCAATTAAATCTTGATTTTCTGCATGGCATCAGGATCAAGTTTAAGAAGAATAAATGAGTCAGTAGAGTGCTAGTCAAGAGTAGTAAAGATGGCTCAAGCTCAGGTTAATGGTAAGGACATTTCTGTTGAAGAAAGTAACAAGCTAGAAGGAGTCATAAACTACAATGTTTGGTGACTCAAGATGAGAGCTATTTCGAGGAGGGAGAATCTTTGGGATATCATTGAAAATGTTGTAACACCGACTACATATCCTACTATTGTCGGTGGTGTATAGGTGACAGAGTTGATGCTGTGAGACATGAAGAATAAGGTGATTCTGTCAGTCAAAGATAATTTGGTGGACACAATAGCAGAGTTCATTGATCCTGCTTTGGCTTTGGCATGGCAAACATTGAGGCTTCAATTTCAGTTGGGAGATGCATTACAAATCAACTTCTTGTTGTGCACAACAATTTCACAACATTGACATGAAGGAGGGCACTGACATTGAAGATGACATGAAGGAGGGCACTGACATTGAAGAATACATTTCAAAGGCAAGAGACCTCAAGAACCTCTTGACTATGTTGGGAGAACCAATACCTGAGAGGACCTTGGTGAACCTGTTGCTGAACAAACTCCCTCACAGTTGTGAGGATGTTATTCAAAATCTATCCACTATGGATGTGATGCCATCTTTGAGAGGACAAGCGCCAAGCTGATCACTAAGTACCATTGTATGAAGAGGAGGGACCAGCAACTTGAAGACGAAGAAGCACTCATTGTGCAATATCAACATGGCCAAAAACAATGCTGCTCGAGGAGCACGAGGGGCAAATTGAGGAGGCCGAAGAGGGAAGGCCTTGTTTACAAAAGTGTTGGAACATAAGGCCCAGAGAACCATCACAAGTTTTGTTTGTTTGTGGCAAAAATGGTCATGTGGCCAAGGACTGTCTTGGCCAGAAACTACTAGCTGACTCAAAGGAGAAAGAGAAAGCCAACAAACTTGGTGGAGAAAAAACAATGATAGTGAAGGATATTCTGATGATGAAGAAGTCATAGACGTTGTTGCCTGGCACAATTTGACAATTGTAGAAGTACAAGTCAAAATTGGTACTTAGACAATGGTGCATCCCATCATGTGACTGGTTTTGCACAAAATCTCACCAGTATAAAATCCAAAGTGAGAGAGACAAGGTGGGTTGTGCTAGGCAAGAACCTCACAATGTAACTAAGAAGGGAAGTGCCCCATTTTGATGGAATAAACATGATCAATCTTCTCAATGTGCCAACTCTTAAGCATACTCTTGTGTTTGTAAAAAGCGTGTTGTTGACGTGGCTAGGGAATGTAGTCATGTTTGATGGGGATTCATGTTGGATTGTAGACAACATGAAAAATTAGAAAAATCATCAATGCAAGATTCATAGATTCTACAAATGGTTTTTGTATAGACTATGTAGTAAAAACGTCAAAACACATGTACAATTCAATTGTTGCAAAAGCATAAAATTCACTTGTGGCATAAGAGATATGGGCACCTCCCTTACTCACTCAAGGTTGAAACATTTATCAAAACAAGGTAGAATCATCGGCATGCCAAAGATCGAATCTTTGGAAGTAGTTTGTGAAAGATGTTTTTAATAGAGAGACATTATTGTGAAAATCTTCGACCTATGAACAAGAATCATTCAAAGAATGTGCTACAACTTAATTCATGTTGATCTAGGTGGTCCAATATTGAAGGAGACTCTAGATTTATCAAAGTATTTCTTGGTGTTCATAGACGACTACTCTTGCAAAAGTTGGGTTTTATTTTTTGTGTGCCAAAAGTGAAACCTTTGCTAAATTCGAGATTTTCAAGGAGTTGGGTGAAATGCGAAATTGGGAAATAGATAAGGAGCACTTAAAAAAAATATTTGGGAGGGGAATTCACATTTACAACATTCAAACGACTATTGTCAAACTCATGGGATCAAAAGACAACTAACCCAAGTTTTGACTCCACAACATAATGGGATGGGAAAAAGGGGGTAATTGTACCATAGTTGAAAAGGCAAAGAACATGGTGTTTTCAAGTGGAATCCCATCATTTTTGTGGTCTAAAACAATCAATACCTCGAATTATCTTGTGAACATAGGGCCTACACATGCAAACAAAAGCATCACTCCAAAACAAAAAAACAAAGATATAACACTTGTAGAAACCCCATGTCAATCACTTGGGCATCTTTGGTTGTCTAATGGAGTACATACATGTCCCAAAACAAGATTGCGACAAAATGAATAGTGAAACAAATAAGTGCTTGTTTTATAGGATATGATGATAAGTCCAAAGTGTATAGACTATATGATCATCCTCATAAGAAATAAATCATTTTGAATAGAAATGTGACATTTGATGAAAGTGAGATAGGATACAAAACACCTAGATGATGAAATACCACTATTAGAGGAAAAAAAACTTATGGGTGAAAGTAGATTACACCACCTATGAAATTTTCTTACCCAAACTATTTCCGATGAATCATCATCATCATTGGAATTATGGTTGGATATATAACATGGCTTAGGTATGTGATTTACCCAAGAACACTTGAAACATTGCAATGACTTCCAATGCCTTGGATTAAGTTGGGTCATTTTGTGGGATGCTAGTAATTTTAATTATAAATATATTGGTACTTGGTGAGATTCATTACCTGAAAATATCAATTGCATATGCCTTACCCTAAGGTGAGTTTTTTCATTAAATAATCCTCAAAATAGTGAAATGAAAATTTGTGAAAACATGAAGTTGACATGTTGAAAATCATCATAATTATCATAGGTTACACTTTGAATAATTTCACTACTCATATCACAAATATTATAGTCGATGATGAAAAATTATATAATTTCAAATTTAAAAAAATGAAAATCCTTTTTTGAAAAAATAAATCGTTTTGTTAATGTGGAAACTAACCCTAGGTTACGCTATTAGGCGAAACAATATTTGAAGACTCTACTTCATCCAAAGTATAGTGTAGAGGCTATTATCGTAACCTATGGTCAGCTTCCATGTTAAGAAGATGAAAATATTTTGTTTCAAAAAGAAATTGTTTTTAATATTTGATTTTTTTTTTTTTTTTCATGATTTACTATGATAGTGTTATATGAGGAGTGAAATTATTCAGCTTGTAGCCTGTGATAATTATGTTCATGTTTTGAGGTGCCTAAGCCCGAGGGCAGGAGCCGGACTC
>Ga0209208_10010036_pt1 | contig 12374 bp, 12 predicted proteins | sample S1TSphfallax_3_FD_187694 | JGI IMG/M metagenome (GOLD analysis project Ga0209208, IMG submission 187694) | Host-associated microbial communities from peat moss isolated from Minnesota, USA - S1T2_Fd - Sphagnum fallax MG (SPAdes) (version 2) | ecosystem: Host-associated > Plants > Peat moss >...
GTTTATGGCTATGAACCACAATTGTTTCTTGAACATTTTCCACTTTAGATACTAGCCTACATTGTGTACATATAATTTCATATACACATTACTACATACGATGAAATTTAGGATGAAAAAGGTGTTAGTTGCAGCATAGTTGCAAAGATAACCACAAATCATGTGAAATTGCATTATCAAGTGGGAAGTTAGAATGACCTAAAGCCACGTGTTCATCTCCATGAAGTAGGAATCATTGGAGAGTGTATTAACAATGAGTTTTTCACCACGCCTACATTCTCATATATTCCCACTGCCTTTTTCCAAATGCCACCCTATGCACAAATCCATATATAAAAATTATAGGTTTTAAACTGTCAACCCCATTTCAACAATTGATTTGACTAAACATATGTTCCAGTGAGAGAGAGAAGAAAACCAAGAGGGGTGATGGAAACCTTAGTTGTATCGATAACTGCTTGTTTTATATATTGGTGAAACTCTGACCTTATATGTGATTGCACATATCTCACCACTCCCTTCATTACCTCCTTTCTCGTAATGTGCCTTCACAATTGTTATCCAATTGGCCAATATGGGACTAAAACTTGTCATTTTAAAGTCCAAAAACTTATTATAAGGGCCATTTTAATAATCTTTTGGTATCATCTTTGCACATTACAATCACATTCATTCAAGTGGACTATATTATCATGTTTTTTTCCAAAAAAATGCATATTTTCCAAACCCATCATGTTATTGTGTTTACTATCATCAACTACAAGTTTGTTGTTAAGTTATTACTTCATACAAGTAAGGTAAGCTTTTGTATGGCCCTTAAAGTTGTTGGTTTCCATGGATAACCAAAGTAATTAAAAAACACCGAGTCCCAATATGAGTTGGTATTATCCTTGTGCGAATATTTTGGTTTCTCATGGGTTTGTTGTGCTCGTTCCAAGCCACAAAGTTGTGTGTGAAGGAGTTTGGCTGTAGAGGTGTGAAGCCACAAAAACTCAGTGGTTTTTCACATGCTTTCATTCATTTGCCATGCTCTTTTTAAATCAAGCGCAAAGGAGGAAGTTTTTAATTGTGTTGTTGTGAAGCTTAAGATATTTTTTGTTATATAGTTTGAAGCACATCTTAGGTGTGTGAAGCTTGTGTTTAAGTTGCTTCAAGATTAGTAGTGTAGTGCATGTAGTTCAAATAATTGGTAGCCCAATGCATGTGTTGTAGTAGGTCACTTAAAGCTCAACTCTTGGGGCTTTGCAAAGGAGGTCAAGAAGTTGCATAGGAAGATGTTGTTTTGGAGGTGCACACAATGTGTTAAAAGGTTGCGCAAGAGGAAGTTGTTGAAGGGAAGTTCAAAATAAGATTTGGCTACAACTAAACATGCAAAAAACAATGCGATTATTTTGAAACTCAAAGTGAGGGTCATTCAACCCACATTTGTGGTGTTTCATGGTTTGTAACAACTTAATTATATTTTAGTAGTAAGTCACAACTTCTTCCTTCAACTCTTGATTGCACATGGAAAAAAATCCTTGTCATAGTCTATCTATCTTAAGCAATCAACAAGCAAGATTGACGTCCACTAAACCAATAACACAAATCTACCTACGTTGATCCAAAATAACTATGTGTTTGTCAGGACATAGCTGATTTTTTCCCAAGTTCTTTGTATGATTATGTGATGTGTCTAACATGAACACAAGCATTCCAAGAAGGATGCTATTGTAAATGTTCCCAATTAACAATGGATACCTAGCTATTTTGTCTTGAATTTAAGGATACCAAAAAGGATTTGTTACCAAATGGCAACCTCTTCCTAAAATATGTCCGAAAAAATAACCCATGTTATTTGGCTAGAAATATAGCATCTAGCAACATTGGAAGCTAGTTAGGTAGACTTGGTTTTGCTCAACATTTATTGAAGAACTTCAAATTTTGTGTCAAAATAATGCTTCTCCTAAACATGGGGACAAATGAAATGAGGGTCACAAGGCCATTACAAGATTATCTCATCTTATGCCCATTTGTAGGTTGCACAAGGTAATCAAATTGTATGTGTACTAAGCTCACTAGAATAGCACATGGGATTTCAAGGTTTACATTCTTTTTTAAACCTTTGGACATCCTGTTTGTGGGTTCATTCATTTTGCATGTGATTGATGACATTTTCATCCACCATATTTGGACCTTGATCTCACCAACAAAACATATGCCAATAAATGCATCACAAGAGGATTGGATTCGTGTATTTAGTTTTTGGAAAGAAACCCTTGGTGCCTTAAAGGATTGAAAATTTATTTCCCAACATTGGAAGGGGTTTATTGCCACACATTTATTGTGGATGGCATGTCAATTGGCCCATATTGATGTGGTTATTTCAACTTGGTGGTTTATCATTGGGGAGGTCAAAGGTTCAATTCTTTATACTTGTAACTTATGTACATGCTTAAAGGGTTAAAGTAAGTAGGCTAGGCGAAGTAAGTTAAGTAAGCTATATTAGGTTAGGTTAAGGTAAGGTAGGGTAGGCCTACTTACATGCTTTTTTTACGACCTACCTATTTATTTACTTACCTACCTACCACAAAAATATTATTTTTGATAATAATTAAAAAATAAATTATTCAAATATGGGCATAAATTTCACTATGGTCAAATGGTCTTCTATTTGCCAATCAAAATGACTAGTCAAATGGTCCATACTTTACTATAAAAAAGAAAAGAAAAAAAAAAGAAGAGAAAAAAATAAAATGATACGAAATGGAAAAAAATGATAGAAACATCAATAGAATTCTTAGGTTTTTTATTATTAGCCAATATAATTTAAAATATCCAATTTGGATAGGCATTAAAAAAAAAACCACTTTGTCATTTTGAACAAGTCAATTTTGACACATGTCCGTTATAATATATCTTAAAAAGATTTTAGTTTTCTTTCAAAGGATTTTTTTGAAGAATAGATTTTTTTGCATGGTGAAATATTTGAATTTCCATAATTCTTCTTTCTTTTGCCTTAAGATACTTTTTAATGTAAATGGCAAGGACCCAATATGACACAACTCTTGTTATGGGAAGAATGACATATTCAAATACTCATCAAAAGCTTATAGAGTTTCTTTTTTAAGTGTAACTTGAGGGCAATGTTTATAGTGCCCAATTATTCGTCTACCAAAGAAGAAGAAGCGACGACGCAAAGGAGATCTGGGGCGTTACAAGGGAAGAAGAAGAAGAAGAAGAAGATGATGAAGATGATGATGGGTAGTGTGCAAATCAAGCCGATCTTGCTCCTCTGCGTTGTTTTTGGTTTGATTTCCCACAGTACAGCTCTCATCACCACAATCCTGGCGAAAGAGTGTGTGTACGAGGAAGTGGAGTATGCCGGGGATCTGGTGAGCGGTAACTTCGTGGTGAGAGAACACGGGTTTTCATGGGGTACCAATGAACGCGTCGAGCTCGTGGTATTTCGTAACTTTTCCTCTCCTTATTTCCCTTCTTTCTCGTTCTTTCTTCCTCTTCTTGATAGTTTAGTGCTTCTTTTTGTTCTTTACTCGGGTCTGTGATCTCCACCATGTCATAATAGGGTTGGTTATAAAGGGTTATTGGTTGGGTGCGGGGTCGTTTTTTGTTTTGGAATTTGATATCTCGCATTTTGTATTCTACCGTGTGAGCTTGCAAATCTCGTCAGCTCAGAAACTCCAAAAATACCATCGACATTAGACGTTCCAGGCATTCTGGGACAGGCTTCGGATTAGGGTTCAAGGCCCTCAGATCTGGTACCTAGAGTCAGGATTGCAGGGACCATGTTTTTCAGTACATTGTCCTGGGAAGGTCTTGCTTCATTATGACATGTGATTCATTAGAGAGACCATCAAGCAGGGCAATGAGAGCTGTAGAGACTTGTCAGCTGTAATCCAATCTGCTGTAGATTGTGGCAATTCCATGTCTCAAACATGTAGGTAATGTACAGAGTTGTGGTATGTGGTGATACGCCTCAGGTGACGAGTCCAGGAGGAACTAAGGTATTCAGTGCAGCTGCAAATGATGGGAAAAAATTCGAGTTTCAGGCGCATGAGCGAGGGCTATACAGATTCTGCTTCATTAACCCATCATCAACCCCAGAGACGATCTCATTTTACATTCATGTTGGCCATGTCCCAGGCATTGAGGACTTAGCAAAGGATGGTGAGTTTGTGAAGATGAGAGATTTTACAGGTCCTTGGCATCTTGTTCGAATTTTGTCAGGTCCAATTCAAGTTTGCTGGGTTGTCGTTGAACTACAGTTGGGTATCTGTTGTTGCATTGCTAATCGAGTATCCTATGTTGTAGGGAAAATACTAGTGTCAGGCAGGTAGCAGGCTGGTACCCTGATATATATAGATTGGCACTGGTCTTGGTATCAAAGAACACACCAGACTGGTATGACCTGAAGCAATGCCAGCCTTGTACCAATATCTGCCCAGTAGGGACATGAGGCAATGTCAGCCTCCTACCAGTATATGTGGTAGGAAACTGAGGCAATACCAGCTTCATGTCAAGGTTGTCCCAGTCTCAACATCCGGTATATGCCTGCCTCATACTAGCCAAAAATCAGCCCATGACCCTAATACCAAGACCAGGCTGGTATGAAAGTTTTAAAGAAAGATCCAATACCAGTACCAGCTGATATGTTCAAAAGTTGATACTCACCCAACACTGCAAAACATGAGTCTGTAAACTGAATTGGGCAGTGAAATGCATGCTTTCATTTGATGTTCAATGTTGAGTGCTTGCGATTGCAGTGATTTAAGGTTCATACTAGCATACGTGGTGGATTTCAATAGGTGCATTGTTTTGAATCAGAAGGGTTTGTGCAGCATACATTTTTTGGTATTGCCATATGAAGAGAAACCCTCCACCTGCCTTTGAGTCTTTTGATTTTTTTGGGTTTCAGCACAGATTTTGATTCTGTAAGATCTCTCTACTTGTAGGTCTAGTGGTGCCTCTCAAATGGTATTCGGGTTATATTTGCAATGGTGTGATGTTTTCAAAAGTGGTTGGTGAGAATCTGCTTCAGTTCAGGGATGTTATATGAATAGCAACTGGCACCTGAGAAGAAGTGATGTTTTTGGTGGATTTTTTGTGTTGATTGGAAACCGAAAAATTTGGGTGCAGAGCACTTGACACCTGTAAATGTGAAGATTGCAAAGCTCCGAGAAGCTCTGGAGTCAGTTTCTGCAGAACAAAACTACTTGAAAGCTCGAGATTTTCGACATCGGATCAGTGAGTTTCCTCTTGTCTATCTTCCTTAATTTTATTGATGATGTGCACCCAATGTGCTCAATACCTTGTTGTTTGCTGAGTTTGAATGATATCTTGCTTTGTTACAGAGTACAATAGTTATAACAACATTTTCCCTTCAGTTATGTTGCAATTTATGCTCAGTTGAATGTGCAAGAGTTAACCTAGTTGTTCACTCTCTCGACTGATCATATTGTTTTCCTGTTGCCAGCAAATGAGAGCACCAATACAAGATTAATATTCTACACCATGGGTGAGTATTTATGCCTGGTTGGTGTGAGCCTTGGTCAAGTGTACCTCATTCGCCAGCTGTTCAGCAAACGGCTTGGCTACAACCGAGTGTAATGATTCTCCAAAGCAATCAACAGTATTACACTCTAATAGCTGGGATAACGCAAAATTGCATTACATTTTCAGAGATATGTCCATTGATTCAAAATGGTTATGAGTGCACTCGTTGGGATTTTCCTGCAGATTAAATCTAGTTGTGCTCTGAAAGAAGACTGAGCATTGAAGGGTCAATTTTACTGTGCAGTATGGAGGACAAATTTTCTGTTGTTTTTTCTATGATTCATTGCAAGATTCTGTGCTTATAATGACTTCCCATGCTCATTTCACATTGTAAGAGAATAGTGAAATTATGACAACAGATGTACCATAGTAGAGAATGGAAAATATGGTTCACAAGCAGACCACTCAACTGTATTGCACTACTCAATATCAGGTACTCTTCAAAATGCCATGAACAATCCAGAACAGATTGAGTTATGAATCAGACTTGTATTTTGAGTTAATCTGATTAATAGTTTGTGACTGGAGTGGTGTTGTTAAGGAACCAGGAGCACTTGCAAGCAATCCCATTTGCAACAGGGCAACCACAAATAGACCAAGACATGTGGACATGGCTTGAATCAGGATGGATAACTTAAAATGATTGTTCATTTCATTCATCTCCAGCAGAACCAATTTATGAATTGTACCTGAAAGCCATGGACCAGCTGTTTGTTAGTCCAACCACTTGGATTTACTTGTCTGCTTCACTCATAGCAGCAACTAACTATCTTCTTTGAAAATCCTCATGATCCAGAGTATTTTGAAAGTGTGATGCTCTTTGTGAGGTTGCATCACTGTTGATTGTTGTGTTGCTCTAAAGAACCCTTATATCCAGTATAATCAACATCACCATAGATTGTTGTATTGCTCTAAAGAACCCTTATATCCAGTATAGTCAACATCATTGCATTGTATTGATCTCACAGGTGACTCTATGTGTTCAAGAGTGTTATAGAAATGAACCACATTGGAGAAGACTGCTGGTGACAATGGCATGAATTTGGGTTGTGGCAAGCTTCCCATACAGAAGTCCAAATGCTCAATGATGTGATGATGACATCTGCAAACCTTGAAAAAAATACTCTTAGTTCAAATGGCCAAGATTTTTTTGAGGTCTGATTAGTCAAGTGCTTGAGGATGTGAGAACAAAGTGCATTGATGAGGGTCATGACCATTGTTGGTGGTTATCAGGAACAGACAACATGATGGTTGTCTGATTCTGAAATAATTGAAAAACCAGAACCTTCAGTATTAAACAAAATCAAATGCCTGCCCAACACTGGTCATGACTATGGCATTAATAGCATGTTGAACAAAATTGTTGGTCCTTTGTAACTTGTTGAGGCAAAAAAAAATCCTTAGCAGGAGGGGTCGATAATTTAGCACTTAATCATCAACCTTCATTGAAGCCTTGTCACTCTCTAAAAGAAGAAACAGTTAATATTGTAATATCAATCGAACTTTGTCCACAATCATTGGACAGCAAATGGTGGATTGCAACAATTCCACTATGTTGAATTTTTATCAATGACTTTCCCAACCCCAACACCTCACAAAATTTGCAAGAGGACATAAGATTGAAAAACACCAGGGTTTGAAAATTTCCATTATGCTAAAGTTTTGTGAATGACCTTCATGACCTCAACACCAACTACAATCCAAAAGAGGAAACAAGATTCCACAACATTAGGGTTTGAAAATTTGATGGGTTTTGGAGCCAAGGGACTTTACATTTGAGTTGGATTTGGGGATAATCTTTTGGTTGGAATTGGGAACCAATTTTTGAATGATAGCTCAACAAGATTCTACAATATCAAGGTTTGAAAATCTATTTGCTTTGCCCATAAGTAAGAGACTTTGCATTTCTGTAAGATCTGGGCATAAAATTTTGGTTGGAACTAGGAACCAATTTCAGAATGATTGTTGAAGACCTAGCTGCCGTTGGTAAACTGTTCTGTTTACCAAATCCATTTTCCATTCACATCACCTAACCAAGTTACATGATTTTATCACCTCTCATTATTTTGTCGTAACAGGCAAAGAAAGAGTCCTTGGGTGTCAACAGGTGGATGGAAAGCTAAGTTCTAACAAGAGAAATCTTGGAATTTATTGCCTTACAGAGGACCTGCTCAAGATGTTAATTCAATGCTGCCAAATGCAAATGAAAAGATTGTGTGCTCATCCAACTTAGTGACTCATTCCAACAAAACCAAAATTAAAACAAATGAATAAGTTCCATCATCAGCTTTTGAGTGTCACCTTCATCATAAAATAGCAGCAAGTAGTTGCCATGACTCTCCTGCTGATTCAGACAGTGGGTATAAATGAGTAAATAAATCTGCACAAAATTCTCAGCAAACAGTTACACAATGATCTGCATCCAGCGGTTCAGTCAGATCATTCACAAGTTGCTTGATGAGTGATCTGAACTCCCATCAGATGACAATGTTTCTGAGTTGCTGAAACAGCCTCAAAGCTTTTAAATTCTCCACAACTCTATTGTGAAAAATGCAGTTCGGTTGAAATGAGACTGAGGCTACCAAGGGGAACACTCTAATGCCAACAGTCTAGATCAAAATTGTCTTGAGAATCTTAAACCAAATGAAAACAGGTGTAGTAGTATTCTTTTTGAGGCTTGTAATGATGACATCTCACTTGCAACAAAATTAACTGCACTATGAGGCACAGAGGCCACAGGAATCTTAGGGATGATTTTTGTATGGGCTGTCTTTACTATTGGGGTTCTGAAGGGTAGAAAGTCCATTCCCATCATGAAAGGTTGCAACTTCTCAGGAACCTTTACACCATCTTTTGTCTGATAGTTCTCAAGAATGCAACAAAGGGTGCGCTCTGTTGCTGTGAGAGTTGAATTCAAGAGATGAACATAATGCTTCACTTTGTCCTCCTTCTGCAGTCCATCAATTGCACCATTGGTTGGATAATCTGGCTTCTGACCAGAAAATCATGATAGGAAAACAAACCAAGCAACCTAGGAACCTTGACCCAGATGAATGCAAATTGCAGCCAGGCTCCCAATGAGCATTGAATCACATGTTTGACAAATGAAAATGGTGCAGGACTTGGAAACAAAGGGGGGCATGAAAATGTATGTATCAGACCAACTCAAAAGAATACCATCTGTAAGATAAGGTCAATATTTTCTCCACATATGCCACCATGTTTTAGGTTGTCCAACCAGTGTGCAGTCCAAGCAGTGAGACATGGCAAGGGTTGAAAGTTATGATAAGGAATATACAAACCTTTTTCTGGCCATAACGGATTTCAAGGTTACGGGACTGATAGTCAGTGCAGTTTGAGCATGACACAAGCTCCCGGTACTTCTGTGATGCAGGAAACCAGGCCTCTAGATCATACTTCTTGGCTGCAGCATCATTGAGCACCCCAGAGACAACTGAGACCACTCGATAAGGAAGCCCCAACTGCACTTCAGAATCATATGATGTTAGACCCCAAAGCCTGGCTAACCATATGGCTTCAACACTTGACAGCAGATATTAAAATTGAGTCAGGAGAATTAGCTTCCTGCTAGGATTCAGGCTTTGAATAAGGCATCTAGTATTAAACCAACAAAAGTACAATCAAGCACCTTCAGATTGAGAGATATCAGATACCATAGCAAGGTACTTTTACCTCCTGGTAGAAGTCTTCAGAGTTTTTAAGCATCTCCTCAAGCATGGTCCATGATTCAGTTCCATGTGGGCTTGTTATACAAAATTGTTCAACTTTTTCAAACTGATGCACACGGAATAAACCGAGAGTGTCCTTCCCATGAGATCCAGCCTCCTTCCTGAAGCATGTTGAATAGCCGGCATACCTATTTGCATCCCATTGCCAACAAGCAGCTTAAAACAGGGATTACCATATTGAATTACCAATATCCATTGCAACACTCAATGCCTGTGGTAGTAGAGTCATGCATATTGCTACTGTCTCTCCAATTGTCTCTTCCAGATCCCAGGGTTTCAGGTCTACTGACTGTGTATGTGATAGGGGAGACATTTACAATACCTAATGGGAAGGGATTTGGTGTCCATCCATTGGCCACGATGAAAAGTGCTTAATGGCTGCTCTGCAGTTGCTATCAAATATTTGTCATCCCCTTCTCCAGAGACCTGGAAATCCAATCACTCGTACATCACAACCACTTTACCAAAAAGGACAATAGGCTTTCCTATCTTGAATTGGATACTACTAACTCCTGTGTAACCTATCTATTTCTGAAAGAAAATCTGGACACATGTAATCTAAGAAGTCAAGAGCTCAGTACCTTGTAAAGTTCATCGTCAAATTGTGATAACTGCGCACACTGAGACATCACATCCTTCTGCATGAAGAAGGGTGTTTGCAACAATGTGTAGCCTCGCCTCAACAAGAAAGATAGCCCATAGTTTACTAGTGCTTGATTCAACAGTACACCATAATCCTTAAGGAAGTAACCACGACTTCCTGCCACTTCCCTCCCTGCATATACAATTTTGCGATCACTGTTGGGATCCAAATGTACAGCATAAAAAAACCACAAATTTCTATTTGTAAGCCTCATGCATTGCAAAAAGGATCAACAGATGATTCTACAACAGCACAAAATCCTGTTGAAGTTGAAGAATGAATGTACCTGCCTCCAAATCGACAATGCCAAGGTGATGTGCAAGATCCACGTGATTCCAGAGGTTGATCTCTTGTCTTGGGAACCCCCATGTTCGGATGACCTCATTGTTCTCCTGTTTTCCATCAATCAATGACAAACAAACAAAACTTTGTGACATGAGACCTAACATCAAACTCTCATAAATTTGTCACTCTTTCTGAGCAATGATACAAGCTTGTGGAGAAAGACCAACCTCGTCTTTATGACATGGCACAGTTTCATGAACTAGATTGCCAACAGCACTCAGAAATGCATCCCTGATTTCTTGCACTTCCTCCATCTCTTTCTCCTTTGAATCAATCAATCCCTCAAGATTGTTCTTCTCTGTGACAAGCTTTTCAGCATCTTGCTTTGCCTGCAATTTAAGACAACAAAAACATTCTGAGCAACATTTTGAGGTGTGTATGAACATCTCTCCCTGGGGGCAGAAATGAAAATCTCATGACTGCATCATTGCTTTATGATTTCTGACAATTCTGCAAAGGTTTGCAGAAACTTGCAGAGAAAGTCAGAATTTTAGTAGAGTGAAACTGAACGTACTTCCATTCTGGAAGGGTTTTGGTTTCCCAGATTGCAATAGGGTTTTGCTACAGGGTTTGCAAGTTTGGCACAAAAAAGGGGAAGAGGAAGACTTACAAATTTGAGCTCGCGAATCTTCTTGTCCAGGATATTGACATCCTTTCTCATGGTGATAAGCTCGTACTGATCTGCATTTAAGCCGTCAACGAGCAAGCATAACAAAGAGCAAAAAAATAAAAACCACCGCTACGTGATCAAGATCTTAGAGAGATCTACTGCACTACTGCACAAACAACAGAGAGGGGAGAGGAGAAAGACCAGCACTCACATTGCCGCCATTTCTTGTCCGCTGCAATCACTTGGTCCACGAGCTCCACACTCGCACCGCGCCGCTTTTGCGACTCCCGAATCTCTTGTGGATCATAACCTTTGTCCTCCCGGAACAGATTGATGTCCAGCATGCTGCCTCCTCTTGATCTCTTGCCCAACAAAAGAAAACAACACAGAAGAGATCCAGCAAATGTCGTCTGCTCACAAAGCCTCTACATGTGGAGCTTGCCACACTACGAAGAAACACCTGGCTTTCATCTCCATCCGCCAGAGCTTCACGCCGCAGGGTCTCCAACACGAAAGAGAGATCAACACTACTAAAAAGCAAAAGCTGGTGCATGCAACCCCAAAAATCTCTTGTGCAAGACCTAAAAGCGCGATTTGCTTGCAAACATCTTCATCTCGTTGTGAAGACGGAGGAGGAGGAGCAAGAAGCCATACCACAAGATTTGAAGCTGATCCTAGCGCAAAAGCTTTTCCATCTGAGGTCGGCTAATGTGCAAGGAGACATCGAGAAGAAGCAAAGACTCATCAAGGATGAGGTTCTGGTCCTCATCAAAGAGTATTATGACATGGCAGGGTTTTATACCAAAATTCTTAGCAGGAACTCGGATTGGAGCTCGACCAGGAGCTTGTGAATTCTATGCTCAACAAAAATGAGGAAGAATTTCGGAGAGTGAAGTGCGGGAAGCTCTTTTAAAGAATGCTATGTTCTTCATCCGCTTAGAGCAACTCAATGTTACTGAAGAAGAGAAGATCAGCGTCGCACTTGACCAGAAAATGGATCTTGTTTTCCATAGGAAGTACTTTGCGGCTTGGCTTCTTCTTCTTCCTGGACTTTAAGCTCATTTCAGTGAACATGGAGAAGGCGAAGTTTCTTCTGTTGCAAACTTTTTAACAACAACAAAAGAGTTGGCAAAACAAAAGAGATGTGCACTTTGAATGCTGAAATTGAAAATTCTCGAGCAGGAAAGCTGGCGATGGTGTTCACCGGCCTGAACAATTTGTGAGTGAAGCTCTTAAGGTTATGTGACGTGCACCCATTCTAGTTTGTGTTTGGGTTTTTGGGGATTTTCTGCAACGGACTGAAAAACAGCTTTACCTTCGAAACGTTGTTGAGGAGTGTTTTTTTTCCCTACAGTCTCACAGCATACTTATTGTTGCAGGGTTTTTCTCTGCAATCTCATAGCATTTATGTTGATTTTTTCTCTGCAAAAATATACCATTCATTCACATGCACAAGCTTCATTTTATTGTGACA